>Ga0123356_10006066_pt1 | contig 12258 bp, 10 predicted proteins | sample TergutEmb28metaG_2_FD_92546 | JGI IMG/M metagenome (GOLD analysis project Ga0123356, IMG submission 92546) | Embiratermes neotenicus P3 segment gut microbial communities from Petit-Saut dam, French Guiana - Emb289 P3 | ecosystem: Host-associated > Arthropoda: Insects > Digestive system > Gut ... | reverse complement strand
GGCGGGAGGAGAAGGCATTGGCCTGCACGCCCGGAATGGGCTGGGCATATCCGCCCGAAAGCGGAGTCGCCGCGCCGAGGTTGCCGCCGCCAAAGCCGCCTTGCGATCCGCCGCCAAACATCAGAGGGGAGGAGCCGCTGCCGGCCGCTGTCTGCGGACGGTTGAAGCCGGTGGCAATGACCGTGATGCGGATCGCGTCGCCCATGGACTCGTCGATGTCCGCGCCGAAGATGATGTTCGCCTCGGGGTCGGCGGTCTCCTGAATGATCTCCGCCGCCTCGTTCACCTCCAGCAAGCTTAAATCCGAGCCGCCGGTAATGTTCATCAGCACGCCCGTCGCGCCCACGATCGAGGTCTCCAGCAGGGGGCTCTCCACAGCCTGACGCGCCGCGTCGGAGGCCCGCTTTTCGCCGCAGGCGGAGCCGATGCCCATGTGAGCCAGGCCCTTTTCCTTCATAATGGTCTTCACGTCCGCAAAGTCCAGGTTGATCATGGCGGGCACCGCGATCAGGTCGGAAATACCCTGTATGCCCTGGCGCAGGGTATCGTCCGCCACGCGCAGGGCGTCGGGCAGGCTTGCCCGGCCGACCAGCTGCAGAAGCTTGTCGTTGGGAATGGTGATCAAGGTATCCACCGCGGGCTGCAGGGAGGTAATGCCCATTTCCGCGTTGCGCATGCGCACCTTGCCCTCAAAGGAGAAGGGTTTGGTCACCACGCCCACGGTCAGGATGCCCATCTGCCGGGCGATCTCCGCCACAATGCCCGCCGCGCCCGTGCCCGTGCCGCCGCCCATACCGGCGGTGATGAACACCATGTCCGCGCCGCGCATGGCCTCCTCGATCAGGTCGCGGCTCTCCTCGGCCGCCTTGCGCCCGATCTCGGGATCCGCGCCCGCGCCCAGACCCTTGGTCAGCTTTTCGCCGATCTGGATCTTTTTTTCGCCCTTGCTCATGGACAGCGCCTGCAGGTCTGTGTTGATGGCAACGAACTCCACACCGCGCAACCCATACTGCACCATGCGGTTGACCGCATTGTTTCCGGCGCCGCCCACGCCCACCACCTTAATACTCGCAAACGGAGCGTAGGTATCTTTGTCGATCATGTTGTGTCCCCCTTACTTGGTTAAAAAATTGGTTAGTTTTTTGAGCACCTTGCTCGCAGAGTCGTCGTTTTCGGGCAGTTCCCCCTCCTCCTCGGACTTGCCCGCCTGAAGCACAAAGTCCAGCGCGCCAAAGGCGCTGCAATAGTTGGGGGTCGAGAGCCGGGGCGTCCAGGGCATGTCGCGCTTCAGCCCCAGGTGCAGGGCTCTTTTCATAAAGTCCAGACTGCCCCGCATCATCAGCAGTCCGCCGCCGGACAGGTAGGCGGCCGGCCTGGCGTCCAGGTTTACATGGAGCTTTTCGATCTCCTTACGCAGCAGCGCGGCAAGATCCATCGCCCTGGCCTCCAGGATATAGGAGAGCGCGGCGTAGGAGACGCGCTTGCTGCCGTCGGGCGTTCTGAGCACCTCGCTCTTGTCCGCGTAATCCAACGAAAACACGAAACGGCGCTTGGCCTGCTCCGCCGCGTCCTGGGACACATTGAGGCCAAAGGCCAGATCCGCAGCGAAGTGGTACCCGCCCACGGGCAAGGTAGCCAAGGCAGTCAGCGCGGCGTTCTCCACTACCCCGATATCCGTCTGCCGATAACCCACGTCGATCAGCAGCGCGGGCCGCACCCGCTCGGTCTCGGGGATGAGCATCACCGCTTCGCCCAGTTGCGCGTTGATGCACATAGAGATCTCCACGCCAATGTCGTCCAGGCTGCTTGCGATCGTTTTAACGTAGTCCTCCCGCACAAACATATGCGAGATCAGCCCGGACAGCTCGTCGGTGACAATGCCCTCCGGCACCTCCGCGCTGGTCACCCCGTCCACCATGAAAAACACGGGCGTGCTGTGCATCAGCACATAACCCTCGGGCTTCCTGATCTTTTTGAGCGACACCGCGATCAAACGATCCAAATCGCCGGGCAGGGTACGCCTGGGCCTGGGGCCTAAGGTGATGGTCGCGTCCGACAGGGTCAGGACCGTAAAGCTGGCAGGCACGGTCAATGCCACGTCCCGGATGCGGATCCGACTCTCCTGCTCGGTTTTTTCCACGGCGGCCACGATCGCCTCGTGCAGGGAGTCCTTGCCCAGGAACGCGCCGTCCGCATAACCGACATAGGGGCAGATGCCCGCACCGTGGACAACAACCCCGCCCTTTCCCAGCAAACTGCCGCACAGGCACACGATCTTTGAACTGCCAACATCTAAAACTGCAGCAGGCCTCATCTTTCCAACCTCTCTGCCCGCACATTTTTCATCATATTAGTATACCACACAAAAAAACGACAGCGCAAGACGGCAATTCATTTTTTATCATATTATTGTAACCAAAATGTGACATATCATTAAATACCATTGCGGTCTGTTATCAGCCTTGTATTTGTGGTATGCTTTTCCTATGACGAATACGCAGGACTGGCTGGTACTGGACAACGCCGCAAAGGTATACCCCGCTGCCGCGGGCAGAAGATGGAGCGCGTTGTTTCGCCTGTCCATGAACCTGACCCACGAGGTGGACCCTGCCCTGCTGCAGGAGGCGCTTGAGAAGATCGCGCCCCGCTTTCCCATGTATCAGGTGCGGCTGTGCCGCGGACTGTTCTGGTATTATCTGGAGCAGGCGGGACAAGGCGCGCGCGTTCGCCCGGACGGCCCCTGGCCCTGCATGCCCATGCGGGAGCATGGCCATCTGTTCCGGGTGCTGTACCATAAGGACCGCATTGCGGTGGAGTTTTTTCACGCCCTGACCGACGGCGCGGGCGGGCTGTGCTTTCTCAAAACCCTGGTGGCGGAATACCTGGCCTTGCGTTACGGCGCAAGGATCCCCCGCGGCGGGGATATTCTGGACAGCAGCGATCCGCCCGCCCCCGAGGAACGGGAGGACAGCTTTTTGCGGTATGCGGGTCATGTGCGCGGCAGCCGCAGGGAGGCCAAGGGCTATCGGCTCCGCGGCACGCCCACGCCGGACGGTTTTGTCAGCCTTGTCACAGGCCGAATGTCGGTGGAGGTCTTGCGGCAGAAGGCGCGGGAAAAAGGGGTCAGTCTCACGACCTATCTGGCGGCAGTGCTGATAGCGGCCGTGCAGCAGTTGCAGCAAGCAGAGGAAAGCCCCCGCAGGCGGCGGCAGGCGGTCAAGATCCAGGTGCCGGTGAACCTGCGCAAACTCTTTCCCAGCCGTACCCTGCGCAACTTTTCCAGCTATGTCAACCCGGGCATCGATCCGCGCCTGGGCGTCTATAGCCTGGACGAGATCATAACCTGCGTACACCACCACCTGGGTGCGGAGGTCACAGGAAAGCAGCTTAAGGCCAAGTTTACGGCCAACGTGCGCTCGGAACAAATCAAGGCCGTGCGGCTTTTGCCTTTGTTTGTCAAGGATTTTATCCTAAAGCAGATTTTTCTGGCGGTGGGCGATAAAAAGACCTCCACCTGTCTCTCCAATCTGGGCAATCAGGAGCTGCCGCCGCAAATGGGGGAATATGTTACGGGCATGGATTTCATCTTAGGCCCGCTGGCCATCAATCCCGTGGCCTGCTCCGCGGTTTCCTATAACGGTGTATTGTCGCTTGCCATGCTGCGCACCATCCGCGAGGCGGACCTGCCCCGCGTCTTCTTTTCGCGGCTGGTGGAGTTGGGCATACCTGTAACAATAGAAAGCAATCAGAGGTGAAGTATGTCCTATTGCGTTGAATGTGGTGTAAAATTAGAAGCTGTGCGGCAAAGCTGCCCGCTGTGCGAGACTCCGGTGTTAAATCCGAACAAAAAGGAAGAAAAAAACGTCTCGCCGCTGTTTCCGCCCATGCCGCAGCTTTCCGAAGGGGCAAGGCGCGCACAGAAAAACACGGTCCTCGCGATCTTGGCGCTCTTGCTGCTGCTGCCCGCCAGTATTCTGATCATCAGCAATGTGGCGGTGAGCAGGGCTGTCACCTGGGCGCGGTATCCGCTTTTAGGCATCGGGCTGACCTATGTCTTTCTGTTTCCGCCTTTTCTCATCCCCCGTCATCCCCTGCGCGTCTGCATTCCGTTAAGCGGCCTGGCGGCAACGCTGGCACAGTATCTTATCTGTCTTTGGACGGGCGGCCATTGGTTTTTTTCCTTTGGCCTGCCGGTGACCCTGGTGGCGACGGCGCTTATCGGCGCGGCCACCCACATCGTGAGACACTCCCCCTGGCGCCTGCTCACCAACGTAGCGGTCATCCTTGCCGCCATGGGTCTCTTCACCCTCTTTGTGGAGTGGGCGGTCAACGGCGCCTTTTTCGCGGGCAAGCCTGTGCTGTGGGCTTGGTACTGCGTGGCGCCGACCCTGCTGCTGGCCGCGGCGCTGGCCGTTCTCAACCGCAATGCGGCGGTGAAGGCGAAGTTGAGAAAGAAACTGTTTTTTTAACACAAAACATGATATAATTAATAAGTAATAGGTAATAAGTAATAGTGAAGGTGTGCTGCGCACATTAAATGGGCTGCCTGAACATTTATTTAATTGGAAAAACAGCGTTAGCTGTTTTATCGTAAATTATTACTTATTACCTATTCCTTATTACTTGAGGAGCCTATGGCCTATAAAGCCCTATACCGCACCTACCGCCCGCGACTGTTTGCGCAGGTCGTAGGCCAGGAACACATCACAACCGTTCTGCTGCACCAGGTCCGCGAGGGTCAGTTTTCCCACGCCTATCTATTCTCGGGCTCGCGCGGCACGGGCAAGACCTCCACCGCGAAGATTTTCGCCCGGGCGGTCAACTGCACGCAGCCAAAAGAAGGAGAACCCTGCAACGCCTGCCCGGCCTGTTTGGCTTCGGCGGTTGAAACGGCGGACATTGTGGAGATCGACGCTGCGAGCAACAACGGCGTGGACAATGTGCGTGAGTTGATCGAGCAGGCCCAGTATGCCCCGCTGCAGCTGACGCATCGCGTCTTCATCATCGACGAGGTACACATGCTGTCCACGGCGGCCTTCAACGCCCTGCTCAAAACCCTGGAGGAGCCGCCCGCCCACGTGCTGTTCATCCTGGCGACCACCGAGCCGCAAAAACTGCCCGCCACCATCATCTCCCGCTGCCAGCGGTTTGACTTTCATCGCTTAACAAGCGCCCATATCGTCGCCAACCTGCAATCGGTTTTAAAGCAAGCGGGGGCGGAAATTGAGGTGGGCGGCCTGCTGGTGCTGGCGCGGTTGGCGGACGGCAGCATGCGCGACGCCCTGTCGCTGGCGGACCAATGCCTGTCCTTCTGTGCGGGCAAGGTCGGGGAGACCGACGTTTACGACGTCCTGGGCAGCGTGGATGCCGACGAACTGCTGCGCTTTGCGGCGGAATTGGCGGCGCGTAACGCCGCGACCTGCCTGGCCATGCTGGGGCAGGTGGTCGCAAAGGGTCGTGACCTGACTGTTTTTGTGAATGATCTGACCTATACTGCCCGCTCCCTGCTGCTGGCCAAGCTTTGCGGCGATTGCACAGAGCTGCTGGATTGTACACCGGAGACGATGGACAAGCTCCAACGTCTGTCTGCAAAAACCGACGAGGACGCCCTGCTCTATATGATGGAGCAGCTGGTAGAGACCTTGGGCGCGCTTCGGTATTATTCCTCCCCCCGCGTGCTGGTGGAGAGCGCCCTGATGCGCATCTGCCGTCCGGCGGACGAGGAAAGCCTGCGCGCGCTGGCCATTCGCGTCGCCCAGCTGGAAAGCAAGCTATCTAATGCGCAATCAGGCGAAGACCTTCTTGTTCCAACCGTAGGGGTGGCCATTGGCCGTCCGCCGCAGGAGGAAGAAACGCCACCGTGGGAAGCGATTCCCGAACCCGAACCCCCGTCGGAAACAAAACAGACAGCTCCACTCTCCACTCCCAACTCTCCACCCTCCCCAAATTCTTCTTGCGAAGAATTTTGGCAAAACTGCCTGCAACACCTGCAAAAACTCAACGCCCTGGTCTACGCCTCCGTCAAGGAAGGGGTTGCAAAGAGCTTGGGCGACGGGCAGCTGGCGGTGGAATTTCCGCTGACGGCGGCGGGCAAATATAATCTGGCAAAATCGCCCGCGTCCTTTGCCAAAGCGCAGCAGGCGGTGCATATGGTGGACGGGGGCGTGACGCTTCATTTTCATTTGGAAAAACCAACGGCGACCGAATCGGACCTGATCGCCATGTTTGGTGACCGACTGACTATTGAGTAGTTTTCTCAGGGGGATTCTTAAGGGGCCGCAGCCCCTTAAGCTCACAACAATTCGTGGGCAAGGGCGACCTGCGCGGCCGCCAGCCCACTCCTTGCAGCAACTACCGGCCGTTGCCGGCGAAAGATAGTTATGAAGAAAGACACTGGCAACAGGTAGTTGCTGAATACCCGAAAAAATTGTCTTGCAATTTTTTCGAAATGCAGGAGGCACTATGGCAAAAGGCGGATTTCCCGGGATGGGCGGCATGAACATGCAACAAATGCTTGCGCAGGCGCAGCGCATGCAGCAGGACGCCCTGCGCGCGCAGCAGGAACTGGAATCGCAAATCTTTGAGGCGGCGGCGGGCGGCGGCATGGTTTCAGCCCGTGTTACAGGCGGCAAACGCTTAGAGAGCCTGACCATCGACCCGGCCTGCGTGGATCCCGACGATGTGGAGATGCTGGCCGATCTGGTCGTCGCAGCGGTAAACGCGGCGCTTACCGAAGCGGCGCAGACCTCCGAGCGCGAAATGGCCAGGATCACCGGTGGGCTGAACTTAGGCTTATGATCCAATCCATCGAGACCCTGACCGCGCAATTGGGCAAACTGCCCGGCGTGGGCCGAAAGACCGCGCAGCGGTACGCCTATCACCTGCTGGGCATGGAGGAGGAGGACGCGCTGGAAGTGGCTCAGGCCATCCGTGCCGCCCGCGAGGCGGTGCGCCCCTGCCCCGTCTGCGGAACCTATACGGACGCGGACCTCTGCGTGTTCTGCGCCGATCCCGCGCGGCAGGCGGACGTTATCTGCGTGGTCTCCGACCCCAAGGATGTGTTGGCCATGGAGAAAACGCGGGAGTTTCGCGGCTGCTATCATGTACTCTACGGCTCCCTCTCGCCCATGGACGGAATCGGAGCCGAGGATCTGCGCATCCCCGAACTTCTCACGCGCTGCAAGTCGGGCGGCGTGCGTGAAATCATTCTTGCTACCAATTCGGACGCCAAGGGCGACGTAACGGCGGCCTATCTGGCCAAGCAGATCAAGCCGCTCGGAATCGTCTGCACCCGCATAGCCCGCGGCATACCCATCGGCGGCAACCTGGAGTACACGGACGAGATCACCCTTGCGCAGGCGCTTGAAGGGAGGAAACAAATGTAGAATGCAAAGTGCAGAGTGCAGAGTGAAGGAGAAAACAGCTTGCGCTGTTTTTCCGATTTAATTTATCGTTATACTGCTTCCTTCCCATTAAATCAAAGAAAACACATAGTGTTTTTTCGTTCATTCTGCACTCTGCATTCTGCACTCTGCATTTCTTTGGGAAACGAAGAATGAAGAGGGACAGAAAATACACCCACACAGCGGCAAGAGGGCTGCGTATCGGAAAGACAAAGGTCTTTCCGCTTTTTTCCCTGCTCACTGGTGTATTATTGCTGGGCATCTTTGCGTTTTTATTTATCTGGTTCGGCCTGCCGCTGATTCCAAGGGCCATTGCCGCGCAGCCAAACCTGTCCTGCATCGGGCTGGAATCGGAGCCGCGCCCCACGCCCGAGCCGACAGCCTCCCCCTTGCCCGCGGGCGCGGATCGGCCATTGTTTGCTACCGACCTCAAACAGGCGCAGACAGAGTGGGTCGTTCCCGACAGGCAGTATCTCACCGATGTGTCGGTAGCGGGGGACACGCTGGTGGCCGCGGCGGGCGACTACTACGCGCCGGATGGCACGGCGGCCTTCACGCGGGTGCTGCTGCGAGACCTGCCCTCGGGCCGCAATTCCCTGCTCACCGTGCCGCAGCTCTATCAAAACATTCGCTTTCCCAGGCTGTTGGGCAATACGCTGGTCTACCTGGATGTGCGGGGCTTGGGCGGCGGGCGGCTGATGGCCTGCCACACCAAAACAGGCGCGGCAAAAACGCTCAAGACCATTCATATGGGCGTGCCCTATCTGGCGGCGGAGGGTACCACGGTGTGCTGGATCGAGCGCACGGGCACGAGCCGCTTCAAGCTCTTCGCCTGCGACGTCACCAGCGGCGAATCGGTCACCCTGGCCATGGGCGACAGCCCGCGTTTCGGCGCGTCGCGGCCCCATTTACAGGGCGGGCTGCTGGTCTGGGCGGGTTCCTCGGGCAGCCTGAACATCCTGCGCCTTAAGGAGGGTGCGGCAGAAGAGCTGCGCCTGCCCGTTGAGGTCCACGACCCGCAGACAAACGGGCGGGAGATCGCCTTTTTGTCCGCGCCCCACGGACCCGACGCCGACCTTTACCTGCTCGCGGGGGACAACTCGGTCCTGTGTATCGCGACCGATGTGGCGGACTTTGCCATGGGGACGAACTTTATCGCCTACAACACGCGGGAAAAGAACTATGTGTATTTCTTTGAGGACGGCAGCACCTTCTGCATCACCCGCGGCACGGATCGCTCCCTGCTGCTGGCGGCGGGCGGGAACGTTGTCGTCTGGCAGAATGTCTCCTGGCGGGACAAGGATATCGTGGAGTATATGGAGGTAGAATGAAGGACAAAACAGTCTTTGCCTGCGGCGAATGCGGCTGGGAGACCCCGCGCTGGCTGGGCAAATGCCCGGGCTGCGGCAGCTGGAATACGCTCATTGAGCAAGAAAAGCTTGTGCCGCAGGCCCAACGCGTTCCGGCGCAAAAACCGATTATGTTGGAAGAGGTCTCCACAAAAGGCGAAAAACGAACGACCACAGGCATAAGCGAGCTGGACCGTGTTTTGGGCGGCGGGCTGGTGGGCGGCATGGTCGTATTGCTGGCGGGCGACCCGGGCATCGGCAAATCCACCCTGCTGCTCCAGGCCGCGTTTGCCCTGTCTCACAAGGGCAAGGTGCTCTATGTCTCGGGTGAAGAAAGCCCGCGTCAGCTCAAACAACGCGCGGATCGGCTCTCTATCCCGGGCGGGCTGCTGCTGTTCTGCGATACAAATGTGGAAGCCGCCATGGACGAGGCGCGCGCCATAAAGGCCGACGCCCTGGTCATCGACTCCATCCAGACCATGCAGTCAAGCGCGACGACCTCCGCCGCGGGCAGCGTCACCCAAGTGCGCACCTGCACAGCCCTGCTCACCCGCTACGCCAAGGAAACGGGCGCGATCGTGTGGATCGTGGGTCATGTGACCAAGGACGGCGCGATCGCGGGCCCGCGGGTGCTCGAGCACATTGTGGATACGGTTCTGTATTTCGAAGGCGACCGCCACGAGGGCTTGCGGCTGCTGCGGGCGGTCAAAAACCGCTTCGGCGCCACCAATGAGCTGGGCGTGTTTGAAATGCGGGAGAACGGCATGTTTGGCGTCACCGAACCCTCGACGCTATTCCTTTCGGGCCATGCCAGCGTGGGCTGTGCTGTGACCTGTGTGCTGGAAGGCTCCCGTCCCCTGCTGGCGGAGGTGCAGTCGCTTCTCGGCCCCACAGCCTTCGGCAGCCCCCGCAGAGCCGCGCTGGGCATGGACACGGGCAGGCTCAACCTGCTCTTGGCGGTTCTGGAACGCAAAGCGGGGCTGACCTTCCATGACAAGGACGTCTACTGCAATGTGGCGGGCAATTTGCGGATCACGGATCGGGGCGCCGACTTGGCCTGCGCGCTTTGTCTGGCTTCGGGCATGCGCGATAAACCCCTGCCCGAACAGGTCGCGGTTATTGGCGAGGTGGGCCTGACGGGCGAGCTTCGCCCGGTTTCACAGATGGAAACGCGGATCAAGGAATGTGTGCGATTGGGCTATACACGAATTTTAGCACCCAAGGGCGTTAAGACGGCGGTCCCCGGCGTGCAACTCCTGTCGGCATTCGATTTGCGGGCAGCGATCAAAGAACTGCTATGAAAAAGAGCATTGCCATTCTCCTTCTCATCGCTTTGCTTATGGGCTGTCGTGTAGGGGAGCGCCTGCCCGTGGCAACACCAACGCCTGCGACGGAAACAAGTCCCCGCCCTACCATTCTGCCCACTGCTCACTGCCCACTGCCCACTGCCCACTGCCACCCCCGAGCCTACGCCCGAGCCTACGCCCACCCCCGAACCTCTGCCCCTGGCGGGACTTATCATCGGCGTGGACCCGGGTCATCAAGGCAAATCGGACGCCAAAACGGAACCCAACGCGCCCTGGGACAACACCCCAAAAGCGCGGGTGGCGGGCGGCTGCCGCGGCGTGAAGTCAGGGATCATGGAGTATGAGGTCGTGCTGCAAATCGGGCTGCGCCTGCGGGATCTGCTTAAAGCGCAGGGGGCGACCGTGGTATTGACGCGGGACACAAATGAAATCAACATTTCCAACAAGGAGCGGGCCGAGCTTTTCAACGCGCACAAAGTCGATCTCGCCATCCGCCTGCACCTAAACAACGGCAACGGGCGCGGCGCCTTTATGCTGGTGCCCAGGAAGCATTGCACGAACTGGTATGAGGAGAATATCGCGGCTGCGGGGACCATCATCGCCATCTATTGCGCGGACACGGGCCTGCCCATGGTGCGCGAAAAGGACAGCGGCCTTACCTACCGCTCGGACCAAACAGGCTTTAACTGGTGCGAGCGCCCCATCGTCTGCATCGAAATGGGACACCTGAGCAATGCGGAGGACGACGCCCTGTTTTCCGATCCCGCCTTTTGGGATGTGGCGGCGGCGGCGCTGTGCAGGGGAATTGCGGGGTATTTTGAAGGAACAAGTAACAAGGAATAAGTAATAATTATGTTATAATATCCATATGAAGAAACTTCTTGCCGCCTCCCTCTGCTTGCTTTTATTGCTAAGCGGCTGCATGGGAGGTGAAAAACAAACAGAGCCTACACCACAGCCCACGGCGGAGCCAACGACGCTGTCCATTGCCGCGCCTACCCCACTTTCCACTTTCCACTCTCCCCTTTCCACTGCAACCCCATTGCCTACGGCAATGCCCGGGTTGCTGGCAGGGCGGCATATCGGCATCGACCCGGGTCATCAGAGCGAGCCGAACCGGGTCGAAGAACCCATCGCGCCCGATAGCGAGATCATGCGCAACAAGGCCTCCTCCGGCACGGCGGGGGCGTCAACAGGCGTGCGCGAGCACGAGCTTGTGTTGGAGGTAGGTCTGCGACTGGCCGAATTGCTCAGGGCGTCCGACGCCGAGGTCATGTTGACGCGCCAGATCGCCGAGGTGAATCTCTCCGGCAGCCTGCGGGCGCAAATGTTGGGCGAGGCGCAGGTCGACCTGGCGCTCACCCTGCACTGCGCGGGCGCGGACGATACAAATGCCCGCGGCGCCTATGCCATGGTTGCTACCCGTGGCTCCACGGGCTGGCACGAGGAGAGCGCGACCGCGGCGCGAGCCATTCTGGCGGGGTATGCAGCGGAAACAGGCCTGCCCGTCTTTTCCCGGGGGGTTTTGCAAAGCGCGGATCAGACCATTCTCAACTGGTGCGAGCGCCCCATCGTGTGGATGGAACTGGGACATCTCTCCAACGCCGAGGATGAAGCGTTCTTGGCCGATCCGGATTCTGTTCCCCGCATAGCCTATGCCCTCTACCTGGGCATTGTCGCCTATTTTCAAAGCTTGCGCGTGGGGTAGGGGCAGGGAAAGTAAAATAAAAAATAAGAAATAAGAAATAAGAAAGAAGGAGGAAACGGCGGAGCCGTTTCTTCGATATTTAATATTTCTTCACTCTTATTTCTTAATTTTACCTGCGCCTACGGATGAGGTCGGTTCTCCCGATACGCCGCCATAATATCTTTGAAAATCTGCGCAGACGACGGCGGCGTCCAGGTAATGGCGTTTGCGCCCGCCGCGATGGTGCTGTTTATGCTCTCGTCGGTCGGCCCGCCGGTGGCGATGATGGGGATGTTCGGGAAATCCCGCCGAATTTTCGCGACCACCTCGGGCGTCTCCAGCGCTGCCGAGACATTGAGGATCTTTGCGCCCGCGCGGATCTTGTCCGCATAGTCCGGATTGTGATTGGCAATGGTGGCCACGATGGGCACGTCCACCTCACGCGCGATCTCCTCCACCACGGCCACGCCCGTAGGCGCGTTCACCACCACGCCCGTGGCCCCCTGCATCTC
>Ga0123356_10006065_pt1 | contig 12260 bp, 5 predicted proteins | sample TergutEmb28metaG_2_FD_92546 | JGI IMG/M metagenome (GOLD analysis project Ga0123356, IMG submission 92546) | Embiratermes neotenicus P3 segment gut microbial communities from Petit-Saut dam, French Guiana - Emb289 P3 | ecosystem: Host-associated > Arthropoda: Insects > Digestive system > Gut ... | reverse complement strand
GTCAAACCGGGCTTTGATCACCAAAGCGGAAAAAAGGTATTTTTGCTTTTTTACATATCAACAATTTCAAAGTTTGGAGGCGGTTATGGGCGGATTCTTTTCAGGCCGGGTGTTTAGCGTTAAAAAAGGGCTGTTTGGCGTAATTTTGGCATCGGTTTTCGCGGTAGGCGCTTACGCTCAGGAGATGGACATAGCGCATGTGCCGTTTCTTGTAAACGTGGACGCTACGGTCAGGGCGGTAAAGGGCGATGATGTCATCTCAATGACGGTAACGGCAAATACGGAAAAAAACATGCTCATCCCCATCCCCATTGAGCGAACCTCGATTTTAAAGCAAAAGCCACTAAAAGCCCCCGGCAAGACTCCGATAATTACGAGTAACCACCGCGGGTGGTATTCCCTCTATTTACCCGGCCAGATTTACAGAACCGCAGAAGTATCGCTGTACTCGCTAAGCGGAAAACGAATTTTGCGCACTAACGCAAGCGCATCAGAAACGCACAGGGGCATATCGCGCCAAAATCTCACGACAGGCGTTTACTTACTGTCTGTAAAATCCGCAAGCGGTGCCAGCTTCGCAAGCCGCCTGACACACCAGGGCGGAAACTTGAACATCAGCATTGCATTCGGAGGCGAAAACATCACAACCGCCCTGTCAAAGTCGGCGGTAAACGAAGAAAAAGATACTTGGGACATAACCGTTTCGGCAGAGGGGTACATAGACTCTACGTACCAACTCAGCCCCGTAGCTGGGATGAATCCGGTGCAGGAAATAACTCTGAATATTGACGACATCGTTATAATTGACGCGATGACGCCGGATATTACTCTACAGCCGGCAAGCGGTTCTGTAACAACCGGCGCGGCTCATAACATATTTGTAAAGGCAAACGTAACAGACGGCGGTACGCTCAGCTATCAGTGGTACAGCAACACGAGCGCAGATAACAACGGTGGTGCGATAATCAACGGTGCGACAGATTCTGTCTACAACGTGCCAACATCTGCGACCGGGACGCTTTATTACTATGTAATAATAACCAATACAAACAATGAGGCAAGCAACAACAAGACGGCAGTAATCAAAAGCGACGCGGCAGTAATAGCGGTGTCTCCCACTATCAGCTATTACACGCTTGGAGTCAACATGGACCCATTGATTGGCGGTAATGTATCCCGCGAGCCTGATCTGACAAGCTACGCCGGGGGGACGCAAGTCACGGTAACGGCAGAGGCGGCGGCCAGCTACGTATTTGTCAATTGGTCGGGTGCGTCAAACTCCACAAACCCATCTGTAACTATTACCGTGAACGCTAATACAACGCTGACCGCTAACTTCGCACTGCGGCAGTATACCGTAACATATAACATCAACGGCGGAACAGGTACAGCGCCAAGCACACAAACGGTCAATCATGGAAGCAGCGTAACGCTTCCGGGTGGCAGCGGTTTTTCAAGGGATGGGTATACATTTTCAGGTTGGGGGCCTACCGGAACATCACGCGATTACAATGCCGGGGCATCATTTGCGCCAACAGCTAATACAACCCTGTACGCTATATGGATGGGTGAGTTAACCTATTTTCGTAATACCGGCGGACAAACTCGAAGTGTAACATTCATTGCTGGCAGCTCCATAATTTTATTACCAGCTTCGACTTATTTAATGAGCGGGCATGAATTTACCGGTTGGAATACCAACGCGCTGGGAACAGGAACCAATTACGCCGCAGGCGGACAATTTACGCCAACAACCGCTAATTCGACTCTGTATGCGAGATGGAGACCAGGCGCAACTAAAGATGGATCATATTTGATAACAGGTGGTAGGGCATACCCCACAATAATGATCGGCGGTAAAATATGGATTGGGGACAATCTCCACTTTCTATATCATACTGGCGGCACCAGTACCTGTTCTGAATACAATTATCCGACAACTTGTGATAATTACGGCAGATTATACAACTGGGAAGCCGCTGTGACCGCTTGTCCTGCCGGATGGCGTTTACCAACAGTTCAAGATTGGGATAATTTGGTCGCTGCTGCCGGTGGCAGCAACGTCGCAGGTACAACGCTCAAATCCAAAACCGGTTGGAATACTGCCGCCGTAGATTATATCGCCGGTACAGATGTTTATGGGTTTGGGGCCGCGCCAGGCGGCCGAAGAAACGCGGATGGCAGCTTCTTCGGCCTTGGAGATATCGGTATTTGGTGGACCGCTACAGATGGTGTCACGTCCGACGGCCAACCAGTGGCGGATTCCAGAAGTATGGGAGCTGGTTGGGGACAAGCGACCAATGTGATCAATGGTACAAATCTCAAAACATTACAGTATTCCGTTCGCTGCATGACGGATAGCTGGTAATTTCGCCTTTACCGGTCAGGTGCCGGTAATTTAAAACCATAAGGGCGACCGATATCGGTCGCCCTTGAAACGGAACGCAACTAGAGTAGAAACGCGCAGATAAGCGTTTGATCCTGTTACATATACGTCGCAGTTATCCCTGATAACGACTTGCCAGCTAAGCGCAATAAAATGCATGCATTTTCACCCACGATTTAGTCAATTGTAACGGCCATTACTGTAACGGGGGTTACAGTAACCGCGGTTACAATTCGCAAATTTCCTAAACTTTTTGCTTGCTTTTTTGTCAATTGTAACGTATATTACTGTAATGGCGGTTACAGTAACCGCGGTTACAATTCGCTTTTGTCGTCAAAAAGGGGGTGTTTGGGTGGATAAGTTCTATGACCGGGAGAAGGAGATTGCCTTTCTGAGGAGCGTCGAGGAGGGGTCGTTTGAATCCGCGCGGATGACTTACGTCATTGGGCGCAGGCGTATTGGGAAGACGGAATTGCTTACCCATGTCTTTACTGGTGAGCGCGTACTCTATTTCTATCTTGTGAAGAAAAGCGAGCCACTGCTCTGTGAGGAATTTGTTGATGAAATCCAAAACAAGCTCGGCGTAACCGTCCGCGGAAATATGCGGCGATTTCAGGATATCTTCGGCTATCTTATGGATATGTCAAAAGAACAGCAGTTCACGGTAATAATTGATGAATTTCAGGAATTTAACGATATCAACCCCTCAATATACGGTTCAATGCAAAAAATTTGGGACCTCAACAAGAATGGGAGTAAAATCAACCTCTTTCTCTGCGGGTCGATCTACTCGCTTATGAACAAAATTTTCTGCGGTTCCAAGCAACCCCTCTTCGGCAGGGCGACCGCCGGGATGAAAATATACCGCTTTGACATCAAAACGATAAAGGAAATCTTAAACGACTACCATCCCCAGTATTCGAGCGAAGACCTGCTGACCTTCTACATGTTCACCGGCGGCGTCGCAAAATATGTGGATATTCTGGCCACCGCGAAAGCATTTTCGCTCAAAAAAATTATGGATGTGGTATTTTCTGAAAACTCCTTCTTCCTTGACGAAGGACGGAACATGCTGATAGAGGAGTTCGGCAAGGACTACGGAAACTACTTTTCAATCCTTTCGCTGATAGCCTCCTCCAAAACGTCGCGCACCGAGATAGAATCCATCATGAACATCAGCACCGGCGGTTTTTTGGACAAGCTGGAACACGATTTCCAACTGATAAAAAAGATCCGCCCCATCTTTGCCAAACCCGGCACAAAGAGCGTAAAATACCGCATAGACGACAACTTCCTGAGCTTCTGGTTCCGCTTCATCTTCAAGTACCGCAGTCTGGTAGAAGTGAAGAACTTTAACTACCTAAGAGACATAATCACCCGCGACTACAAAACATACAGCGGCCTGATATTGGAGCGCTATTTCAGAGAAAAGATAATTGCCGAAGAGAACATCTCCGATATCGGCACATACTGGGAACACGGAAACAAAAACGAAATAGACATAATCGCCATCAACGAGGACGCGAAGTGGGCCATCATAGCCGAGGTAAAGCGCAACCGCGACAACATAAATCTGCGCGAACTGGAAATCAAAGCGGCAAATCTGGTAAAGCAGCTCCCCGAGTACGATATCGAGTACCGCGGGCTGTCGATGGAGGATATGTAGGGTGGAGCCGGGGCGGCAGCCTGTCAATCCTCCCAAAATACGACGCGGTTGCGCCCGCCGTTTTTTGCCTGGTAGAGCGCCTTGTCTGCGTGCGGAATCGCCGATTCCAGGTTGTAGCCATCGATGCGCGCTGCGCCGAAGCTGGCTGATACGGAGAGGGTGGTGCCGTCGAATTTGAACGGTTTGTCGCAGATGCTCAGCCGCAGGCGTTCGGCCATGTTTCTGGCCTCTTTTTCGTTGACCAGCGACGCCCACAGTATAAACTCCTCCCCGCCGTAGCGCGCGAACAGGTCGTACGGGCGGATTGCGGCTTTTATGCGCGTGGTGACGTCTATCAGGACGTTGTCGCCGACGATGTGGCCGTGCGTGTCGTTGATGCTTTTGAAGCGGTCCAGGTCGAAGAGGATGATGTAGCAGTTGTCCTCCCCCGTGCGGCGCGCCCGTTCGATGTTCATTCGTGCGATTTCCATGAAATTGCGCCTGTTGGATATGCCCGTCAGCGGATCGGACTTGGCCATGCCTTCCAGAATCAGCTTCATCCGCTTCAACTCGAAGTTGCTTTGCGTTATGAACATGATGAGCAGGCTTATGAGAATGCTTGCGACCACCAGGGCCAGATTTTCCGGATAGTTGTACCACGAGCGGCCGGACCACACTTTCAGGTACCAGTCGGTGTTGACTACGGAGATATGTTTTTCGATGGCACGCGCGTTTGGTTTCGCGTGTTCGTGGTCGTACAGTATTACCTGCCGCTCTTCCGTGTCGGGGTTGGTCCGCCACAGTTCGTACGAAAATCCCTGATTCCTGAAAACCCCGAGGTCGGCGTTGTCGAGGACCTGCGGGAATTTGAGCGTAACGGAGACAAGCCCCCAGAACCGACTCTTGTCGGCAACGGAGTCTATATATACAGGCAGCCTGCCGACCAGGATTTCGCCGCCCTGCACCGACTTGAACGGCCCGCCGACTACCATCCGCTCCTGGTCTCTTGCGGCGACGGCCTCCCTGTTGCCGGCGCCCGCTCCGAAAAAGTTCAGTCCCAGCACCGCCTCGTTGCCCGCCAAAGGATAAACAGTCGAAACCACGCCGTCCGGCGCGATGAGAACATTCATTATGGACGGCTCGCTGTCGACGATGGAGGGCGCAAGCATCGCAAAATTTTTAGCGATATCGCCGCCCTGCTGCACGATTGCCGAAAGCGAGTTGGTCTTGTACAGCAGCTTGGACACCGCATCGTTGATACGCAGAGCCTTCTCAAGTATAAGCCGCTCCATGTGCAACGCTTCGACGTTTGCCTTGTTTTTGATCGTTATCACAACAAAGAGGGAGCAGAGCGCCAGCGAGCACAAAAAGGCGAAAGCCGCGACAGGCGATATCGGTGCCGGCCCCCTGCCGGCAGTGTATTTTTTCATTAGTAATCCTGAGTTATACCGTCAATGTCAACGGTTCTGTTATCGGAAATCCGAATATCAGCATCTAAATATAATATCCGCAACCCACCGTCCGCAACAAATATATATTTATGGAAGAGCAAAACCGGATATTCGCACCGTCTTGCCGGCAACCTTGTTGGTAAAAAACATCCCTATGCGACCAATTCTGTCGTGTACGGATGCTATATTTAAGGTAGGAGAGGAAAATTGCCATGCTGAATTTGATATTTGCGCCGTCTGCCGACACCCTTGTTCCGCTTGCCGAGGCTAAGATCCGGGAGGCGTGGGGCGACCCGTTTAACCCGCCTGCTATTATTGTGCCTAACCCCGCCGTCGGCAAGTGGCTGAGCATTCAGCTGGTGCGGTCGCCGTCGTTTGGGTGTGTTGCCAACGCGAGGATGCCCACATTGGAGAAGTTTCTTTGGGAGACGCTCGGGGGCGGCGCGGGTACGCAAATGCTTGGCGCCGACCATGCCGCCCAGGTGATATGCGCGCTTTTGAACGATGAACTCCTGAACGATGAGATTTACAGGCCGCTGAAGAATTACTTGGTCAACAGGGACAGCGGGCAGATCGACGCCCTCAAGCGCGTGCAGCTTTCGGCGCGGATCGCGCAGCAGTTCCTTGAGTACGAGTACAACCGGCCAAGCGTGTGGGACGATAAGGCCGGGGGGTGGAGAAAACACGGTATCGACGCAAAATGGCTCGCCGGGCAGAAGTATTTTGACGGGCTGGGGCACGAGGCGTGGCAATCGGACCTTTACCGCAGAGCCTGCCGCTGCTTTGAGGGCGAAAAATCGGTACGCTACACTACGCTCCCCCACCTGTACAGGCAAAGGCGAGAGGAGTGCGCCAAGGCGAAGCGCCCGTGGTGCGACGTCGGCTCCAATCCGCATATAATCCTATTCGGCGTTTCAAAGATCAGCCACTTCCACCGCAACACATTAGTTGAGATATCACAGGTTGCCGGTGTGGAGATGGACGTTTTCCTTACCAACCCCTGCGCGGAATTTTGGGAGGATGTGGACACGAGACGGTGGAATAACCACTCACCGGCCAAAGAAGCCGGTATCAAACCGGTCAAGCCGGAGGATTACGAAAAGAAGGAACTCGACCTGTTTGACCTGTTCAAACAGGAAAAGGACCATACCCTGCTGGAATTGTGGGGGGCCGCCGGCAAGGAGAATATTTACCTGTGGTGCCCGCTGGCGGAGTGGAGCTTTGAATATCACTGTAACGACGGCGACAGTAACGGCGACGGCAGTTCTCATCACGACATCAGCCCGAATTCTCTGCTGACGTCAATCCAAAAATCTCTGCTTCAACGCAATAACGAGCTAGAAATCATCAACGGCAGTTTTGGGGGGGACAAGTCTCTGCAAATCCTCGCCTGCCCCGATGCCGGCCGCGAGGTTGAGGAGGTACGTGAGCAGATTCTTGACCTCGTGTACGAGAAGCGGGTCGGCAATTTCACTGACATCGCCGTCTACATGCCGGATCCGGACAGATATTTGCCGCATATACTGCGCGTCTTCGGCGCGTTCCCGCCCGGCCATCCCGACTGCATCCCGTTCTCGGTCCTCGGCGCGTCGAGCGGGTCGAGTCTGGCGGCGCGCGGGCTGTTTGCGCTGTTGGGCATTGTAAGCGGCGAGTTCAACCGCGCACGGGTTTTTGAGCTTCTGCGGAACCCTGTCGTCATGGCGAGCAAGAAAATTTCACCCAAATTTGTGGAGATGTGGGAGGAGTGGGCAAACGGGCACGGAATGTTCAGGGGCTATAACGCCGAGCAGCGCAAAAGCATGGGGGACGCCGATGGCGCGGCGACCGAAGAGCACACTTTTACACGAGGGATGGAGCGTGTCTTTGAGGAGATCGGCGAGGCCGGGGATGGGTTGATACCGCCTGACAGCGTATTCTATGATATCTTCAAGCCCAATACCCCAGTGTCCGACATCAGAACCGTTGCGGAAAATTTCCGGGCACTTTTGGATGAGTTGAATGAGTTGTCGGATGAGTTTGCTTCTGTCAACGCCGCGGGCGACCGGGGGCGGCCGCCCCTACGGATCGTTGATGCCGTGGAGATAGTTCGGAGGGCGATTTGGTCTTGGTTTGGTACTATTCCGTTAGACGGCTCGGTTGACAGCATCGCGGAAACGCGTGTCAGGCAGGACGCGCTTGGCGGGCTTGAGATGATAGCGCTGCAAAATACCCTGGCAGGGCGGAGCGTCATTGAACGGGATGAGTTTATCGCGCTTGTGCGCGGCTGCGTTCCCGAAGAGCTTAAAATACCGCCGTCTGCGTGGCACGGGGTAACGTTCGCCCCACTGCGGTCGTCCATGGCGCTCCCACACCGCGCGATTTTTGTTTTGGGGCTCGACGCCACGGCGTTTCCCGGAACTAACGAGCCGGTCGGCTGGAATCTGCTCGAAAGCAAGAGAATTGTGGGCGATTCGGACAAGGTGCGCGACAACCGCTTCGCGTTTCTTGAGTTGATGCACGCTGCCCGCGAGCGGTTAGTGCTATCGTTCAGGGCGCGCGACATGCAAAAGGACGAAGATTTGCAGCCGTCAAGCGTGGTACTGGAACTTGAAGAGTATCTGAAAAGCCAGGGGCTGGCAAGCATTGACGAAGACGGCGCGCAAAAATGTCTTGTACGGCATGTAATTCCGTGGGTCGTCCACGAGTCATTGGACGCCGCGAAAAAACGCGGGCGCGGGCACGGCACCTGGGACAAGGCGCAGCGCGGACTTTGGGATATTGTACAGCGCGAACTTGCGGACGCACGGAAAGATGGTAAAAAATATACACGAAAGAAGCACCGGCATGATCTGGCGCCGCCATCAACCAAACCGGAGGCATCGACTGATACCGCAAATAAAAACGGTGTTGACCTCTATGACCTGAAAAAGTTTTTCGAAAATCCGCTCGAATATTATCTGATCAAAAACCTGAAAATCAGGGACGACGGGGACGACGGCGACATGCAGGCTGTTGACGAACCGGTCGAAACCGGGAGCCTGCTTGGGAGACTGAAAAAAAACGTTTGGATCGCGGTATTGAGCCTGATCTTCCCGGATAATAAAAATAGTGCGGCGCTCATGCCTGATGACGAACTGACGCGATTGGCAAAAGAGAAAGCGGGTAAAATCTATGAAGAGCACATAGACTCCGGCCAGGCGCCGGAAGGGCATATCCGCCGCATGGAGAAGGCCGGGCTGTTGGAGTGGGCGGAGAAATGCGCGGCCGAAGCTAAAACGCTGACGGCTAAGTTCCCAAATCACTACCTCATAGAGAGAAACAGCTTCACGCTCCCCTACGAGCCTTTCGACGTCACCGTAAAACACGCGCTGACCCTCGTCCCGAAGGACTCCGGCGACAATTCGCTGAGCGTGGGCATAATAGCAATTGACAAGAAGGGAAACACCGGCGGCAACCACGCGCTTTGGCTTGACGGAGCCGCGCAGTGGCTTACCGAGATAGACGACGGTACGATGCGCACAGTCATCCTGGTCGCGCTGAATCACGGCGGTGACAAACCCGGCTGCAAATTCCTGACGATGGTGCCGGATGAGAGCAAACTGCAAAAAATGGAGGAGTGGCTAACCGGCATCCTCACGGAGATGCTGTCAGGAACACGCAGTGAGCACCTGCCGTTTAAAGCGGTCGCGGAAGCATTCAAAAAATCCAAAGAGACATTTGAAGCATGGGTACAGGAACTGAAATCCGACCACTTGGAAAAGATGATAGCCAGTAACGAATACAACAATCAGTATATGAAATCTTTCGCACTGACAGACGCGAGGCCGGAGAAGATGAGCGACGAGGCCCTGCGCGAACTTATAATATTACGATACGCACCGATATTGGGGAGGTGGATAGATGAATAACCATACAAAATCGTCATCGCCCAAAGACATTGACCTGTCTAAACACGGAATTATCGAAGCACACGCCGGTACGGGCAAGACGTACACCATCGTCAAGCTCGTACTGCGCATGCTCGAATAGCCGTCGGGCGACAATAATGAATTCATCCACCTGCGCGATATCCTTCTGGTGACCTACACCGAAAAGGCCGCGGGCGAGTTGAAGGAGCGCATACGAAACGGCATCGCCGAGCGGATACGCGAATTGGATGAATCGGATAAATCAAGCGGCAGCAATGGTAACGAGTGCCTGACAAGGCACCTCGGGAACTGCCTCAACATCATGCACGAGGCGCTTATCGGCACGATCCACTCCGTCTGCCTGCGAATTCTGCAGACATGGCCGTTTGAGACGGGCGCGCATTTCAACACGCAGATCACAGATGACAATGAGGGCGTAGACGCGCTTCTGCGCGTATCAATGCGAACCGACTGGTTAGACGAATCCGCCGGAATACCGGCAGCGCTGAAAGTTTTGGAGAGTCTTGGCGTAAAACTTACGAATAAAACAGAACTGGGGCTGATACGCAAAACCGCGCTTGCGTGCTTGGCAGGCGATGGAAGGAAAATTGATGATTCGCTGAGCGGTGGGATGTCGATAGAAGAGACGATTGACGAACGGAATCGTTTAGGTGTTGAACTCAAAGAGAGCCTCAATCCGCTGCTGGAAGAGTACTGCGGCGCGCTGACTGAACTTTACAATTCCGGAAGATTGGATGACAAAAGGCAAAAATTTATCGAAACAGTGATTTCCCGTACAAATGCCATGATCAACACTGGCATCTATAACATCAAATACGTGGAAAAGCCGAAAAAAATCGGATCATCATCAATCTATACAAAAACCGAAGCAAAAAAAATACAGGAATACGCGTTGAGGATTGATGAACTGGAAGAGCAAATCACAGAACCTCACTGCATAGAGCTTGTAAAGAGACACTCTGCTACACAATCTCAACTGCTCTACGCCATGATCTACCGCGCCGCGGAGAAACTATCGGAAAGATACGACGCGTACAAGCGCGAAAACGGCCTCGTTTCCTACAACGACATGCTGCGCCTGATGCACCATGCGGTTCGTACGGAAAACAGCGCGGTACTCAAGGGGCTGCGCCAGCGGCTGCGTTACGGGATAATAGACGAATTTCAGGACACGAGCGTCATCCAGTGGGAAATTTTTGAAAAAATATTTTTGGACGGCAACGACAGCGCGAGAGTGTACATCGTAGGCGACCCCAAGCAGTCGATTTACTCTTTCCAAAACGCCGACATCCGTTCCTACGTCGCAGCGAAAAAGGCCATCAAGGCCGCAAATGAGGCTATTACAAATAAAAGTGGCGATGATGTTTCGCTTTACCCTCTTATCAACAATTACCGCTCGCTGCCGGAAATGATAGCCGGGTACAACGCCATCCTCAAGCCCAAGGATACGGAAGAGTGCGGAAGCGGCCGGGACTGGTTCCTTTACGACAGCGGGGAGATTTCCTATCCGAACGACGAGGCCGCTCAGCCGCCGGAAGAGCGTAAGGAAGCGCCGGAACACCCTTTAACACACGGTGCCGCTGTGCAGGTCGTTTTATCGGATGATAAGGACATAGACGAAGATGATGGCGCGGATGTGGACGATGAAAGCAAAAATCAAGCCACGCCAACCGATGACGGTCAAAACGTAAAAAGCGGCAATGGTAAAATGAGTATGGCGGCAGCGGCTTGCGCCGCCATCAAAAAATTAGTCGGCACGCAGATATCGCTGCCCAAGGGCAACGGCTGGGAGAACTTGACGCTTGACTACAGCGACTTCGCCGTTATCGTTGAGACCCACGCCCTTGCCAACCCGTTCATAGACGAGTTCAGGGAACAGAGGATCCCGTACATGAAGTATAAGATGGCCGGGGTTTTTCGCTCCCAAATGGCGCGCGACCTGATCGCGGTGCTGACGGCGGTCAACAGGAGGTACTCGCGGGCGCCGAAAACCGCCGCGCTGCTGACCCACTTTTTTAACAGGCCGCCGGCGGCAATATCGCCGGACAGAGATTTGCAGGAGTGCGCGGAGCGCGGCTGTTCCGGTGACAACCTGTGCGTCGCCCATGCCGTCGCTCACTGGGGTAAACTCGCCGACCGCCAGCTCTGGGCGCAGCTTTTCAGCAGCATCATCGAAAGAACCGGGGTCAGGGAAAGGCTAATCCGGTTGATTGACGGTGAGAGAAAATTCGCCGACCTGCGGCAAGTGACCGACTACTGCGTCGAATATCTGCACCGGCAAAATTCAAGTTTAAAGCAACTCATAGACCATTTGGAACGGCTTTGTGAAGAGAAAGAGGACGCAGGGCAAGACCGTAACCTGCACACGCTGTCGACCGAGAAGTCAAGCGTAAAAATTCTCACGATGCACGCCGCAAAGGGGCTTGAGTTCCCGGTGGTCTTTCTCATGAACAAGGATAAGCCAAGAAATATAAGCGGCCCTGATACCATACTGTGGACAGACGACGACGCTACAAAGCGGTTCACTCCGTTTTTGAGTAAAAATGACCTGACACTCGACGAGAGTTCTGCCAAACAACAACCGTCATCCACAGATAGTCAGACGAATGACCGAATTGACGAATCAAAAGACAACATCACGCCGCTGCAATCATACATAGAAGACCAAAGGCGCGAGCGCAGGCGGCTGCTCTATGTGGCAATGACCCGGCCCAAGGCAATGCTCTTCGTACCCATGCGCGAAGCCGATGAAGTGCTGTCGCCGCACCTGCAATGGCTGCTGGATAACAAAGATCCCAACGTAGAGATATTTGACGCGGACCGCTTCGGTGCTGCTTGCGGCAAGTCAATAAAAAATGGGGACGACGGCG
>Ga0123356_10006064_pt1 | contig 12263 bp, 4 predicted proteins | sample TergutEmb28metaG_2_FD_92546 | JGI IMG/M metagenome (GOLD analysis project Ga0123356, IMG submission 92546) | Embiratermes neotenicus P3 segment gut microbial communities from Petit-Saut dam, French Guiana - Emb289 P3 | ecosystem: Host-associated > Arthropoda: Insects > Digestive system > Gut ... | reverse complement strand
TGAGCCTGTCCCAGCGGCTGTTCAATCTCAAAGCGGAGCTGGTCTATCAGCTGCAAAAGCTGCCGGACATGGCGGAGATCCGCGCCGGCCTTGTCGATGCGCTCGCCGACAGCGTCAAAAACCTGGACAGGAACAGCTTCGCCGTCCAGCAGCATATGCGCTATGCCGAGACCTATGACAAACCGGAGGGCTGGGCCGCGCTCACCTATGAGAACACGCTGCAGCTGGCGGAGCACCTCGCGCCGTTGATGGAGGCCGTGGAAGGCGACCCCGCGGCCCTGCGCTTCGACGCGCTGCTCTACCAGCTGGAGCTGGCGGCCGCCTGCGGCGCGAAGCGCCCCCACGGTGACCTGAAAAGGCGCGCCGCCGCGCTGGCGACGCTCTACAGCATCCCGGAGGTGAAGGCGCAGGAACCCGTGATCCAGGCGATATTGCATGACGGCCCGGAGGACGCGCGCATCCCGGACTATGAGGACATCCGGCAGGCGCTGCGGGGCCTGATGAAGTACATTCCCCCGGATGTGCGCATGAAATACGACACGGATTTTCGCGATACCATCCTGGACAGCAGCGTGAAGCCCTCCAGCCTGGACAGCGACGACCTGGAGAACTACCGCAAGAAAGTCAACTACTACATCCGCACGAACGATTACCACCCGGCGATCGCCAAGCTCAAGGGCAACGTGCCGCTGACCCCCACGGATCTGCGGCAGCTGGAGGACATCCTCTGGGGGGAGCTGGGCACCAAGCAGCAGTATGAGAAGGAGTATGGGCAAACCCCGCTGGGCGAGCTCATCCGCTCGGTGGTGGGCCTGGATATCGCCGCCGCCAACGAGGCCTTTTCGCAGTACCTCAACCACGAAAGCCTGGATTCCAGGCAGATGCATTTCGTCAGGCAGATCGTCAGCTACATTGTGAAAAACGGCATGATGGCGGACCTGAGCGTCCTGCAAAAAAGCCCGTTCAACGACCGGGGCAGTCTGGCGAAGGTGTTCGGCGACAGCCCGGCCGCGTGGCGGGGGATCATGGGCGTGATTGAGCGGATCAACAAAAACGCGCAGGCGGCGTAGAAGGAAGGGGTGAGGGCGTGGGCCGGTGGGAAATGGTGCGGCTGGGGGATGTGTGCGCAGTCCAAAATGGCTTTGCGTTCGATTCCGGCAATTTTTCCAACCGGGGAACGCCCGTCATCCGTATTCGGGACGTTGTGCGGGGGTATACGGATACCTGCACGACTGAGTCCTTTCGGCCCGCGTATCTGGTGAACCGCGGCGATCTGCTTATTGGAATGGACGGAGAATTCAACATCGCGAAATGGCGCAGCGGCGACGCCCTGCTCAATCAACGGGTTTGCCGTCTCTTTGAGGATGCGCAAAGGGTGCTTAAGGATTACCTGTTCTACTGCTTGCCGGGTAAGCTCAAAGCGATTGAAGCGGCCACCCCTTTCGCGACCGTCAAGCATCTCTCATCCAAAACCATCAAAGAAATCCGCATCCCCCTCCCGCCTCTCCCCGTCCAGCGCGCCATCGCCGCCGCGCTTGACCAGGCCGCCGCGCTCATCGCCCTGCGAAAACAACAAATCGAAAAACTGGATATGCTGGTGCAGGCCAGGTTTGCGGAGTTGTTCGGGGACCCGGTGCGCAACGAGATGGGGTGGGAGGTCCATCCCCTCGGCGCGCTCTGTCTGCTGAAATCGGGCAAATATATCTCCGCCGCCGAGATTTCGGCGGAGAGCGGCGAAGGCCTGTTCCCCTGCTATGGCGGAAATGGTATACGCGGCCATGTGCGTATGTACTCCCACAGCGGCGCGTTCAATTTGATTGGACGGCAGGGCGCGCTTTGCGGCAATGTGCGGTTGACCGGCGGCCGGTTTTACGCGACGGAGCACGCCGTTGTCGTATCCCCCCTGGCAACCATCAGCCCGCATTGGCTGTATCATTTGCTTGGCAAACTGAATCTAAACAAACTTTCCATCGGCGCGGCGCAGCCCGGACTGACGATAGAAAAACTAAGCGCGGTCCCCATCCCCCTTCCGCCCCTCCCCCTCCAGCAGCGGTTTGCCGCCCTCGCCTCGCAGACGCAAGCCCAAAAGCAAAGCCTGGGGCAGGCCCAGGCCAAATTGCGGCTGCAATACGACGCCCTCATGCAGGAGTATTTCGGCTTATACAGTTAGCTCGTGAAACATCGCCTGCATGGTGGGGTTGCCGCGCGTCAGTTTTTTGATTGTCAATCCATCCGCCTTGTCGTTTGCGAGCCGCAGATTTTTTTCGGACAGCCGCAGCGATTCCTTCGTTTTTTCGAGATTTCGTATCGCTTTGTCAATCTCTTCAACCGCGGAAGCGAGATTGCTCTGGAAACGGTCACGGTTCATCGCGAAGCCCACTTTAAACTCATTTATGTTCGCTTCAAAATCAGCAATATCCAGGTTCTGGCTCCTTGCCTGGGCCAGCTCTGCTTTGTATTTCAATGTATTCATTGCCGCGTTGCGCAGCAGCGTGATCATGGGGATGAAAAACTGCGGCCGGATGACGTACATCTTGGGGAAACGATGCGATTTATCCACGATGCCGCCGTTGTAGAGCTCGTTGTCGCGCTCCAGCAGGGAGACGAGCACGGCGTATTCGCAGCTTTTTTCGGTGCGGTCCCTGTCCAGCTTTTTTAAAAAATCCTCGTTCTTCTTCCCGGCGGCCGTGCCGTCCGCCTCGTTCTTCATCTCGAACATGATGGAGATGATCTCGCTGCCCTCCGGGTCAAATTCCCGGTAGATGTAATCGCCCTTGCTGCCGGACCTTATGTCGCTGTCCTTCTCAAAGGAGGCGTTTTGGAAGGCGGTGGGGCGCAGCGTTTCAAAGGCAATTTCGCAGTGCTGCTCCAGCGTTTCGCCGAGCATCTTCGTAGAAAGCCTGGCCTTATAGTCCTTGTAGCGCTCGATAGTTTCGTCCTTCTCCTTCAGGTCGGCCTCGTAGCGGCCTTTAAGCGCTTCGAATTCCTTCTCCCGCTTCCCCACGGCCTGGGTCACGGCAAGGCTCTTTTCCGATTCGAATGCGCTGATCATCCCGCGCAGCTCGGCGATCTTCATATTCCCGGCAGCCAGATCGTTTTCTTTTTTGCTCACGGCCTGGGTTACGGCATAGGCCTTTTCTTTTTCGGCGGCGCGGAGCCTCTCCTGCAGGCCGGCGATTTCAGCCTGCGAGGTGGATCTTGCCCTTGTGACGGCAAGCTCGATTTCGTTCTTCTTCTCGCGCTGTAGGGCGATTTCCTGCCGGCGCAGCCCTTCGGCAAGCTCCTGCTCGCGAATCTGGCGCACGATGTTTTCGAAGCCTGACACATCCTCGGTGAAGGTTGTCCCGCACTTCGGGCATTTGATCTCGTTCACTTGGCATCCCTCCTGCATCTGCTTTTCGTTATTGTAGGGCATCGCCTTTCTTCCCGGTCACTCTCTACCGGAAAAATTTGTACGCAAACGCCCACAGCGCGATGATCTCCGCCGCCTTGAAGCCCTCCACCGTGAATTTGGAGGGGGGTAGCTTTTTCCCGTCTTTTTCGGGCAGGGTGCGCAGGAACTCGAACCCGAAGTACACCAGCGTATACAGCAGCCAGGGGTGCAGCACGGTGAAGCGCTCCCCCCAGAGGATTTCGGCCAAAAGCAGGACGATCAGGGACAGGGCGATGGGGATCTTCCAGGCCAGGGCGCGCCTCCGCTTGCCGCCCATCATCTTGATCACCAGCGGCAGGTAGATCAGGAACACCGAAACCAGCCGGGCATAGCGCGCCGCGCCCAGAAACACCAGCGGCAGGGAAAGATAGGTATACAGGGACTTGTGCGCCAGGCTTATGTAGGTGTCCCCGTATTTGGTTTTTTTCAGCCAGAACTCGTACACCGCGTAGAACAGCGCCTCCCCCAGGGTGATAAGCAGCAGCATCCCCCAGCTGAGGAGCTCGGCCCGCCCGCCCAGGGGGTTCCACAGGGCGCCCGCCCGCTCCAGGGCGGAGATATGCTCCCGCAGCAGCGGGTACCCCAGGAGAAAGCCCGCCCCTATCCCCAGGAAGCCCGCCGCGCCCAGGGTGTTCTCCATGAGCTTCCAGCCTTCGATCCACCTCTTTGGCTTTGGGTACAGGGAGCGATGGAAGAGCCGGATGCCCAGCACCCAGCCCAGCGTGCCGCCCGCCGCGCCGCCGACGCACAGGTACAGCGCGAAGGTATCCCCCTTGACCAGCAGGAAGACCAGCAGCGCCAGCAGCATGCATACCATGCCGCCCCAGACCTCCACGCGGGTTTTGGAGAAATATATTTTTGGGAGCCTGCCCTCCTGCGGGCGGTGGGGACGATTGAACAGGGCGACGCCGGCGGCCCACAGAAAGGGCATGGGGGCGAACAGCAGGAAAAAATCTTTTGCTTCGTATACGCTGCCGGCCGCCGCGGTGAAGGCAATCCCCAGAAACGCCCCGGCGATGCCGAACCACAGCAGGCCCTTCAGGGCAAGGCCCGCATAGCCGCGCCGGAGCGCCGGCGTGGGCTTTAAATTCGCGCTGACCACCAGGCCGATGGTCTCCCCGTAGGTCTCCGTGCCGCCCACGAACATCCCAAGCGCGCCGGCTGCGCAGAAGATCCAGAAATTCTCCCACAGCAGGGCGGAGCCGGAAAACCAGGCGCAGAGGATGCCCAGCAGCGCCCCCGGCAGCATAGCGCCGGTCTCCTTCCCCAGTGTGGTGCCCCGCACCGCCCAGCCATAGGACCCCGCGATGAAAAGCATGAGCAGAAACAGCGCCTGATTCGATGCGGTCATCATGGTTTTCTCCGTTTCAAAAATCCTGCGTGAGATCCAGCGTTTGGAAGAGCGGTATGTTCGCGGCCAGTTTCCGCAGGCGTCCCACAAAGAAAAGACGCAGCCGGTCCATCAGCTTTTTTTCCAGCGGGAGCAATAGCCACCAGGCGATGGCCAAAGCACATCCCAAAAGGCATATGAGTTGGCCCGTGTTTATGTTCAGCCCCAGAATGCTCTTTGCCTCCGATGCGCGGTAGAACTCGCCGCGGTAACGTAGATTTTCCTGATAGAAGCGTGACACCATGAAAAAAAATGTGAAAAACGAGCAGCCGCGCCCCGGCCGGTAGGACTTGGCGTAAAGGATAAAGAGAATTTCAAAAAATACAATCGCAAAATAGATGGCCGCCTCCAGCAGCTGCACGGGGAATACAGTTGTCTTCAAAGCATCATTGACGACACCCCATGGATAGGGGATGCCGAAGCAGCAGCCGTTTGACCAGCAAAATATCACTTTGGTCAAAGCTGCAGACAGCAGTCCAAGCAGAAAGACAAAATCAAGATATAGCTCCCGATTTTTCCGAACGAGCAAAAACGGCAGCGCCACCAAAAAGACACACAGCGCCATATATAAAAACATCCGCCATATTACCACTTCCGCGTGGGCATCCGGCACGGTGACGGCACGGTCGTGCAGGATCCGGTTGTAGGTCTTATCGCCGGAAAGCCACAATTGGGCAATGATCGCTACACAGACGGTAGAAAGCATCACAAAGAAATTCAGCCGCCGCCCCGAATTCGCGTCGGGCAGCAGCTTGAGCTTGTCATAGAACAGCCAGTCCGCCTTTCGCAGCAGCCAAACCAACTGCCGCTCCATCTTTTTCGCAAAAAATAGAAACAGGTTGGACCGCTCCGGCGTCACTTGCGCCTGAATCAGCGCATCCGCCAGCTGCGGCAGCCGGCGCGGCGCGGGCTCGGCGGGCTCGGCGCGCGCGTTCATCCTGCGGGAAAGAAAAAAGAATACCATCAGCAGTGTATACAGCACGAACATGAAAAGGGAGAATCCCTGTATACTCATGGCAGGCGCACGAAACGCCAGGATCTTGTCGCCCAACGAATGCAGCATAAGTCGTTCTCCTTTCGTTACTATGCTCATTATAGCATAGATTTTTGCGCCTGGCAAGCTGCTTTTAAAACCCCTCCATCGCCCGCATCATCCACGCCGCGCTGCCCGTGTAGATTATCCACCCGGCCCGGCCCTCGCCCCCCGCCGCGCCCGATACATCCCCCGCCATGAAGTAGGGCTCCGCCCGGTAGACCTCCATGCGCTTGCTGTCCCGGCAAAATTCCGCGGGGTTCAGCATCTCCAGCACGCGCCGCGCCTCGTCCCTGCGGCCCTCTTTGTGCAGCGCCATAAGCAGCCACACCGCCGCGTGGGTGTACTGCCCCCCGTTCTCCCGTATCCCAGGCGGGTAGTCGTTGATATAGCCCGCGCGCTTGCCCGCGTGGGTGAAGGGCTCCTTCAGCAGGCGTACCACGCCCCTCTCCTCGTCCACGAGATATGCCCAGGCAATGTTCAGCGCCTTGTTCACCCGCACCCTGTCCGGCATGCCGCACAGCGAGGCGAAGCACTGCGGCAGCAGGTCGATCCCGCACTCGCCAACGCCGGTCCCCTGCGGCGCGCCCAGTGGCGTGCCGTCGTCCCAGAACGCCCGCAGGTACCTGTCCCCCGCCCAGCAGTGCGTGTCGATTGCTGCGCGCATTTCCTGCGCCCGCGCTCTGTACGTTTCGGCCAAATCGATTTCATTTTTCATCTCGGATAGCTTTGCCGCGCGCTCCAGGACCATGATCAAAAACATGCCCAGCCATACGCTCTCGCCCGTGCCGCCCGCGCCCACGCGGTTCATGCCGTCGTTCCAGTCGCCCCCCAGCATCAGGGGCAGCCCGTGGGCCCCCAGCAGCCCCAGCGCCCGCTCGACAGCACGCACGCAGTGCCCGTAGAGCGAAGCCTTTTCGTGGCCCAGATAATACGTGGCGTAGCGTTCGGCCTCCCCCGGCTCCAGGGGGTCTCCCTCCCGGAAGGGTACCTTCACGTCCAGAAACGCCGCGTCCCCGGACCGCAGCACGTATTCCGCGCACACAAACGGCAGCCAGAGATAGTCGTCCGCGTAGCGCGTGCGCACGCCCCGCACGCCCTCCCCGCCCGGGAGTCTGTGCCACCAGTGCAGCGCGTCCCCCTCGGCGAACTGCGCCGCCGCGCAGCGGGCGATCTGCCGCCGCACGAGCTCCGGCCGGGTGCCGATCAGCGCCAGCACGTCCTGCAGCTGGTCCCGGAAGCCCCAGGCCCCGCCGCACTGCGCGTGGCCCGTCCTCCCCCACAGCCTTCCGGCGATCACCTGATGGGGCAGCCAGGTGGAAAGCATTTCGCTGTTACCCCCTCTGTCACCTGCGTCTCCTGCGGGAGCCGCGTGTGACATCTCCCCCAAGGGGGCGACTTTGTCTGCAACCGCAACGTTGTGGATAGAATCCCCAGTCGCCCCCCTGGGGGAGATGGCCCGCAGGCCAGAGGGGGTAGCATCCCAATCCGCCACCAGGTGCGCGCAAAGCGCCGCGTTTCTCGCCGCCCCCCAGCCCAGAGCGAACGCCACGGCGCTCTCTCCTCCCGGCGGCAGCTGCAGGCGCCGCCCCACCGCCGCGCAGGGGTCCGCCTGGGGGTACCCGCCCCCTGTGTTCCAGTTCCCCTTGAGGAACTCCGGGCGCGAAGCGCAGTGAAACTGCGCGCCGCCGGGCATCAGCAGCGCGGAGAAGCCCCGGATTGCGGCGGCCGGAGCGTGCAACAGCACGCCGTCGGGCAGCGCCTCCCCCAGGATGGGCAGCTGGGGCTCCCGGCGCACGCCCAGCACGGGCTCCAGATAGTACGCCAGCGCGGGCGTGAGCGTTCTGTCCGTGGTGTTGCGCAGTTTGATTTCCACGCGCTTGCACAGCCCCCGCGCGGGCACCGTGCAGGTCACGGTGTAGTTGATCCCGTGCACCTGCCCCGACCATAGCGCCCGCTCCGGGGAAAACTCGCACCTGGCGCCCGCAAGCAAGTCATAGACCTGGCTGCCGAACTTCAGCAGCAGCATCTCGCCTCTGTTGTCGGCGCAGGGGTCGCTATACCATGGGCTGAGCTTGTTCTCCCGCGCGTTCACCGCCCAGGTGTAGCCCAGGCTGCTGTCGCTCACCAGCGTGCCGAAGGCCGGATTGCACAGCGGCAGGCTCCACGGCACAACAGGCGGCAGGGGATTCTTCTCTATCGCGAATTTTCCGGGCAAAAACATTCCCTGGCCCACCTGTATTGCGTTTGCGGGCGGCTGTAGAGACGCACTGCTGTGCGTCTCTACATTCAATATCGGCAATATCGTCCCGTCCCCCGTCCCCCTGCCTCCCGCCTCCTCATCCCTCCCTCCTAAATAGGAGGCGTAGGCCTCCAGGGCCTCCAGGGCGCTGTGGTCCGCCCGCCGCAGGTTGATCAGCCGCACCCCGTGGTTCTCCAGGTGCGCGCATCTCTCCCGGCGCATGGCCTCCCGCAGCGCGGCGGACATCGGGCTGTCGTAGTCCCCGCCCTCCCGGTAGCCCAGGGCCAGCTCGCAGGGCAGCCCGGCCGCCCGCAGCCGCCGGAACAGGCTCAGCCACGGCAGCGCAGCCGGCACGTCCTCCTCCACCGGCACGTAGAGATACGGCTCCTCCCCCGAGAGCCCCATGGGCCACAGGGCCTGACGCGCAGCCTTCAGTTTTTCTTTCGCGCGGGCCTGCGCGGAGGATACGGGCGCGTAGAACAGCAGCTTGGGCAGCACCCGCTGCGCCAGGGCGCAGGGCAGCTCCCCCTCCCGGAAGGGGCACCCGGCCCAGCGCTTCAGGGGCTGCGGCTCACTGCGCAGATGCTGCAAGCGCCCTGCGGCCTCCCCGGCCGTCATCCCCGCGCAGAGGAACAGGCTGTGCTCGCGGCTCTCCCCCGGCTGCAATTGGTACGGTATCTCGAAGGCCGCGCAGGCTATGCCATTGCCAGCACTCTTTCCCTCCAGCACCGTCGAGCCAAACGGCATCCCCCTTCTCAATGCCTTCTCCCTTGACCTCTCGCAGACCGCCTGCGTCCCACTGCTCCATCCCGCCGCAAGGCAGATCGTCTCCCCGGATTCGCCCCGCCTGCGCGTAAACACCGCGCTCTCCCGCCGCGCGTCGTACGTGTCCGTCAAGAACAGCTGCGTGAACGCCGGGTGCTCGGCCTCCTCGCGCAGGGGGGCAAGGCTCGGCTCGAAATATACCCACAGGCTGCCCTTCACGCCGAGCTTCCCGGTATTCTTGAGGATAAACTGCCTTTGCTCCGCCGGGAGTCTCGGATGCACCCGCGTGCGCATCAGCGCGGTGAGGCCCCCGTGCTCGGCGCAGTGCAGCGTCTCCGTCGCGGCAAACTCCATCCGGTATTTCTCCGCGTTGTAGTGCGGCGCGGGCGTGAGGGAGACCGGCGTCCCGTTCTGTTCCCCGCCCTGTTCCCGGAGCACGGCCAGCAGCCCGCAGGGCCTGCGCGGCAGATCGGGGCTGTGCTTAAAGATACTCACCCCTCGATAAAAGGAAGCTCCCGCCCCGCAGTCCGTCGCCACGCAGCTCCACTCCCCGTTGGTCAGCAGGTGCGCCCGGGGCGCGGCGGGGTCCGCCCTGTGGAACACCTGCCTTGCCGAGGACACCCGCTCCCTAGGGCGCGGCGTATCCCGCAGGTCGATGTCCCGGAACACCGCCGCCCTGTCGGGGATACGCTCCAGCAGCAGCCCCTTGGCCGCGGCCATCTCCCCGTCGCAGAGGAAGCGCCGCCGCAGTACGCCGTTCCGCAGCGTGTTCAGCGCCGCGAGCATGCTCATCCCCACGTGGTGCGCCATGAAGCTCCTCACCACGGCGTAGTCCTGCCCGCTCACCCGCTCCGGCGTGGCGTCCGCCGCCTCGTAGAAGCCGCAGCCCCCCAGCATCTCCATCTCCTCGAAGCGCCGCAGGTTCTCCAGGGCGCTCCTGGGGGCCAGCTGCATGGCCAAAAAGCTCGAATAGGGCGAAGCCACCAGCTCGCCGTCCAGGCCGCGCCGCAGCCCCAGCTTCTGCGCCCCGTGGGCCTTGTACTGGTAGTTCAAGCTCGGGTCGAAGGCGTAGAAGCCGCTCTCGCTCGAACCCCACGGGAGCTGATCCCCCGCCCTGTCCCTCTGGCAGCTCAGGCAGAACCGCAGCGCCTCATAGCCCAGCGTGCCCTTGGGCGCGGGCAGGAACAGGTAGGGCATGAAGTACTCGAACATGGTGCCCGTCCAGCTCACCGGCCCGGTGAAGCGCCCGCGCTTTGCCAGGGTCCTGCCCAGCGCGCCCCAGTGCTTCTTGGGCACAATGCGCGCGGCGATGGCGTAGTAGCTGGTCATCCGCGCCTCGCTCATCAGCAAATCGTAATACGAGCCCGAGACCTTCCCCGCGCTTAAGTCCAGACCGATATGAAATAATTTGCGCCTGGGGTGGTACAGCGGTCGCAAATCGCAGCCCTCTTCAAGGATACGCAGGCGGTCCATGATGGACGCAATTTCCCCCTCTGCCCTGCGGGCATCTCCCCCAAGGGGGCGACTATCTTCCTCCGCAACCGCCAAGGCGCCCCCTTGGGGGAGCTCCCGCGAAGCGGGTGAGGGGGTAAAAGCATACTCCTCCAGCCCCCTGCGCAGCGTCCGTATCGCCACCAAAAAGTTCCCCGTGTCCACCGTGGACACATACCTCGGCTCCAGGGGGCACAGCGTGCGCGTGTCGTACCAGTTGAGCAGGTTCCCGTGCCAGCGCTCCAGGCGCTCGATGGAGCCCAGCGCCCGCTCCAGGCGCAGGGCCATGCCCTGGGTATCGATGAGCTCCAGGTCCCGCGCCGCCAGGATACACAGCAGGTACAGCCCCAGGTTCGTCGGCGAGGTCCTCGTGGCCACCCGGAACACCGGCGCCTCCTGCACGTTGTCCGGCGGCAGCCAGTGCTGGTCCGCCGTGCACCAGGTCTCGAAGTAGTTCCACATCGCTTTGCAGTAGTCCTGCACCCGCGCCGCGTCCTCCCCGCTGAGCTTCGGGCTGTCCTGCTTTCTTTTTCGCCCGCTTAAGGGCGCGAAGAGCAGATTCGCCAGGATCGCGAGCCCCACAAGCCTCTGCCCCGCCCCGCCGAATGTGAGCAGCGCTCCCCCGGCCAGCAGGCTCGGCCACAGAGACAGCATGGTCCGCCAGAGCTTCCCCGCCTTTTCCCCCTGCGCGGCGGTGATCCACTCCAGGCGCTTTTTGCGGGTGACAAAGCCCCGCCAGAGCGCGCGCAAAACCGCGCAGGTATTCGTCCACGCCTCCTGCGCCAGCACCACCACCTGCAGGCCCCCGCGGATCAGGTCCCCCAGCGCCGCCGGCAGTCCGCCCGAATAGTAGTCCCGCGAAAGCATCGCCAGCCCGCCCGAACAGAGACAGCGCAGCGCGGAGACCGCCTGCCCCCCGCACGCGCCCAGCACCCCCGCCAGCACTAAAATCCACGCGATCTCCCCCGGCGCGAACAGCGACGCGACGATCGCCGCCAGACAGCCCGGCGCGATTAGCGAACGCCGCAGGTTGTCGAACAGCTGGTACCGGCTCAAGCCCGGCAGCCCGCGCTTCCTGCGCAGAAATAGTAAATTCTGCCAGTCGCCGCGTACCCATCTCTCCTGCCGGGTGAAGTAGCTCCCCTGCCTGGCGGGGAAGCCGTCCGCCACGTGCACGTCGGCCAAAAATCCTGTGCGAAGGTACCCGCCCTCCAGAATGTCGTGGCTGAGCACCTGCTCGCTGGGGAAGGGCCGCGCTTTTTCCAGCGCCGTGAAGGCGTCGACGTCGATGAGCCCCTTCCCCGCGAAGATCCCGCGGCCGAACAGATCCTGGTAGCGCTCGCTCACCCGGTTGTCGTAGGGGCTATTGCCGCCCTCTCCCGCCATGGCGTGGGAGAAGGCGCTGCGTCTCGCGCTCTCCAGGTCCAGCTCCACATGGGGGGCGAGGATGCCGTAGCCCTTCACCACCCGCCCCAGCGCCAGGTCGAAGCGGGGCCGGTTGCAGGGGTGCAGCGCCGCGGACACCATCTCCGGCACGGTGTCCAGGGGCAGCTGCGTGTCGGCGTCCAGGGCGAGGATATATTTATATTGACTAAGATGCGCCAGGTCCCCGCACAGCAGCCGGAAGGGCCCCGTCTCCCCGCCGTGAATGGCGTTCACCAGGTCGCGGATGGCCCCGCGCTTGCGTTCGCGCCCCGCGTAGTTCCCCATCGTCGGCGAGAACTCCCTGTGCCGCACGGCCAGCAGAAACCCCCCGCCGTGTTTTGCGCACAGCCGCTCCACTTCTTTTCTTGCGGCTTCCAGAACGGCCTTGTCCCCAGGCAATTCGGCCTCATTTGCACCCTTGAGGTCCGCCAGCATGCAGACATCTACGTTGGGCCCCCCGTAGGAGCAATACAGCTCCTCCAGA
>Ga0123356_10006063_pt1 | contig 12265 bp, 8 predicted proteins | sample TergutEmb28metaG_2_FD_92546 | JGI IMG/M metagenome (GOLD analysis project Ga0123356, IMG submission 92546) | Embiratermes neotenicus P3 segment gut microbial communities from Petit-Saut dam, French Guiana - Emb289 P3 | ecosystem: Host-associated > Arthropoda: Insects > Digestive system > Gut ... | reverse complement strand
TCCTTTTTTGCTCCGTCAAGCATCTTTTTTGTCAGCACATAGACATCCTTAAGTCTTCTGTATTCCCCCGCATCCTTAAATCGCTCCCTCTGAATACGTGTCATGTATAAAACATCGAGTTCCGGTATTACATCGGCAAGGGTTTCGGTTTCTTCATAGACTTGCCCCTGCTTTTTCATCCGTTCAAGAACATAGTCGGGGAACCTTAATTCCTGTGGAGATATAAGGCAAAAGCTTATCCCGGGAAACATTTCCATTGCTTCGACAAGTGAGTGGACTGTGCGTCCGTGTTTAAGGTCTCCGCATAGACCTATGCGGATATTTCCGATATCGCCTCTTTTTTGTGCGATTGTTGTCAAGTCCGTAAGCGTTTGTGTGGGGTGTGAGTGCCCTCCGTCACCGGCGTTTATCACAGGAACTTCGGAATATAACGCCGATGCTGTTGCCGAACCTTCCTGAGGGCTTCTAATTACGATCGTGGATGAGTATGCTGCCGTCATTCTGATCGTATCTGCAAGTGTTTCTCCCTTAGATGCCGACGTTCCGACAGGATCGGAAAAGCCAAAGACCCCGGCTCCAAGACGCTGTGCAGCTGCTTGAAAAGAGAAGTTCGTTCGTGTGCTCGGTTCGTAAAACATCGAAGCTAGAATCTTGCCGCTGCAGGAATTAGCATAAACATCCGGTCTTGCGATTATATCGCAGCATCGCGAATACATCGAATCCCACCATACTCTCGACAGATCTGCTACATTTACCAACTTTCGTACCGGTACCATTTAATTTCTCCCTGATTAGATTGATTCATTTGCGGCAAATACAACACTTAAGTCAATATCCAGCAGCGGACGCCATTCTATTTTTGTGCCGGATATCTTCGCCTGACCAAATAGACTCATGTCGAGCAGTTCATCATATGGTTTGGTTGCAAAATACGGCTTCATATCATATGACAGCACTTGATTGTTGTCAAAGGCAATAAGTAATGTATAATCCGACTGTGGCAGAACGTTTGTGGCGACCGGACGGTTGAAGTGTGAAAGCATCGTTTTAATTGCTTCAATGAGAGCTTTCTTTTTATATTCGTAATTCCATCGGTTGACCGCAATAAAATCATATAATCCCGCATGTTCTTTTGGCCACTCGTCTCCGCCCATGGCACCGATCGTACGTTCCATATGCAAAAATGTGGACGGACAACCTCCTCCGCCGCCGCCGGCTACAGCTACGAGTATGCTTGGTTTCCCTTTGTGAAAAGAGACCTCTTCCGGTCTGCTGTCCCATTGTTTGGTTGCCTGGCACCTTCTGAGCTTATCCATAAAGAGTTTTAGCTCCTCACTCATTTCACCCCAGTACACCGGTGTTATATATATAAATGCATCGGCGTTTTGAACTTTTTTCTGCAGTTCATTAAACCCGTCGGCATCTCCGAATTTACAATAATGCTCATGAAAACACACACCCCATCCACCGTCACACATCCTGCATTTTGAAAGGTTCATTCCCGAAAGTTTTATTACCTCCGAGGTTGCTTTCATTTTATCTGCTGTTTCCTTTGCTTTAACTACAAAAGAATGTGTAAGTCCTTCTGATTTCGGGGTGCCTGATATAATAAGCAGATTCATTTCTATCTCCTTTTGGTTACTTTTCTTTACATCAACGTCTTGAAAATATCCACCAGATCATTGTTTGTTAACGGTTTTTTGACTATTGCGTACGCACCCAGCGCAGTGGCTTCATCGGTAACTGTTCCCTGACCCGCCGTTGAACAGACGATGATTATTTTTGCATCGGGATCATACTTCATTATCTTTTCAAGCGCTTCAAGTCCGCCGTGTTCCTGCATTGCCAAATCCAGCGTAACGATATCGGGCTTCAGTTCGATGTACTTTTCAAGGGCGATTTTTCCATCTTCGGCTTCACCGATCACTTCGACATCAAGCTCGCTTATTTTCTTTTTGATCAATGTACGCATGAAATCGGAATCATCAACAACCAGTACTGTCTTCATTATAAACCTCCGGCATAAATTATCTCATGCTATAATATCATTATTTAATGAAAATTACTACTTTTTCATTAGCAGATATATGATCCCTTTTTGTACATGCAGACGGTTTTCGGCTTCGTCAAAAATTTCGTGAGCGTGTTCTTCAAAAACATTTTCTGATATTTCTTCACCTTTATGCGCCGGAAGACAATGCTGTACCATACAACCGGGATTTGTCAGTGCCATTATTTCGTCGTTGACCTGGTATCCCGCAAATGCTTTTTGCCGCTCGACGGCTTCGCCTTCCTGCCCCATGGATGCCCATACGTCTGTAAACACTACATCTGCTCCTTTTGCAGCGGTTTTCGGATCATCGGTCAGTTCAAAATTACATCCGCTTACAGTCGCGGCAAAATCCAAAACTTTTTTGTCCGGTCTGTAACCTTCCGGGCAGGCAACCGATATATCCATACCGCTTTTTAGGCATCCGACGATCAGGGAGTTTGCCATATTATTTCCGTCACCTATCCAACATGCTTTTAATCCCTTCAATTTACCTTTATGTTCACGTATCGTCATAAGATCGGCAAGTATTTGACAAGGGTGCGCAAAATCCGTAAGTCCGTTTATTACCGGAATGGTTGCGTGTTTTGCAAGTTCTTCCACTTCATCCTGTTCGAATGTACGGATCATTATTCCGTCAACATAACGGCTGAGTGTACGTGCCGTATCACTTATCGACTCGCCGCGTTTCATTTGACTGTCAGCAGTGGACATAAAAAGTGCATGGCCGTCAAAGTGTGTCATTCCAACTTCGAATGATACTCTTGTACGTGTTGAATTTTTCGCAAAAATCATTGCCAGCGATTTCCCGGCGGGAAAGTCGTGTTTTTTGCCGGCTTTCCTTTCTGCTTTTAACTTGTCTGAAGTGTCTAGTATCAGAGTAATGTCTTCAGGTGTCAAATCGAGTAGCTTTAAAAGATCTTTTTTCATTTTTGTTTTTCCTCCAGTGCTTTTTTTAGTATTGTTAAACCTTTATCAATTTCTTCATATGTGATCGTAAGCGGGGGAAGCAATCTGAGCGCGTCCGCTCCTGCGGTCAGTATCAAAAGTCCGTTTTCTACACATTCTTGAGCAATTTCTCTCGGCACTTCGCTATTAATTGATATGCCCAGCATCAGACCTTTACCCCGAATTTCACCAATACACGATATGCCCCAGCTTTGTATCTTTTCTTTTATGTACTTTCCCTTTTCTACAACATCCTTTAAAACTGTGTCATCCAGTTGTTTGAGCACTTCGGTCGCTCCGGCTGCTGCTACGGGATTTCCGCCGAAGGTCGTTGCATGTGTTCCTGCGGTCAGAACAGCGCAGCATTTTTCATTTGCAATAAAACCTCCCAGCGGCAGTCCTCCCGCGATTCCTTTGGCGAAGCTTATAACATCGGGTTTGATGCCGTACTGCTGATAAGCAAAGAGCGTGCCTGTCCGTCCGACGCCTGTTTGTACTTCATCGATCAGCAGAAGTAGATCATTGTCATTGCAAAATTCCGCTGCTTCTTTTACATATTCCGTGTCCAAAGGCAAAACGCCGCCTTCACCTTGGATAAGTTCTATAAAAATTGCACATACATCGTCTGTTTTTTCTTTTTTTAGTGCATCAATGTCATTTGCTTTTACATGCTTAAAACCTTCCGTAAAAGGAAAGAAATAATTATGGAAAACTTCCTGTCCCGTTGCAGCCAGCGTAGTGATAGTTCTGCCGTGAAAGCTTTGAACAAGGCTGATTATCGTGCTTCTTCCTTTTCCGTGTCTATCAAACGAATATTTTCTTGCAAGTTTTATCATTCCTTCGTTGGCATCGGCTCCCGCATTTGCGAAAAATACATTTTTCATCCCTGTGCGTTTTATCAGGATCTCTGCAAGTTTAGCGTACGGTTCGGTGTAGTAAAGGTTGGAAGTATGTTGAAGCTTTATTGCCTGTGCGTATATTGCATCCGCCCATTTTTTATTGCCGTAACCGATTGAGTTGACACCAATACCGCTTGAAAAATCTATATACTCTTTCCCCTCCGGGCTAAAAAGCGTTGCGCCTTCTCCGCGGTCGATCACCACATCAAAACGCGCATAGGTTTGCATTACATTTTCTTTATCAAGTTGTTTTATTTTCTCACTTGTCATTCTGTCCTCATTTTCCCCTTTTCACCGGCATATCATAGTGCCGGCACCTTCGTCCGTGAGCATTTCAACCAGTATGGAATGTGGTGTGCGTCCGTCAAGTATATGAGTTCGTCGGACTCCTCCGTTTATGGCATCGGCGCAGCATTCTATCTTTGGTATCATCCCGCCTTCAATTACATCGCTGTTTATCAGATCGATGATTTCACTTGCTTCTATTTTATTGATAAGAGTTTCTTCATTGCCTTTTTCTCTTAAAACCCCTCGTGTATTTGTCAGCAGGATAAGCTTTTCCGCTCCGAGTGCTATAGCCAGTTTTGCAGCTGCTGTATCCGCATTTGCGTTGTACGCGGTATTGTCGTCAATTCCGTAAGCGACAGTTGCAATAACCGGAATGTGTCCTTCATTTATAGCCTGCAAAACAACTTCGGGGTTTACTTTAATTATATCACCGACATAGCCGTAATCCTCACCGTCACCTCTGTCCATCCTCTTTGCTTCAAACAGTTTTCCATCAAGCCCGCACAGCCCGATCGCACTGCCTCCCTTGCGGACGATCGTTGATACCAGATCCTTGTTGACTTTTCCGCATAAAATGCTTTGAACTACATCCATCGTCTCCTTATCTGTGTACCTGAGCCCATTAACAAACCGGGAATCCATTCCCAGCCTGTCAAGCATTTCGTTTATTTCCGGTCCGCCGCCGTGGACAAGTACAGCATGAATACCTACAAGTTGTAATAGTATCATATCCTCAATTACCGCGTCGAAGAGCTCTTCGCTTATCATAGCATTTCCGCCATATTTTATGACAACGACTTTTCCCGTAAATTTTTGAATATACGGCAGCGCTTCAGCCAGTGTTTGTGCACGCACTTGATTATTGTTTATCATTTCTGTGTACCTCTTTTACTTACGTCCGGTAGTCGCCGTTTATTTTAATGTAATCATATGTTATATCGCAGCCCCAGCAGGTGCATTCGGCGTTACCTGCATTCATGCCGATATCTATGGTTATTTCATTTTCTGTCAGAATTTTTAACGCTAACTCCTCGTCAAATTTTATCCCTGTTCCGTTTTCGCAAACGGCAACATCCCCTGCTGTCGATTTAAGCGCAATGTCAATCATACACGGATCAAATTCGGCACCTGAGTAACCCATTGCACAAAGAATACGACCAATGTTTGCATCTTTGCCAAAAATCATTGCTTTTACAAGTGTTGAGGATATGACGGATTTTGCAAGAACTTCCGCCGTCTCTTCGTCCACAGCATTTTTAACTGTGCATGTAATAAGGTGTGTTGCACCTTCGCCGTCGGCGGCGATCATTTTGGCAAGCTCTACACAAACGAAACTTAATGCTCCGGTGAAAATTTCATAGTCCGCACCCGGCTTTGTTATCTCTGCATTTCCCGCAAGACCGTTTGCCATAAGCGACAGCATGTCATTGGTAGAGGTGTCTCCGTCTACCGAAATTCTGTTAAAGCTGATGTTTGTTGTGTGCGCAAGCGCTTTTTGAATCATTTCGGAGCTGATCGCACAGTCTGTTGTGAGAAATGCAAGCATTGTTCCCATATTCGGGTGTATCATACCGCTGCCTTTTGCTATGCCCCCTATTCTACACGTTTTTTCCCCAATCGTAAACTCAACCGCCAGTTCTTTTTTTGTTAGATCGGTTGTCATAATTGCTCCTGCTGCATCTTCAGAGCCATCATAGGACAGCTTTGATATGAGTTCCCCGATGCCGCTTTCTATTACATCGATCGGTAATGTCTGCCCGATCACGCCTGTTGATGCAACAAGCACATCGCTTTCATCCATTTCGAGCTTCGCTGCTATAGCACTGCACATGCGTCGGGCGTTTTCCTCACCTAGCGGAGCGCAGGCGTTTGCATTTCCGCTGTTTGCGAAAACAATACGGGCCTTACCGTTTTTTAGATTTTCTTTTGTGATATAAATCGGTGCGGCTTTTACAATATTTTTTGTATAAACTGCCGCTGCCGTACATTCGCAGTCGGAAACTATAAGTGCGATGTCTTTTTTGTCCTTATTTTTTGTTTTTACACCGACATGCAAACCCGATGCTTTAAATCCTTTTGCGGCACATACCCCGCCGTTTACATTTTTCATTTTGATTTTATCTCTCCCAACATAATATCCATATTTTGCACCGCCGCTCCTGCAGCGCCTTTACCAAGATTGTCAAAGCGGGCTGTTACGATCGTTTGCTTTTCATTTCCGCTTATAGTGAGTTCCATACTGTCTGTACCCGCACCCCAATTACTTTCCAGCATTCCGCTTCCGAGTTTCGGTGCTATGGTCACAAAACTTTCACCCGCATAATAGTCCTCCAGTTTTTGCCTGATACTCTCTGCAGTATGTTTTCCATTAAGCCTGTCATTGTGCAGGGTTATTGTTGTTGCTATTCCGTTATAATAATCATCAACTATCGGACAAAACACCGGCGGTGCAGTAAGCCCCGTTATATACATGATCTCCGGGAGGTGCTTGTGCGACAAGTCCAGTCCGTACATCCTCGGTGCGTACATCTCCGGCGTTTTTTCATTTTCATAGGAATTGATCATCGATTTTCCGCCACCGGAGTATCCTGTCAGCGATATACACGTAAGCGGATAGTCAAGCGGTAAGATACCAAGCGATATAAGCGGGTATGCCGATGCTATTATCCCCGTGGCGTGGCAGCCGGGATTTGCGATTCTTTTTGATGCTTTAATTTTTTCACGCTGTTGTTTTGATAACTCTGCAAATCCATATACCCATTCCGGGTTCGTTCTATGTGCTGTCGATGCGTCGATTACCCGGGTTTTCTCATTGTTTATAAACGATACCGATTCGCGTGCCGCATCATCCGGCAGGCATAAAAATACCAGATCCGCAGCGTTTAGAAATCTTTCTCTTTCAACAACATCCTTACGTTTTGCTTCATCTATATGCAGCAGCTCAATATCATTTCTGCCGGCAAGCCTTTCGTATATCTGTAAGCCGGTTGTACCTTCCCTGCCGTCTATGAAGATTTTTGGTTTCATTTAAGTAATACTCCTGTGCTTTGATTTAAATGACTATATCATACCACGGTTTAATATGCAACACTTATTTTGAATAATTATGCATGTTTTTGCATAATTATTCCGCAAGAAAAGCGGGCATCTTCTGCTGGCGGCGCAAGCGCGCCCGTGTAGTTGGCGGTATATTATGCAATTGTTGTGGATTATTATTCGTTTTTGTGTTTATGCGGCTCTTTCTCTTTGTAATGTATATCTGTTGTAGTTTAGGAAAAGGTGTATTTTTTGCTATGGTATCAATTTTAGTCTATAATGTTTCATGTAAGGCGGGAGTGAAATTATTTTTCTGTAATTTGTTTTGTGAAATGCCGCATATTAAAAGTCGCTATAACATGCTTTTAAGGTTCGGGGCCGATAAATGAGAAGAGTCTTTTTTCTTTTAATTTTATCTATATTAATTACTCTGGCAGCTTGCAGCAGCAGACCGCAGGATGCGGTCTTTACATATGAAGAAGCCGAAGTGGAAGCCGGAGTAGAATTGATCGCTTCACATTTTGACGCATACATTTATCGACATGAAAAGGTAGATCTGCCTTCCCCGGGTAAATATATTCAAGCTGCAGCTGCACATGAGAACAGACTTTATTATGTTCAATATAAAACGGGTTTGCAGGATTTACCGGCTCTTGTTTTAACAAGCATAAATGCGGACGGAAGTGATGTCAGGCAAATAGAAATTCAAGGTCCCGGAAATGAAGTTGCAAGTTTTACAATTACAAATGAAGGAAATTTTGCATTCTTTGTTTTTAACAGAGCATTAACACATCAAGGTATGGATGTCACTGCTCATTATATTGAATACAGTCGTGACGGTGTGGAAATCACCCGGTATGACTTTGAAGAGTTTAATCTTGTTGAAAACCCGCAGCCAAACGAATTTGCTATAACCGGCGACGGACGTGTATTGGCTGTCGATAAAGATAAAAGTGAATTTCGTGAACTTGATTTTAAATCTCGTGATTGGGGTAAGATTTTACCGTTTTCAGAAAGCGGCAGCCGGCTGCGTGGGATTTTTCCCGCACAAGCAAGCTCTCCTTACGATTTTTTGATTGCCGACGATTCATATCTTTACGGATACAGTATTAAGGATAACGAGCAAACAATATTATTAAGCTGGATTCAATCGGGGTTTTCCGACATTTTTTCTGCTCACTCCGGCATTTTTGAAGATGACCGGATTTTTTTACTGTCGGGAGGTCGAAACATAAGAGATGAATGGGAGTCCGTTTTATATATTTTATCGCCGGTCCATAGAGACGAAGTGCCTGAAAAAATAATAATAACCATAAAAGGAGTGTCTGTTCAAGGTGATCTGCGTCAGGCAGTAGCAGAATTCAACAGGCAAAATCGATTATATCAAATTGAGATTTATGAATATTTGAATCAAGCGGATATCCCCTTTGGAGATATTGATCCTGATGCCCTAATGAATGTTTTTAGCCAGGCGCGGCTGCGTTTTCAGATAGACCTGATGACAGGCAACGTCCCGGATATAATAGTCCAGCCGACAACCGAAATGATCGACAGAGGTCTGCTGCATGACCTAAACCCGTTTATTGAGGCAGACCCTGATATAAACAGAGAAGATTTCATTTTAAATGCGCTCTTTGCAATGGAAAGACCGGATGGTACGCTGCCGTCTTTTTCAAATAAGTTCACCATTCAAACCATTATGAGCCGTAATGAAACCTTGGGATATATCGAAAAATGGACTCCTGAGGAAATGTTTGCCTTGATCCGCAGCACACAGGATATTTCTCTGCCTTTTGGAACACACATGGTAAGAGATGACTTTTTAGAGAGATTTATTAGGAATGTAAACATCGGTTTTATCGATTTTGATAACTATCGGGCATATTTTGATACCGGTAAATTCATCGATCTGCTTAACACCTCAAAACTTTTACCCTCAATATCTGCTATACCGCCCGATATTTACGGATATGGTGATCCTAATTTGGAAATCCAACGGATGCAGACAGGTCAGACGCTTTTATCTATGGTTTATTTTTCAAGCGTAGGACGATATCAATCTTTTACAGATTCATTTGACGACATTATTGCAATGGGTATTCCAACAGAAAATGGCGGAGTTCATATAATCTTGCCGAACATGCAAATAGGAATCGGTGCAAATACAAGCCATCCTGATGCAGCCTGGGAATTTTTACGAGGTTTTCTCTTACCGTCTGCTTCCGAGTTTGACCGCGGTTTTAGCGGCGACCTCGGTTTTCCAATACGAATAGATTTATTTAATGAGCTGCTGGAAGATGCCAAAACACCCCGGACATTTATTAATAATTCCGGTGAATTGGTTGAGTATCCTCGCGAAATACTATCTGCTTATGACGGTTCTGCCAGTATTGAATTATATGCTTTGTCGGACAATGCAGCAAACGGGTTGCGTAATATAGTAGATACTGCAGTGCGTGTCAGGCAAGGCATAAGCGATGAGCTCTGGGATGCTATACAGAGTGACCTTGCAGATTTTTACTCGGGCATCAGGCCAGCGGAAGAAACCGCCCGGATAATACAAAACCGGGCAGAGATATGGCTTTCGGAGCAGGAGTTGCTTTCGAGGGGTTGATCAAAAGCCTCCGGTGTATTGTAAAAAGACGCAATATTTAGAATTTAATATTCATTATGTACCGATAAGATTATCTTGCTTGTCGTGTGAAAGGTTTGATATCATAGGTTCCAATCTGCGGTGTGTCGAGACCGTATAAAGGAGGCGGGAATTATTGAAACTGATGGCAATTGACGGTAACAGCATAGTAAACCGTGCGTTTTTTGGTATACGGCATCTTACCGCAAGTGACGGGACTCCAACGAATGCAGTTTATGGTTTTCTTGCAATACTGCAAAGGCTTATTGCCGAAGAGACACCCGATGCGATATGTGTAACCTTCGATCTTCCCGCGCCGACCTTCCGTCATGAGCGTTATAACGAATATAAGGCAAACCGCAAGGGTATGCCCGATGATCTTGTTGTTCAAATGCCTATCCTCAAGGATGTCCTCGATGCTATGAATATCACCCGCGTTGAACTTGCCGGGTGGGAAGCTGACGATTTGCTTGGTACACTTGCCAAAAAATGCGAAACAGAAAACTGCGAGTGCGTTATTGTCACAGGTGACAAGGATTCCCTGCAGCTTGTTACCGGGCTGACACGGGTCAGACATATCAGGACAAAGGGAGGTCAAACCGAAACTACCAACTACACTCCTAATGTGTTTTTTGAGGAATACGGTTTTGAACCGGCAAGGATGATCGACCTTAAGGCGCTGATGGGTGATTCTTCCGATAATATCCCGGGTGTTCCCGGGGTCGGGGAAAAAACAGCTATGGAGCTTGTGCGCCGTTTCGGTAATGTTGCGGATATATTTAACGGGCTCGACGGGTTGGATATAAAAGATACACTTCGAAAAAAGCTGGAAACAGGACGGGAAAGCGCGGAGTTGTCATATGAGCTTGCCGAAATCAATACCGATGTGCCTTTTGATTTTTGTATTCGAGACAGCATGTGCAAGGAGCCGGACAACGACAGGCTTTATGAAATATTCAAACGCCTCCGATTCATCAGTTTTATCGATAAATACAGACTGAAGCCTCCGGCTGCCGGATCCGCTGCAGTGGTGGAAACGATTATAGTTCCGGAGATACTTTATATCGCAGCAGCCGATGAATGTGCTGATTTTCTTGAACGCATAAAAAGCGCAGATTTTATTACAGTCAGATTTGATCCGGGTTTCTTTGACAGTGTGGCTGTCTGCTTGTTGATTGCAAATAACGGAAAAAAAAGTATCCCCTCAAACGAGGAGACAGATAAACTATATATTTTACAGCGTGGTGTGACTGAAAAGTATGACGACTTGCTTGGAAATCTTTTAAGCGGTGATGTAAAAAAAGTCGGTCATGATGTAAAAGATATGATCGGGTCATGTCTTGAGCGCGGGATAGACACCGCCGGATGGGTCTTTGATACAGCTTTGGCAGCATATCTGATTTCCCCGACCGAAAGTGTCGGTAACTATGCTATATCCCGAATCTCCGAACGATACTGCGGATACTCTCCCGGGGCAGACAACGAAGAAGACGGGCAGATGTCAATGCTTAATGATTCAGGAAAACAGCTTGCCGAAGAAGCATTTTCCCTCGGACTTCTAAAAACAGAACTGGAAAAGAAGCTTAAGGAAATGGCTATGGAAAAGCTTTATTTCGAAATCGAACTGCCGTTGTGCAGCGTTCTTGCCGAAATGGAGCAGACAGGTTTCCTTGTCGACAGGGAGGGTTTGCAACGTTTCGGCGACGAGCTTGCAAAGCGTATCAGCGAAACCGAAAAGCAAATTTATGAACTTGCTCATGAAACTTTTAACATAAACTCACCCAAGCAGCTTGGTGTTATCCTCTTTGAAAAACTGATGCTGCCGGCACCTAAAAAAACAAAAACAGGTTATTCCACAAATGTAGAGGTGCTTGACAGCCTGATCGGGAAGCACCCTGTCATCGGGCTTATAAAGGATTACAGGGAATTGACCAAGCTTAAATCCACATACGCAGATGGTCTTCTAAAAGTCATAGGCAAAGACGGGCGTATCCATACACACTTTCAGATGACCGTTACCGCAACAGGGCGTCTTTCATCGACCGAACCGAATCTGCAGAACATTCCGGTCAGAAAGGAAATGGGCGGCGAACTGCGTAAAATGTTTGTCGCAGCGGACGGAAACGTTCTGGTCGATGCCGACTATTCGCAAATAGAACTGCGCCTGCTTGCACATATTGCCAATGACCCCGTTATGCTCTCTGCCTTCGAAAACGGTGAAGATATCCATACCGTTACGGCATCGCAGGTTTTTGGTGTTCCTGTTAATGAAATCACATCTGTACACCGGTTTCGCGCCAAGGCTGTCAATTTTGGTATTGTTTATGGTATTTCCGCTTTTTCTCTGGCAAATGATATAGATGTTACACCTAAAGAAGCAAAAACATATATCGACAGTTATCTTGAGAAATA
>Ga0123356_10006062_pt1 | contig 12266 bp, 8 predicted proteins | sample TergutEmb28metaG_2_FD_92546 | JGI IMG/M metagenome (GOLD analysis project Ga0123356, IMG submission 92546) | Embiratermes neotenicus P3 segment gut microbial communities from Petit-Saut dam, French Guiana - Emb289 P3 | ecosystem: Host-associated > Arthropoda: Insects > Digestive system > Gut ... | reverse complement strand
TATCTTCTCTAAAAGCTTTTGCTCTATAACGTACACTGCCATATTCGGGTAAGCTTAAAGCATTGCCTGTGTACAATTGATCAGTTGCAGTCGGCATATCGTTGCCTGTGGTATAACGGATTTGCACGTTGGGGGTTTCACACGAAAATTTACGGCTTTCGGGATCGAAAATCGGCATGGCGGCAGCAACGCGGAAATAGAAGGTAGCAGTTTCACTTTCGAGGTAACCTGCCTTAAAAACTTTTGCTTTTATTCTCTTCCACGGGTCAACCGATGTTTGATAATACGGCGGTAATGATTCATTAAGCGTAATCGGACCGGTATAAAGAGTGGAACTTGCGTCGGGTTCGTTACCGTTAACCGTATATCTGATTTCGCCTCCCGGATTGCCATTTGTTAGCAATTGCACTGTCGCTCCATATATAAGAATTGGAGAGTAGCTTGTAGGATTTGAAAACGGTTTATCGAGCTTGACAAGGAAGCTGCTCCATAATTCATTACTGTAAGTGACATTGAAACCATCGTCCCTGAAAGCTACTGCTCTGATTTTCGTATTTTGACTAATGGTGATAGCGTTAGTTCCGGAACCAGGCCATATATCGCTGCTGATAATCGGTTCGGTATTATTAAGAGTATATTTAATGTTTGCGCCTTCCGAATCGCTTACAATTTTAACCACCGAACCTGCTTTTATGGTACATTCGCTGTTACCGTTCATATTTCCATTCTCAATAGATCCGGAAAGAAGTATAAGTCTGGGTTTGAGCGGTTTTTCAGGCGGTTTACGCACAACTGTCAGTGCGCATGTCGCGGTTACGCCATTAGTCGTTGCGGCAGTGATGATCGCTTCGCCCGGCGTTATTGCTATTATCAAACCGGTTTCATCAATAGAAGCAACTATATCGTCAGATATCGACCATGTTATATTCGACACAATGAAAGGCCAGTCAGGTCTGTCGGGATTAATAATCATAGCCGTCAGAGAAGCCTGATCTCCTGTTTCCATACGTATTTCGTCGGCGCCGAGCGTCAATTCACCGGGCATAATGGCAATAACCTTCACATCTATGGTTTTTGCCTGTGTATAGCTTGGATCCAAGGAACGGACAGTGATAACCGCATCTCCCTCACTCAGTGCATAAACCATACCGCCGGTTGAAACAGTAACAATCTCCGTGTTGCTGCTTTCAAAAGTAACTCCTTTTATTGTTGCGTTAGCCGGTTGTACATTTACAGTTATCTGTCCGATATCGCCCATTGTTATGGCAAAGATGCCACCACCAAAACCGTTTTCAATCCAGTGCGAGTATTCAAATGAAATATTCTCGACAGGAACATCCTGCGCCCATACTTTCGGAAATGTCATCGAAAGCAATAGCGCCATGCAAATGCTGAATAAGTGTTTTGTCATAATTATATAGTATTAAATTCATAACTGGCTAACTCAGAACGTTGTTTAACGAACGTATTTTTTACCCTGCAAATTTACAGAAAAAAAAATTGTAAAGTGTTATTAATTAAAGGTTTTTTTTCAAAAAAAAATAAAATAATATTTCTTTTCGTTATTTATGCGGGTTTTGATGATTATAAAAAAAGGGGCTAAATTTACTTTATCTCTATCGGATTCTTTACTTTTTCATTTAATAATGCAATTGCGAGCACATCTTGAATGTCACTAACATAGTGAAACTTTAGTCCTTTGAGATACAGAGCATTTATTTCTTCTATGTTCTTCTTGTTCTCTTTACTTAAAATAATTTCTGTGATTCCGGCTCTTTTGGCAGCTAATATTTTTTCTTTTATTCCACCAACAGGTAGCACTTTCCCACGTAGCGTCATTTCTCCTGTCATTGCTAAATTTGGTTTCACTTTCCTTTGAGTAAAAGCTGAAATCAGAGAAGTTGTCATAGTTATTCCGGCGCTTGGTCCATCTTTTGGAATGGCTCCTTCGGGAACATGAATATGAACATTCCAAGTTTCAAAAACTTTTTCCGGAATGGAAAAAAATGAAGCATGAGCTTTAATATATTCTAATGCCAAAACGGCAGACTCTTTCATGACATCACCAAGATTTCCGGTTAAAGTTAATTTTGCTCCTTTGCCCTTACTTATGCTTGATTCAACAAAAAGTATTTCTCCTCCTGAAGCCGTCCATGCCAAGCCGGTTACAACTCCGGCATATTCATTCCCCTGATACCTGTCTTTAGTATGTTCAATTGTACCCAAGTAATCGAATAAATCTTTTTCTTCCAATCGTTTAGGATAATCTTTCTTTTCAGCTATAGCACGAGCTATTTTTCGCATAATTTTGGCGATTTTTTTATTTAGCTCTCTCACACCGGATTCGCGTGTATAAGATTCGATAATCGTTTCAATAGCTTTTTTAGAAATATCAAACTTGTCTTTAGGGATGCCATGTATGTTCAATTGATTGGGAATCAAATGTTTTTGAGCGATTTCCACTTTTTCTTCCAAAATGTAACCGCTAACTTCTATCAGCTCCATTCTGTCAACTAATGGTTGTGAAATAGTATTTAAAGCGTTAGCTGTTGCGATGAAAAGGACTTTTGACAAATCGAAATCAATGTCTAAATAATTATCATGAAAAGCAAAATTCTGTTCCGGATCAAGCACTTCCAATAACGCTGCAGAGGGATCTCCTTTATAATCTTGCCCAATTTTATCGATCTCATCAAGAATAATAACCGGATTAGAAGAACCTGCTTTCTGGATGCTTTGCATAATTCGACCCGACATAGCTCCGATATATGTTCGCCTGTGTCCTCGAATTTCAGCTTCATCATGTAAACCGCCCAGCGACATTCTGATGTACTTGCGATTTAAAGCCTCTGCAATAGATTTTCCTAAAGATGTTTTACCTACTCCGGGAGGACCATGTAGGCAAAGAATCGGAGATTTCATATCGCCTTTCAGTTTCAACACAGCTAAATGTTCAATAATTCGTTCTTTAACTTTCTCTAATCCAAAATGATCCTTATCAAGAACTTTTCTTGCTCTTGTGAGATTAAAATTATCTTTTGTATAACTATTCCATGGAAGAGAGATAAGAACTTGGATATATGACATTTGCGTAGAATAGTCCGGGGAATGAGGATGCAAGCGTTCTAATTTTTGTAATTCATTTTCAAACAATTTACGCTGCTCGGTAGTAAAATTTATTTTTCCTGCTTTATCCTTAATTTCCTTTATTTCAATATCATGAATATTTCCACCTAAAGCTTCCTGAATATTTTTCATTTCCTGCTGCAGGAAATATTCCCGTTGTTGTTTATCAATATCAACCTGTGTTTTCCGTCTGATCGAAGCCTTAATTTCCAGCAATTGAACATCATGATCAATTAAGGATAAAAGTTTGTTTAAGCGATCTTTAACATCATCGGTTGCAATAACTTCCTGCTTTTGTTCAGGTGTAGCATCAACAGTTGAGAAAGCGAGATTAATCAGATAGTTATGATCTTTTGATTTACGAAGTGAGTCGAATATAAATTCAGGTAAACCCATCTTTTCGTAAAGCATTTTAAGAGTAGTATCTTTAATTGTTTTCAATTGCTCTTTAAATTCTTTATCTGATTTAAGCGGGTAATTATCAGGCAATAATGTGAACTTACCTTTTAAGAAAGGCTCTTTGACCGTAATATCATCCAAGCGGATACGATTAATGCCTATCAATAAAACAGATGTGTTTTCATCATTTTCCTGCATTAGATTAAGTACTCGCGCCAATACGCCAACCGGGAATAAGTCATCGAAATCAGGATCATTTTCAGTTGCGTCTTTTTGGCAGAAAACTCCAATAATTCCGTCTTTCTTATGAATTTCCTGAATTAATTTTAATGATTTTGAGCGACCGACATTAATCGGAGTAGGTATTCCCGGAAGAAACAACATATTCTTCAGTGGAAGAATTGCTTGCTCATTAATTAAATCTCCGGGGCTAAGAGGTTTATTCTCAATCATTATGTCCAGCGGTGATGTTATGATATCATCCATACGGTTTTATTTTTCAAATATTATTCAATTCTTGCGGTCAATTACCGTGCCAAATCGCTCGACGGTGGGGGAAGTGAGTTGACTACAAGTTGTAGTCAACTATGTATTTTTTGATATATTAAATTTTAGAAAAATTTAATATTTTTGTAAAAAATTTGAAATAACCATAATCACAAAATTAAATTATAATACAATGACAAAAGAAACAAATATAAAACTGTTTGAAAACATAAAAGTCCGCTCTCTATGGGATGAGGAGCAGGAAAAATGGTATATTTCCATTGTGGATGTAATCGAAGTGTTGACTGAAAGCAAACGCCCAAGAAAGTATTGGGATGATTTGAAACGTAAGTTACAAGCAGAAGGCAGCAAGTTGTCCGAAAAAATCGGACAACTGAAAATGCAATCTGCAGACGGGAAATTATATAAAACAGATGTCGCTGATGTAGAACAACTTTTCCGATTAATACAATCAATTCCCTCCCCAAAAGCAGAACCATTTAAACTGTGGCTTTCGCAACTTGCTCGCGAACGATTGGAAGAAATCGACGACCCAGAATCAGGTATTGAACGACTTATGGAATATTATCACCGCAAAGGTTATTCCGAAAATTGGATAAATCAGCGACTAAAAAGTATAGAAATCCGTAAGGAACTCACAGACGAATGGGATAAGCGAGGTATAAGAAAAGGTCAGGAATATGCTGTATTAACAGATATTATTACAAATGCTTGGTCGGGTATGACAACTAAACAGTATAAACAACACAAAGGACTGAAAACCGAAAGTCTGCGTGATAATATGACTAATATGGAACTTGTTCTCAATATGCTTGCAGAAGCTACTACGACAGAAATATCTAAAGAAAAGCAACCGGTAACTCTCGTACAAAACAAGGAGATCGCTCGACAAGGTGGAACAATTGCCGGTAATACACGAAAAGAAATCGAAGCAAAAATCGGAAAGAATATTGTCAGTTCTATAAATGCAAAAATTCTAAAAGCGAATCAAAATAAGGAATTGAAATAAAAATTTACGATGGGAAAATTTGCATCTAAAAGCAAATTTTCATTATTTTTGCAAAAAAAAAGCCTTGAAATTTTCATCTCAAATTAAACTATACAGAAAACTCCGTTATAGAAAAGGTCACGGAGTACATTCTCCTTTCATTTATAATTTGATTACCAAAGTTATAGAAGAAAAAACTCCATACTATGTTTTTGAAGATATTGAAAACTTCAGAAAAGAATTGCTAAACTGTGAAAATCCTATCAATATTCTGACTGCAAAGGAAACACAGACTAAAAATTATGGTGCATTGCTGTTTCGTTTAGTGAATTTTTTTAAATGTAGTAATATTTTACAAATTGGAAGTTCTACGGGATTGATGAGCCTGTATTTAGCTCTACCCTTACGTAAAAGTTGCAAATGTTATGCCTTAGAAGAAAAAACCGGATTATTAGACCCGGCCTGCGTTTTTGCAGAAAAACATTCTTTGATGAACTTGCATTGTATAGAGGGCGCTTATGCCGCTAATCTGAATCGTTTGAAACCGGAAATATCTTCGTTTGATTTTATCTTCATTAATACAATGGGAAACCGCGAAAAAACACAAGAAGCGCTACGGTTAACCGAATCATTCATTTATCAGGATACAGTTATGGTAATTGATAATATCAGAAATAATAAAGCAATGCGAACTCTTTGGAAAGAAATTAAAAATCGTCAGGATGTCAGATTGACAGTTGATTTACTGTCATTAGGTCTTGTGTTTTTTAATACCAAATTAAATAAACAACATTATAAAAATTATTTTGATGATGGCAAAAAGCAAAATTTATACGAGAAAAGGCGACAAAGGTTTAACTTCTTTAGTTGGAGGAAAAAGAGTGTCCAAAGCCAGTCCTCGCATCGACGCATACGGAACGATAGATGAACTAAATTCGTTTATTGCTTGTTTAATTGAAACAATAAATGACAATGATGACAGGGAATTTTTATTTCGTATTCAATCTAATTTATTTACAATAGGTAGCTACTTAGCTTCGGAACCCGGAAAGGCGAATTGTTTGATTTCAGATGAAGAAATAACTCTTATTGAAACTGTTATAGACCGGATGGAAGCTTTGCTTCCTCCTCAGAACAGCTTCATTCTGCCCGGAGGATGCTGGGGAAATGCGTTAGCGCATGTATGCCGCACAATTTGTCGAAGGGCCGAAAGATGCATATATAAAATAAATAAATCAAGCAATATTGATGCTACAACCTTAGTATATATTAACAGATTATCTGATTTTTTCTTTATTTTGTCACGAAAACAAAATTTTGTCAAAAATATTGATGAAATTCTTTGGAAAAATCCTTGCAAATAAAATAAATATTTATACTTTTGCGAAAAATTTGAGAAACTTTTGTATTATTCGTATTAGTATATGTATTGGACGTTAGAATTGGCTTCGAAATTAGAGGACGCACCATGGCCTGCAAGTAAAGATGAATTAATTGATTTTGCTTTACGTTCCGGCGCCCCTCAGGAAGTAATCGAAAATCTTCAGGATATGGAAGATGAAGGAGAGATTTATGAATGTATTGAGGATATTTGGCCGGATTATCCCACCAAAGAGGATTTCTTTTTTAACGAAGACGAGTATTAAATAAACAATAAGCCTTCTATTTTTACGTTTTATTACTACACATAAAATGTAGATGAATAGAAAGGTATTCCTAATCATTATATTCTGTTTGTTTTTAAGCAATATTTTTGCCCAAAAACAAAAGGTGAAAAATCAGCCATACGGTGATTTTAAATTATATCATTTTGGCATTACCGTAGGTATGAATTTTCAGGATATGATATTGACAAACTCCGGATTAACCAATGAAAATGGAGAAACATGGTTTGCTACTATTCCAAATTATTCACCGGGATTTACAGTAGGATTAATAGCAGATTTATTTTTGAATCCTTATATGAATCTTCGTTTTACTCCTTCACTTTCCTTTGGTGATAAATCTTTTGAATTTGTTGAACAGGAGTCTGATGAGCGGTTTAAGACCATTGTAAGATCTAATTACTTGATGGCTCCATTAGATTTAAAAATCCGCTCAATGCGATTGAATAATTATCGTCCTTATATCATTGCCGGCGCTTATGCAGCTCTTGACTTAGGAATTAAAAAAGACGAACCTTTGCTATTAAAACCAATGAATTACGGAATTACAATTGGTTTAGGATGTGATTTCTATCTTCCTATTATTAAAATTGCTCCTGAAATACGTTTTTGTTTCGGATTAAATAATATCATTGAAAAAAATCGAATTGATTTAACAGATTATAGTTTGATGAAGTATTCCGACGCAGTTTCTAAAGGGATGCCCCGAATGATTATTATTACATTTAATTTTGAATAGACCAAACCTCGGTTACTATAAAATAAATTGCCGAATTTGCCGGATATTTTTTTTTTCATTTTTTGATAACAACATCTCGCACTTTTCATTTGCTTGTAATTAAATTTTATTTTTGCGAATGTTAGCTTTTTTTTTGAAACATGTGATTAATAGTGATTATTAGAGAATATTCATTGAAAAATTACTCATCAAAATATGATATTTTTTAAATAAAATTGCATTGTTTTGAAAAATTTTTATATTTATTTTTGTTTGTGAAAATTATTCTTTATAAAATGAAAGTAAGAAGAACTGCAAAATTACATTTAAAAATAAGATAATAAATCAATGAAAAGTTTTAGCACACACTCTTTGTTTTTGGCAATATTTGTAACATCTTTTTTAAACTTGCCCATAAAAGCGCAGGTAATTATAGGTGAAGATAAAGCACCTAATACTTTTTCCATTTTGGAACTTGTTTCAAAAACAGAAAGAATAGGCGGACTTCGTATGCCTCAATTGTCAACCACTGAGCGTGATGCACTTGGTATAACTTCTGCTACTCCAAACGCTGAAGGACTTATAATCTACAATACTACAATTAATTGTTTGGAATTTTGGAGCGGCGCTGAATGGATTAGTTTATGTTCCAGCGTTTTACCTCCACCTCCACCTGAAGTAAAAATTATCATACAGGAGATGCAGACACCAAATGTCAGTACATCCCCTATTGGTGATGGTAATCGAAATATTGTTGATCATCCCCTAATAGGCAGCGTTTCCGGAGACGGACCATATATTTCGGGATCTACTGTTAACCTGACAGCAACGTCAAGCGGCAACTACCGCATCAAGCTTTGGGAGATTAACGGCATAACTTTAACCGAAGATGAGAGCGTCAATAAAGAAACTCTTAGTTTTACCATGCCTTCAGGCGATGTTACGGTAAAGGCAATATTTGTTGTAGATAAGGATCTAAGCGACAACAGCCGGTGGATATATGATTGGGCTGATCTGGCAGACATAAATAATGATTTAACGATGAATTACAAATTGTTCGGCAACCTTAACAAAAATAACTATTATTACGAAAAGAACGTTGGTGGATGGGATATGCCCTCTGCCGGCTGGAGACCGCTTGGTTCAAGTTCTGCCGGTTTTACCGGCAAATTTGACGGCAATAACAAAGCAATCAGTAGCTTGTGGATCAACAAATTAGGGTCTAATCAGCATATCGGATTATTTGGATATGCAGGTACATGGTTTAACAACACCACTCTCTTTAAAAACCTGACTGTGAATACAGAAACGACATCCAAAAACGGCATTCAGGGGGGAAATAATGCAGGCATTATTGTTGGCGAATTAGAGGGTAGTCTTGCATTTAGCAATAGAAGTATTGTTGACAATTGCCATACTACGGGATTAATTATTGATGCAACCGGTTATATGGGCGGTCTTGTTGGAGATGGAACATTTACAACATTTACAAACTGTTCCAACAGTGCGCAGTTATCTATAGTAAACGAAACATTCAATTCAGCGAGTCTCGGAGGAATAGCAGGTCGAATCCTTGTTGATTCTGAACTTGATAATTCTCTTGATGTAGTGGTATCAAATTGTTTTAATACAGGGAGTATTAGTGGTCTTTATGGTAATTTTGGCGGTATAGTAGGAGAGTGTCAAGGAAGTATTGAATACTCTTATAATTCCGGAAATATTACTATATCAAATACAGGCAGTATACCGGGTCAACAAAAGATAGGCGGAATAGCCGGAATCCTTAATCCGGTTTATTCGAGTGGTATGTACGTTATGAGCTGTTATAATACCGGAATTCTTTCGGGGACAAATGGTATCAATAATGAAGTCTATATTGGAGGCATTGCGATTACTTCAGGAGTAAACACCAGTACGCTCTACATTAAAAACTGTTATAATACAGGAAACATTATAGCTACAGGCGGCAATTTCGTTTATGTAGGAGGTATTGCATCTGAATACTACAATCCAAGTAACAACCGCGCCAATATTGCAATCCGGTTTTGCCACAACTCCGGAACAGTATCCGGTTTTGGTGGTACAGGTTCACATACGGTAAGTGGTATTTTCGGAAGATGGGGCATGTACACCTCAAATTCAGCAGAAGTTACACTTTGTTATTCACTTGGAAGTAGCATGTCGTCTTCCGGCTTAATATCAGGATATATCAGTAGGATTTCCCACGGATATAGTACTTTAACCGACAATTATGCTCGTGAAACTATGATGGTAAATGGATCGCCAGCTTACGACCATAAAACACTAAACGATTATAATGGTCAAGACGTAAATCCTATGAGTGCGACTCACATGCTGTATTCAGGTTGGGACAATACCAACGTTTGGGAATTTATTTCCGGGCGACTTCCTATTTTGAGGAATATGCCTGGGGGGCCACAGCCGACAATAACATTAGGGTTTTAGAATTTGAACTGAAACTGACGGGGTGAATACCATCTATTTTTCACAGTTGGATTAATTGTAGATAAAACAACATCGCATATACGGCAAGAAGCATGCTGTCGAAACGGTCTAAAAAGCCACCGTGTCCCGGTAATAAACGTCCTGAGTCTTTAACTTTTGCCAATCTCTTAATCAACGATTCAAATAAATCTCCGAAAGTTCCAAAGATAACCACGAATAACGATAAGGCAATCCAATGATACAGTGCTATATGTGGACAATAATAACCAAAAATTACGGCTGAAGCAACAGTGAAAATAAGTCCGCCGAAAAAACCTTCCCAAGATTTTTTTGGTGAAATCCGCTCCCAAAGTCTGTGTTTTCCAAACTTAACACCGATTAAATAAGCGCCTGTATCATTAGCCCAAATAAATACAAATAAAGCTACTATCCAAATCCATTGGTAATCAGGATGATTTGTTGCAGAATCGGGAAAAGCAAGCAGGTTCAAAACCGAAAGCGGCAAAGCAATATAACATTGTCCGAAGAAAATATAAGCCAAGTTCGTAATCGGATTTTTATGATTGGCATACAACTCATAAATCAGCGTTCCTGTAATATATAGCAAATACAACGAAAAAATATAGCGGCCGGTAATACCTGAAACAAACAGAAAAAAACTAATAAACATCAAAACACCGCCTATTCCATGTACAAACGAATTTATCTTAGTTTCCCAAGAAGTATTTATCATGCGATAAAATTCCCATAAACACAACATTATGATTACCGAAAATATTGCAAGGAATGTATATGAATTGTGTAATACACAAAAAATAACCGTTCCCGAATATACAATCGCTGTTAATAAACGAATAATGAAATTTTTCATTCTTTATTGTTTGTTTGATTAGAGTCCGAATTGTCGTCTTTTGATTCTTGCTGATCTTCTTCTGATTTAAGCAATTCCTGCTGAGCTAATATTTCTTGCGACCGTGAACGCCATTTACGCTTGCCGAATATATGTTCCAAATCATCGGCATAGATTACTTCTTTTTCTAATAATTGATCAGTTAATGTTTATGCTGTGCGCTATACTCAGTTAAAATATCTTTACCACGATTATATTGCTCGTTAATAATCCGTTTTACTTCTTCATCAATCAAATTGGCAGTATCATCGCTGTAGGGTTTAGTAAATCCCCAATCTTGTCCGGTAGAATCGTAATAGTTCAAATTCGGCAAACGGTCACTCATTCCGTAGTACACAACCATGGCGTATGCCTGTTTAGTTACACGTTCCAAGTCATTAGCTGCTCCTGTAGAAATTTTTCCTATAACTAATTCTTCGGCAGCTCTCCCTCCTAATGTTGCACACATTTCATCCTGCAATTGCTGGTAAGTTGTTATTTGCCTTTCTTCAGGCATATACCAAGCAGCGCCTAAAGCTTTACCGCGTGGAACAATAGTAACTTTCACTAATGGATTGGCGTATTCGAGCATCCAACTCAAGGTTGCGTGCCCTGCCTCATGTATAGCAATTGTTTTACGTTCTTCCAGAGTTGTTACTTTTGATTTTTTCTCCAAGCCGCCTACTATCCTGTCGACAGCATTCATAAAATCGTCTTTCTCAACAGTATCTTTTCCATTACGGGCAGCAATTAAGGCTGCTTCATTACAAACATTTGCTATATCAGCTCCTGAGAACCCCGGCGTTTGACGTGCTAAAAATTCCGTATCAACAGATTCATCCTTTTTAATATTGCGCAAGTGAACTATAAAGATTTCTTTACGATCGTTTAATTCCGGTAAATCCACATTTATTTGCCTGTCAAACCTTCCGGCTCTTAAAAGCGCTTTATCTAATATATCGGCACGGTTAGTAGCAGCTAATATAATGACACCGCTGTTTGATCCGAATCCGTCCATTTCAGTCAATAGCTGATTCAGTGTATTTTCTCTTTCATCGTTAGCGCCCATACTTGGATTTTTTCCTCTTGCGCGTCCAACTGCGTCAATTTCATCTATAAAAACAATACACGGCGCTTTTTCCTTTGCTTGGCGGAATAAATCCCTCACCCTTGATGCGCCTACTCCTACAAACATTTCTACAAAGTCGGAACCTGATAGCGAGAAAAACGGGACTTCGGCTTCACCGGCAACTGCTTTCGCTAATAATGTTTTACCTGTTCCCGGAGGTCCGACTAATAATGCTCCCTTAGGAATTTTGGCTCCCAAATCGGTATATTTCCCAGGTTTTTTCAAGAAATCGACAATTTCTTCAACTTCCTGCTTGGCTTCCGATAATCCGGCAACGTCTTTAAATGTTACTTTTTGTGATTGAGGTGTTGATTTATCATACAACTGGGCTTTTGTTCTTCCTACACTGAACAATCCGCCTCCGCCTCCACCCGACATTC
>Ga0123356_10006061_pt1 | contig 12266 bp, 8 predicted proteins | sample TergutEmb28metaG_2_FD_92546 | JGI IMG/M metagenome (GOLD analysis project Ga0123356, IMG submission 92546) | Embiratermes neotenicus P3 segment gut microbial communities from Petit-Saut dam, French Guiana - Emb289 P3 | ecosystem: Host-associated > Arthropoda: Insects > Digestive system > Gut ... | reverse complement strand
GAACTTCGCCCGCCCCCAATACTCACCGCGCGCTTTATCAACCTCCCCGCGCACGGTCACGCGCTCGTCGCCGAAGTTCCCGGCATCCCTGATGTCAACGCGCTTTGACCTGTCGATATACCTGACGGGATAGTAGTAGAGCAAATCCCCGAGGTTCTTGATCCCAACCGTTTCCAGCGCCGCGCGGCGCTTGGGACCAAGACCGGGGATTTTCATCAAGTGCGTGAGAAAATCAATTTGTGATGGTGTAACGGACATTTTATCTTTTTCTTTTTGATAAACAAGCGCCCCTGCGCGGGGCGCAAAAACCGGGAAAGCATAAACTACTTGTGCGGGGTGTATTCGAAGCCACCCTTACCGTTGCTTTTGACGGTTCCGAATCCTCCGGGTATGTGTATACCCGCTATCATCCAGCCGTTATCTATGCACATCTGTATCAACTTTTTGCGCATCTCCACCGACTTCTTTCTATCGATGTCAAACCGCGCGCACTCTTCGGGGTTGGGGAACTGCAGCGCTGCGGCGTGCAGGAAGTCTCCGGCTATCAGCATCTTTTTCTTCCCGGTGCCTATCAAAAACGCCGTGTGGCCTGGTGTGTGGCCCGTCGCGTCTATAGCCACAATGCCGGGGGCCAGCGTGTCGCCGAATGAGAAAGTCTTGTAGCGGGCGCCGTAGGCCTTCGCTACGTTCTTCTGCAGGTCGCCCTCCGTCTTGGCGTCAAGCCAGTAGTCGCTCTCCGGCTTTGATATAAACACCGGCGCGGCAGGGAAATTGACCGTCCCGTCCTCTTTCAGGAGCCCGCCTACGTGGTCGCCGTGAGCGTGCGTGATGAATATGGCGTCTACCTTGGCGGGGTCCACTTTCTTGTTCTTGACTGCGTTGCCGAAGCCGGCGTCTATAAGGTACGTCTTGCCGGCGGCCTTAACCACAAATACGTACACCGCGGCCGGCGCCTTGCCGCCCGGCATATATTTAAGCTTCTGCTCCTCTGTCATCGGCCCGCCCTCAAACAGGTCCATGGTCATCTCCCGGCCTGGCATCTCGTCCAAAGGTGAAACCTGAAAACCACCCTCCAGCGTTATCGGCTTGGCGGCGAAAACATTCAAAGCAAACATCAATACCGGAACAGCAAGCAATCTGATACGCATGGCACTCTCCCTGGAAAAATTTTTAAGGTATCTATAGTGAAATATAATTGATTCTTTGCGGACAGCGCAAAAAAACAATCCCAACGATAAATATCATACCATTATCAAACGCTTGTTTTGCATTCCGCAGGGATGCATCGCTCGGCAGCCCTCAAAAATCCACGGTGGTCGTAAAACTCGTGGTCATCCCAAGACGCTCACGCGCGATGTATATGCTGAATCCGCTGTTGTAACCCCTGCCATCATCAAAGAGCATCATCGATATATCCGTAAGCGCAGCGCCGAGCAGCGCACCCGCGAGTACGTCGCTCGGGTAATGCTTCTGCGCCTCTACGCGGCCCCAAGCCGTGGCAATGGTCGCGAGGGCAAGGGCGCCGCGGGCGGGGATCTCATACTGCGGCCGCAGGCCGAGGGTGTACACCATCTCGGCGGAGACGCCGCCGGCCCACGCGACGGCGGCTGTGTGGCCGGAGGGGTATGAGCGGGTATCCCTGCCGTCCGGCCTGGGGCGCTCGGTGTGCCGCTTCAAGACCTCCAACACGCCAAACGCCATCGCCCCGGAGGCGAGACCCGCCGACGGGTGCGGGGAATCAATCGCGTGCGTAGCGGCGTAAATCTGCGCCGGTGCCGTAAACGGGCGGTCAACCGGCGGAAGGTATTTTATGGTGTAAATGGCCGCGGCCACCCCTATCGACACATACTCCAAGGCGTCGCTCACCTGCTTCGCCCGCGCGGGCGAGCCAAAAACCGGGGTATTGCTGACCGCCCGGGACGACGCCCTGCCGTCGTTCCCCGCTGCCGCCCACACGGCAAGCGCCGTACCGGCTATCAGCGCGTACGGGTTGGCCTTGGGAGCCGATGCCGACGCCGAGACACTCATCACAACGATCAAAACAAGGCTAAGTATATGCAGGCGCATGGGGAGCAACGCGCATCCCTCCCGTAAAAAAAAAGGGCGGCAAAGCGCCACCCTTACAATGTTTGCTCGTTCTACGGCAATTACTTCACAACCGGCCACTTCTTGTGCCACCACTCGAGGATCGGCGTGGCGACGAATATTGTGGAGTAGGTTCCTACGGCTACGCCGACGGTCAGCGCCAGCGCGAAGTCCTTGATCGCGTCGCTGCCGAGTATGTAGAGCGGGATCAGGGTGAACAGCGTTGTCAGCGTTGTTATTACGGTACGCGACAGCGTCTGGTTGATGGTCGTGTTTGCCACTTCGCGGAATGTTCTGCCGCGCAGGCCGTTTTTGATATTTTCGCGCAGACGGTCAAAAACAACGATGGAGTCGTTCAGCGAGTAGCCGATGATAGTGAGCACCGCCGCTACGAACGGCAGCGTCAGCTCTAACTTGAATATCGCGAACACGCCCAGCGTCACCACCACGTTATGGAACAGCGGCACTACCGAGGCCACGGCAAACGACGGCTTGAAGCGGATGCTGACGTAGAGCAGAATGGCCAGGAGCGCGAGGAGCGACGCGATAATGGTGTCGCGCGTCAGCTCGCCGCCGATCTTCGGACCGACGCTCTCCGTACGCAGCACCGTGAAACTGTTGCCGGGGAGCGATGCCTCCAGCACCGAGCTTATCATACCCTCCATATCAACACCCTCGGGCTGGTTGCGCACCGTGAGCTGGATCTCGTTGTTGTCGGCCAGGCCCACGGTCTTGATCTCCGGCTGCCCGAAGCCGAGCTCGCCGATGGCGTTTCGGATCGTGCCGAGGTCGTCGCGCACGGGCTGCTGGAACTTCAACTGCATGGTCGTGCCGCCGGCGAAGTCTACCGACATGTTGAACCCGCCGTGCATCACGAGCGCGATAATCGAGGCGCCGATGAACGCCAGCGAACACCCGATCGCCAGCTTGGATTTGCCGAGAAAGTTGTACTTCGTGTTCTTGAAAATCTGTAACATCTTTCTTTCCTTTTATTATTGATAAAAATTTTCGTTCATTACATTACGTTTTTGTTGCCTGTCATCGCGGGCGACCGGGGACGGTCGCCCCTACGATACCCAAATCTGTCAACAAAAACATCATCAAACCATACACCCAACAACATAAATTCCACCACGTACGACGCTTATATGCTGATTTTCGCCTTCTTGTGGAAGGTGGTCGTCATCAGCAGCTTCGACACGAACAGCGCTGTGAACAGCGATGCCGTGATACCTATTACCAAAATCACCGCGAAACCGCGGATCGGGCCGGTGCCCTTCCACATAAGTATGAGCCCCACCACAATAGACGTCAGGTTCGCGTCCAAAATCGCCGAGAGGGCGTTCTGGTAGCCCTGCTCTATGGCGCTGCGCACGGTGCGGCCCTGGGCCAGCTCCTCCCTCACGCGCTCGAAAATCAGCACGTTGGCGTCGGTGCCCATACCTATCAACAGGATGAGGCCGGCGATACCGGGGAGCGTCAGCGTGGCGCCGAAAGCGGCCATGGCTGCGAGCACTATCATCATGTTCAGGAACAGCGCGAACAGCAGGATGGCGCCGCTCACCTTATAATATACAAGGATAAATACTATGATAATAGCGGTGCCGATGAGCATCGCCAGAATACCTCTCTCGATGGCGTCCTGACCCAGCGACGGGCCTACAGTGCGCTCCTCGATGATGTTCACGGGCGCGGGCAGCGCGCCGGCGCGCAGAATGATGGAGAGCGCTTTCGCCTCTTCCATCGTAAAACGGCCGGTTATCTCGGCACGGCCGCCGGAAATGCGGGACATGATCGTGGGCGCGGAGTACACCGTCGAGTCTAAGACTATGGCAAGCTGCTTGTTGATGTTGTGGCTCGTAACCGTCGTAAAACGACGCGCTCCCGCCGCGTTCATCTCCATGTCGACCTTCGCCCGGCCGGCGTTCATGCCGCCCTGGTCGATGGTGGCCATAGCGTTCTTTATGACGTCGCCTTTCATCTCGGGGGCGCCCTTTACATAATAAAGGATCTTGTACGTAGCAGACGACCCGCGGTCCGGCGTGATATTCTCGTTACCCCACAGGAAAGCGTTGCCGCCCAAGCCGGCGCGGTCAAGCGCCCGGCGGACGTCGTCGCGCCTCAGGAACTCGTTGACACGCCTGACGTTCTCGGTCCGCACAACCGCCATGTCGCCCATGTACTCTATCAGCGAACGGAAAGTCCCGGCCGACGCGAAAGGGTCCTTGCCGTCGCCGGCTTCCGTCTCTCTGTCGGCAGTTTCCGCCGCGGCGTCTGCGCCGCTGAACAGCCTGTCGGCCAATTCCTGCTCGGCCCTGTCCTGCGCCTCTGCCTTGGCCGCTTCGCCGTCTTCATCCTCAACCTTGCCGCCGCTCACGGTGGCCTCGATGATCCCCAGCGCACGCTCGCGCGTGGCGTCGTCGCGCACCAGGTTGAACTCGAGCTGCGCCGTCTTGCCGATGACCTCCTTGGCCACCTTCTCATCCTTAATACCCGGCAACTCCACGATAATCCGGTCGCGCCCCTGCTTCTGAAGAACGGGCTCCGCGACGCCTAACTGGTTGATGCGGTTCTCGATGATGGCGTACGCCCTGTCGATAACGTCACGGTCGTTGGCGTCGAGCTTCGAACGGTCTATCTCGAGAACAAGACGCATGCCGCCCTGAAGATCAAGGCCCAGATTGAGGATACGCTTCAACTTGTGGGGCGTGTCCCGGCGAATATCCTCCTGCTCCGCCTCCGACTTGGAGTAGAACATTACAGACGGCACAAGCAAGTATACCGTCAGCGCCAAAACGGCGAAAACAATGCCAAATCGCAAACCTACGTTCTTCATAATACGGCAAACACCTTTCTGTATCTGTTTTATCCGGCCGGAAATCAGCGGCGGATTTACTTAGAATTAACGGCAAACCCATAAAATATATTATGCCGGAGGGCGGCGCAAGTATTTTTTTAAGATAAAATTAATAGGGTAAAGCCAAAACCTTAACAGGCGCCGGCCGGGGTCAATTCCTGATGTCTACCATTCCCGCGTGGCAGAGCGCGAAATCGTACCGTACCGGGTCCTTGGGGTCAAACTCGCGCAGAACCGCCGTGATCTCCTCCGCCATCTTCCAGTCCGCGGAGTTTCGGCTCGTCATTCCGTAGCTGCGGGCTATTTTGGCTACGTGGGTGTCTACCGGTATCAGCAGCTTGGACGTCGGGACGCTCTTCCATACGCCCAGATCGATGCCGTCGTCCTTGCGCACCATCCACCGCAAATACAGCACCATCCGCTTGCACGCGCTGCCTTTGGCCGGGGACGGGATCAGGTACTCAAAACTTGCGCGGGTGCCCGTATACTTGCGGGCTTTGGACTTTATTATGTCGGTGAATGATGTCAGGGCGGATTTGAGCCGGTGTTCATTCTGCGCCATGCAATCACCAAAACAGTTCTCTATCGAGCCCCATTCATTTATAATTATCTTTACGGATTCTAATAGTGCGGCGATGTCTTGGCCGTCGTTAAACCGGTGTTTGAAATTTTCTAATGATTTGGATTTTTCGCGGTATGATGTATTCAGGGTAAAGCCAAGCGGGTCTCCCTCCATTGCACCGTCTATTATGGTGTTGATGCTGCGGACTATGATTTCTACCCGTCCGTAGGCCAGGACGGCTGCCAGCAGGCCTGCGGCCTCGCGGGTATTTTTGTCTTTGGATTTGCGAACGCATATCAGCGGGTCGAGGCCCAGGTATTTGGGGTGGTGGTATTTGGTGTAGATGTCATCCAGGATTTGTTTCAGCGGCGGATTTTTTTTGCGATGCATGTTTATGCGGCCCGGATAAAATTACGGGCGGCCGTTTTCGGCCGCCCCTGCGTGTTCAATCATCAACAAATACCCTTAGATAACAAACTTCCCCTTGCGATAAATCACCACTTGGCTCCCGTCTCTCAGCTCCGCCGTGACAGTTCTGTCTGACGTTGCTATTATGTCGGTGTGTTCCGGCGAGTGGTTGAAGCCGAGCTTTTCGTACTTCTCTTCCGTCATCTTCGAGGTGTCGCCGGCGTACGTGTCGTGGTAGCTTTTGCCTACCGCGAGGTGCGTGTTGCCGTAGCGGCCGCCGAAATTTTCGTCGAAGAGGGTTTCGGCCATGAACTTCGTTATCTTCGAGAACCGGGTGTCGGTGAGCGAGAATTCGCCGATTTTGTCGGCGTTTTTCTGCTTGATGAGCTCTTTGAGCATCCGTTGGTTCTGCTTGGCCGTGGCCTTGACTATCTTGCCGCCCTTAAACTCTAAGCGTATATCCTTAATGATGTTGCCGTATCTGTATAGCGGCAGGTCGAAGTATATTTTCCCCTCTGTCCCGCGCCAGTCGGGCGACGTGAAGATTTCGAACGACGGTATGTTTCTGCCGCTGCCGCCGAGCCACTTTCGCTTCTGGCCGAGGGTGATCCACAGGTCGGTCTCCTTCGCTTTCACGTGCAGGCGCTTTATGGGCAGCGCGTTGAGCTTGTTGAGTGTGCGCTGCATGTCGGTGAAGACGCGCTTCCACCTTGCTACCGGGTTGGCCTCGTTGAGGAAGCAGGCCTTTGCGATCTGCCCCCAGTACTCGCGCAGGCTCAGCCCGGCCTCTTTCGCCATATTCTCGGTGGCGTAGAGGCACAGTGTCCACGTGAATTTGCCCTTGTCCTCCTTTTCGTCCAGCCACTCGCGGAACGGCTTGGCGGCGCGGTTTGACATCAGTACCTTGGCGGGGTTGGCGTTTTTCAGGAACATGGGGTCCTCGTCGGCTACTATGCGCACCCAGTGGTCTATGGTGTCGGCGAGGCCGCGGTAGAACTTGTCCGGGAAGAACTCCAACTGCTGCTTTGAGCCGTTCGTCACCTGCATCAGCTTGAAATCGTCATCTATGATGCTGACTATGGGGTAGCCGCCCATTTCCAGGATTGTTTTGTACATCACCTTCGCGAGCGGGAGGCCCGGCTTCTGGACGACCAGGTAGACCACTTCGCCCTTCTTCATTCCCTTGCCGCCGCCGAGCGCGAATTTGATCATGACGTCCGCGTACTTTTTCAGCATCAGCGGGGTCGGGGTGTAGGGGGCGCCAACGCTCTTCTTTGCTACTGCCTTCTTGTTCATACGTTGCTCCGTGTTTGTTATATAGCGGGCGGCCGAGGGCGGCCGCCCCTACATTGTTTGTTATATCGCCGGAGATCGATGACGATCGCACCGGCATTGTTTGTTATATCGCGGGTGATCGAGGACGGTCGCCTCTGCACCGTGCACAGTATCAATCGTTATCACCGCATAAACAACAGTGTCAGCAACCCGGTAGCCGCCATGCCCGCGGCCACGGAGGTGGCTATTATCCCCCAAGGCAGGCCGGGCCCCGATTTTTTCGCGCCTCCGTAGACGACTTCCTGCCGCTTCTTCTCCGGCGCCTCCGGCTTCCACTCCGGGATCGCCTTGGGGTCGTGCATGTATACGGCGAGCAGGTCGTGCGGCGACATGTCTGATATTTCCCTTATCACACCGTACAGCGCGGCGCCCATCTCCGACGCACTGCTGTAACGGTCGCTCGGTTCCACGCCTAACGCCTTGTCGATCAGGCGCACAAGGCGCTCGGGGTACTGCACGCCGTGGCTGTTGAGCGGGCGGTACTGGCCCGAGGTTTTCTTCTGCACGATTTCGGACAGCGTCTTCTGCGGAAACGCGCGGTGGCCCGAAACCATCTCGTACAGCACCGTCCCTAACGAAAAGATATCGCTGCGGTGGTCAAGCGTGCCGCCGCTGAGCTGCTCCGGGCTCAGGTACACGAGCGTCCCCATCACCTTGGCGCCCACCGTGTGCAGGCTGACCTCGCTGGGGCGCGCAATGCCGAAGTCCATCAGCTTCACGGAGCCGTCTTTGGATATCAAAATGTTCTCAGGCTTGATGTCGCGGTGGATGAGCCCGCGGTAGACCTTGCCGTAGAGCTTGTAGTCCTTAACGTGGGCGTAGTGCAGCGCCTGGCATACAAAATACGCTATGGAGAGCGCGACGGCAAACGGCATCTTGCCGTGCTTGGAGAGCTGGTCTTTGATAGTAACACCCTCCAGAAACTCGAAGACTAAGTACGGAACCTCCTCGGCCGTGTAGCCTATCCCGAAGATTTCGACGATGTTCGGGTGGCGGATGTCGGCGAGGATCTTGGCCTCGGTGAAAAAGCGGTCGCGTGAGTCGGCCTTGAACCCCTGCTTCAGGACCTTGACCGCGCGGACGACCTCGAGCTCCTCGTCCCAGGCCCTGAAAACGGTCGCGCTGCCGCCCTCGCCGGCAACTGCCTGAATGACGTTGGTGCCGAGCTTGTCGCCGGCAGACGGCATGACGGTCTGACGCTCGTTATACGGATTGGCTGTGGCAGCGGCGTTGTTGACGCTGACACGATTGCCGGATTTCAAGTTATGACGGTTTTCCATAGTACTAATATAATTGATTGCAAGAGAGGTTGGGGAGAATTGATAAAAATAGCGAAAAAAACAGAGATACCCGTTGACCATGTCGATGTATATATACTATATTATATTAAAATTGTAGCAACAAAAAAACGCAAGCGGGGGCATCGTTACGGAAAGACGGCACTATGAAAATCGACAAAAAACTCATCGTTGAGGCCCTGAAAGGCCTGCAATGGTCGTCCGGCATAGCCGTGCTGGTGGTCGGCATACTGCTTGCCGCTACGCTTGTTCAGATGCACATCCACGACCCGATAATCAGCAGCGACTTTTCGAACTTCATCCACCTGATAGAGCGCAACCCGTCCGACCAGAACCTCAAAGACGAAATCAGGGCGCTCGACATGCTCGCCCGCAAGGCGTATTTTACATCGCTCTACCAGATGAAAGCCGGAGCACTCATCCTTTTAATAGCGTCAGCCATCTTTTTGATTCTGTGGAATATCCGTGTAACCCTCTTCCCCGCCCCGCCGGCGCCTCCCGGTGAAAAAATATCATGGTGGAAACGGCAGACGCAGTCAGCCAAAACCGTGGCGTTTACAAGCGGGGCGATCATTCTTATCGTAACGCTATTCGGCATAAACCATAAATTCCGGCTGACATCAACCCTCCTGGCCAAACGCGACGCGATAGTTGACAGCGAGCAGTTTTCGCAGTGGTGGATGAATTTCAGGGGGCCCGACGGCTTGGGCGTCGCCAACTTTGCGAACGCACCGGTACGGTTCGACGGCGAATCGATGGCGGGTATCCGCTGGAAAACCGAGACGCCGTTAGAAGGGTTCAGCTCGCCGATTGTTTACGATAACAAGGTTTTTTTGACCGGCGGGTCGAAGGATATCCGCCAGGTATACTGTTTTGATGTAAACGACGGGAAACTGCTGTGGAAGCAGGACGTCAAGCTCACCAGTGAGCCGGCGCCGAAGGTAGACAACGAGACCGGCTACGCCGCCCCGTCCATCGCCTGCGACGGAAAAAACGTCTACGCGATCTTCGCGACCGGCGAACTCGCCGCTTTCACACTGAACGGCAAGCAGGTGTGGACGAGGTTTTTGGGGATACCCGACAACCACTACGGCCACTCGTCATCGCTTATAACCGCGAACGGGCTGCTGTACGTGCAGTTTGACGAGTACGATGTGGGGAAGGTGTTAGCCCTGGACACCAAAAACGGCAAGACCGTCTGGGAAACCCAGCGGACAATATTGTCATGGGCCTCCCCCATCCTCATCAACACCGGCGAGCGGCGCGAGCTTATACTTGTGGATAATGAGTACGTCTCGTCCTACGACCCGGCCACCGGCAAGCTGCTGTGGAGCCACGACTGCCTCTACGGCGAGGTCGGCCCGTCCGCCGCGTTCGCAAACGGCATGGTATTCACCGCCAACGAGTACGCCGTCGCGGCGGGTATAGACGTCGTAAACAGAGACGACGAGGGCAAGCCGGTAATACGCTGGCGCTGGCGCGGCGACCTGCCCAATACGGCAAGCCCGGCGGCTGTCGATTCACTGCTATTCTTGGCGACCGCTACGGGAATCGTCACTTGCATCAACACCAATGACGGGAAGACGATATGGACGCACATGTTTGACAGAGGATTTTACTCGTCACCGATTATATCCGGCGGGAACGTATTCCTTTTCGACCGCAACGGCGTGATGCACGTCTTCGCGGCAAAAGCGGAGTTTGAGTTGATCGCGTCGTCGGCAATCGGCGAACCGGTTACGACGACTCCGGCTATTCTTGACGGGTATATGCTTATCCGCGGGGATAAATTTTTGTACCTGGTTGACGGAATTTAGAATTAATGCTTGTCGGTGTTATCCGGCATGGCCATTGTCTGAATCAGGATTTACAGGATTAAAGGATTTTCTTGATTAAACGTCAAAAGATTAAAATCAAAATCATATTTCAGGTGTTGATGTTGATTTTTAATCCTGTAAATCTTAAAATCCTGTAAATCCTGATTCAGACAATATTGAGGATTTTATGATTACAGACAAAAACAACATCGACGATTTCGACCCATCATGGCTCAACGCCCTGTTAGACGCTGTCGGGCGCGGGGCCGAGAAGGCTATTCCTTTACTTCAGGCAATCCAGAAACAGTATAACTACCTGCCGCAATCAGCGTTAAAATACCTTTGCGGCAACAGCGACATAACCCCGGCTGACGTTACCGGGGTATCGACGTTTTACCCGCAGTTTCGCCACACGCCGGCGGGGCGCCACAGTATCAATGTTTGCGTGGGTACGGCGTGTCACGTCAAGGGCGCGGAGTTGGTGTATGAGGGGTTCCGCCGGCACCTCTGCTGCGGCGATGGTGAGGATACCGACCCGCAAAAGGTATTTACGGTAAACAGGGTCGCCTGCCTCGGCTGCTGCACCCTTGCCCCCGCCGTGCAGATAGACGACATCATCTACGGCCACGTTACCGCGGCGTCCGCCGGCGACATCATAAAAAACTTTTTGGAACGGCAGGAAGCGCGGCGGGACGAAAAAAGTATTGCTGACGAGAAAAACCGCCCGTCCGCCAACGAGATAAGGATATCTTTGGGCTCCTGCTGCACGGCATCGGGGAGCAACGCGGTCTGGAACGCGGCGCGGACGGTAGTAAGCAAATACAAACTGCCGGTGAAGGTAAAGCGCGTAGGCTGCGTAAGCATGTGCCACCAGACGCCGCTGATGGTGATACTCATCAACGGGACGCTGCACCACTACGCGCGGATAAACGCCGACGATGTGCCAAGCATCATCATGAACCATTTCAGCCCGTCAAGCATCATCAACAGGGCGGCGTACCGTTTCGATACTATGATGGAGTCGCTGCTGCTGTCGGAAAACCGCAAAACCGCGGCAAGCCGCCGGCGCATCAACCCCGGCGACGGGCACCTCAGCAGTTTCTTCGACAGGCAGAAGCACATCGCCATGGAACCCTGCGGCACCGACGACCCGCTTGACATAGAGGAGTACATGAATCAGGGCGGGTTCTCGGCACTGAAGAGGTGCCTGAGCGAGCTTGACGCCGACAAGGTTATCGGCACAATAAACGACTCCGGCCTGCGCGGGCGCGGCGGGGCAGGGTTTCCCGCCTGGCAGAAATGGCAGGCCGTGAGAAACCACTCGCGGGACAAAAAGGCAGACAGCCGCCTGATATGCAACGGCGACGAGGGCGACCCCGGCGCGTTCATGGACCGCATGCTGTTCGAGTCGTTCCCGTACAGAATAATCGAGGGGATGCTAATCGCGGCCCGCGCCGTCGGCGCGAAAGAGGGGATTTTTTACATAAGGGCCGAATACCCGGTCTCAATAAGGATAATGCGCGAAGCGATTGACACCTGCGAAAAGATGAACCTGCTCGGCGACAAAATTCTCGGGAGCGATTTTTCCGTAAAACTGGCCATCTTCGAGGGCGCTGGCGCGTTCGTCTGCGGCGAAGAGACCGCGCTGATACGCTCAATAGAGGGCAAGCGCGGAATGCCGACGCCAAAACCGCCGTATCCGGCGGAGAAGGGGCTGTGGGGGAAACCGACGCTAATCAACAACTGCGAGACGCTGGCGTGCATACCGTGGATAATCCGCAACGGCGCGGCGGCGTTCAAAGCCGTCGGCACACCAAAAAGCCCCGGCACAAAAGTGTTCGCGCTCGCCGGAAAAATCGCCCGGGGCGGACTCATTGAAACCCCTATGGGCGTCACAATAAGAG
>Ga0123356_10006060_pt1 | contig 12267 bp, 12 predicted proteins | sample TergutEmb28metaG_2_FD_92546 | JGI IMG/M metagenome (GOLD analysis project Ga0123356, IMG submission 92546) | Embiratermes neotenicus P3 segment gut microbial communities from Petit-Saut dam, French Guiana - Emb289 P3 | ecosystem: Host-associated > Arthropoda: Insects > Digestive system > Gut ... | reverse complement strand
CTCCTGCAGATCTCGATCCCGAACGTCTATTTCCACGTTGCAATGGCCTACGCGATCCTCCGTCACAACGGAGTCGACATCGGCAAGATGGACTTCCTTGGTCCAATCGATTGGGTCGATGCGTGGCTCGTCTAAGGACGCTTCGTTCTTGGTCCGCGCAGACCATGCCGACCAGGTAGAGCTGCCGCTCGGTGGCGCCGCAAGTCGCGCGTCGCTCGGTCATATTCAGCAGTGTCGCCGAGGGCATTGGCAAGGACCAGAGCGCCTGTGATAGTCGACAGCACTTCGGCCGCGTTGCCTGGCGAGAGCCCTTCCGCGACCAGCTTGTGCTGGCACATCTTGAAAAAGTTCTTCACTTCCTTCGCAACCTGTTTCGGCAGATCCTGCGAGGCGGCGCCGAGCACGGTACAAGGGCACATGTGAGCTTCGGAAAAGGCTGTCCCTCGGAAAGCTTTTGTCCAGACACGGACAGGGTCTCGGTCTTTCTCCAGCTCCTTGTCGACCAATTCGGAAGTATATTCTGCCCAGCGACGAATGACAGCCGCCGCGAGATCCTCCTTTGTTGGGAAGTGGTAGTGGACGCTCGAACTCTTGATGCCCACATCCGCAGCGATTTCCCTGAAACTGAAGCCGCCGAAACCGCCCTGCTGCATGCGCCGTTCGGCAGCATCCATGATAGCAGTTTTGACGTCACTCATGGAGTCTCTCCTATGACTATCTTCTGATAGATGGACCATGTGTCTAGAAAAGACAACGGCTATCACTCGATCAGTCGCGCACGAACATCGTCCGCTTCAGGGCCAACCTCGAAGAAGAGCGCGCGCGATCGACCTTGCACTTCGTGAATAGCGGCATATCCCGAGACCAGTGCGCACCGGCGCTCAGCTCCGCGATTGCGCCCATGTGGCGCTTCCCGGTCGGCATCATGTGCTGCAGCTCTCCAAGGAAGAAGCTCGAGCGCCTCCGCCGTGGAAGCTACGCCCTGTGAGCATGCTGGTTCGGCTACCGCCCGTCGTCCGCGGCCAGCGCGGAAACATCCGAGAAATCGGACAGCCGTTAGATTTTCGCCTCACCCATTTGCCCGCACACCCGGTGCAAGCCGGCACGGGCGCCGGCGGCCGGTGCTGGTTACCACGCGCGATCCCGGAGGTGGTGGAGGCTGATCAATCCGTGGGGCGATTCGTGAGCCCACGAGGATGATCGTCGGGTTGAACGTCTCCGATCATTTCCTCCCTTGCCGTCGTCCCGAACTGGATCGATTAGATCCCGGGATAAGGCTTGCCCCCGCCGTCGAGATAGACGACTTTGGATAATGGTCTACTGCCCATCGGCTACCCGATGGAGCGATTCGGACCAGTGCATTACTGCGAGATCCGAAAGAGAGAAACGCATGATGCCCTAGTTGAGCTTCGAAGCTAGGCGTGCGATTTTTTCGGGCATCGCAGCCTAGCCCCAGACTTTCACTCGAGGTTGAAATCTTCATGACGACTCAGTCGTCGCCGGCGCATCGCAAGGACTGGGCGAAGCGATCGTGAAGGCCTTCCGGGAGCGGAATACCCGAGAACGACGCCGCCATGGCCGCTTTTCACCCCATGGACCGTATGGGCGAGATCGAGGGCATTGCACATGCGGTTCTCTATCTAGAAGACGCCAAGTTCGTTACGGGCGAGATCTTACACGTCGACGGTGGACAGATCGCCGGTCGTTGACTCCCGTATGGGCTAAGGGAGCCAGGTGCGCTTACACAGACTCTCGCCTCGGAAATGCTGCAGCCTTTTGCGACGAGGTGGGCCGTCCACGCCGCCCCCATCATCACAGCGCCATCCAATCGATGAGGGAGACCCAAGCAGTGATAGTTTCTACCGTTGAGATGCAGCCATTTCATACTGCCGCGGCATGAGCTGTCGTCGGTAAGCTACGCGCCAACGGAACTCAAATGGACCGCCTTGAAGCTATGTCGCTGCTGGTGGACGTCGTTGAATGCGGCAATCTTTCCGCCGTCGGTCGTAAGCTGGACATCCCGCTCGCCACAGTGAGCCGACGCATTGCTGACCTGGAAGCGCATCTCCGGACTCGACTACTCATCCGCGCATCGCGCAAGGTTTCGCTCACCGACGCCGGCGTCGAATATCTTCAGACTTGCCGGCAGATCCTCGATCTAGTCCAACAGGCGGAGCGTGCGGCGGCAGGGGAGTACAAGGCACCGAAAGGCGACCTCGTCATCACGGCCTCGGTCGCCTTTGGCCAAGTGCATCTTGGTCCGATCATCAACGAATTCCTCGAAAAATACCCCGAAATCAATATCCGGCTCCTGCTCTCCGATCGGACGGCTCACCTCATCGACGACCGCATCGATTTGGCCGTGCGCATTGGCGTCCTGTTGGACAGCAGCATGATGGCGACCCGTGTGGGATCCTTCCGCCGGATCGTCTGCGGTAGCCGCGCACTGCTTGCTAGGCTCGGTCGTCCGAATGAGCCGACGGATTTGCCCAGATTTCCCTGCATCGCGCATGATTTCGGGGACGCGATAAGCTCTTGGAATTTTGCTTTTGCGGGCGCGGGGTCCGACGAGACGGTCTCGATCCGGCCCAGACTTGCTGTGACCAGTGCCCAAGCGGCGGTTGACGCCGCCGTGGCCGGAATCGGTCTCACCAGGCTCCTCTGCTATCAAGTGGCCAAGCACATTGCGTCAGGCGATCTCGAAACAGTATTGGACGATTTTGAACCGCCGCCGGTCGCGGTCAATCTACTCCATGTCGGACAGGGCCGTATGCCCTCCAAAGTGAGGTGTTTTCTCGATTTCGCTGCGCCGCGACTCCGTCAGGCATTGGCGGCAAATGCGTTGCATCGGAAGCCGCGTCCTTGGATTGCAGCCAGCCAATAGGCAGAGGATTGAGCGACATTATCTACTGGCCCAGCCTACATCTCCTCTCCGTTACGCGGCGTCGACCTCGAGCGTCGGAAAATCGATATAGCCCTTGGCTCCACCGCCGTAGTACGCCTCCACTGGCGCCTCGATAAGTGGCGCATCCCCGCGCAACCGCTCGACCAGGTCGGGATTGCCGATGAATGCCTTTCCGAACGCGATCATATCGGCGCTCCCGCTGGCGATCGCCTCGATCGCGCGCGATCGCCCGTAATCGCCATTAGCGATGTAAGCGCCGCCGAAGGCGTGGCGCAGCGCCAGGAAATCGAGCGGCTTCTGCTCCGGACCGACCGGCATCCGGCCTTCGATAACGTGGATATAGGCTATTCCGATGGCATCGAGCTTTTCGACGAGCTCGCCGTAGGTGGCCTGCGGATCGCTGTCGACCGGGATATTACCGATCGAAGTCTTGACCGGCGAGATGCGCACGCCGGCCCGATCGGCGCCGATGATCTCCGCGACGGCCATGGTGACCTCGACTGGCAGGTGGACCCGATTTTCGATCGACCCGCCATAGGCATCGTCGCGTTGATTAGTGCTGTCGCGTAGGAACTGGTCGAGCAGGAAGCCATTGCCCATGTGGATCTCGACGCCGTCGAAGCCCGCCGCTTTGGCTTTGCGTGCGGCGTTGCGGTACTGGTCGATCACGCCCGGGATTTCGTGCACATGCAGCGCCCGCGGCATGGAGGGTCGGATGCGGCCATTCTCGGTCATCACGAACTCGCCGGCCTGAATCGCCGAAGGGGCGACCGGAGCCTCGCCGTTCTGCTGCAGGCTGTGGTGCGAGACCCGGCCGACATGCATGACCTGGACAACGATCTTGCCCCCGGCGCCATGCACCGCCTCGGTTACCGCTCGCCAAGCCGCGACATGGGCATCGGTATAGATGCCTGGCGTCCAGGCGAAACCATGGCCCTGCGCCGAGATGTCGTTGGCCTCGGTAATCATCAGGCCGGCAGAGGCGCGCTGGCGATAGTATTCGGCCGCCAACGGCGTCTGGTTCCCGAGACGATCGGCGCGCGACCGCGTGAGCGGTGCCATGGCTATGCTGTTGGCGGCCCAGATGGCACCGATTTGCGTCGGGGCGAAAAGATCAGGAGCGGACATGGTGGATTTCCATGAAAGCGAGTTGAGAGACAGGCGTCGCCTTAGCCGACGTGTTTGTGAAGAAAGGCGAGCATCAACGACGCTATCTCATCGACCTTCTCGTCGAGTGCGAAATGACCAGCGTCGAGGATGTGGATTTCGGCTTTGGGCAGATCGCGTTTGAAGGCTTCTGCCCCGGGCGCGATGAACGAAGAGTCGTAGCCGCCCCACACGACCAGCGTTGGCGGCTGATGCTGACGCAACCAGGTCTGCCATTGGGGATACGAGGCGACGTTCGTGCGATAGTCGTAGAGCAACGATTCTTGTATCGCGCGCTCACCCGGCCGGGAAAGCCAGGCATACTCGTCTTGCCAAACTTGAGGATTGTAACGCTCAGGATGAGGACTGTCCCCGGCGTGGCGAACTCTTGCAGCCTCAAGCGAGGTAAAGACGTCGACCACTTTCGGATGGGCCTTTGGGTCTGCCCAATACCGCGCAATACCCGTCCACTTCTTGCCGAGCCCCTCCTGATAGGCGTTGGCGTTCTGGACGACGAGCGCCTGCAGGCGCTGGGGATGCGCCATCATCATGCGGAAGCCGACCGGCCCACCGTAGTCGTGGAGGTACACGCTGTAGCGGTCGATCTTGAGCTGCTCGAGCAAGTGGGTCGTGGTGAGGGCCAGGTGATCGAACGTGTAGCTGTATTGCGAGGGTGGTGGCGCGTCACTCTGGCCAAAGCCTGGATAGTCTGGCGCGATGAGATGGTAACGCGTCGCCAAGAGCGGAATAAGGCTCTCGAACTCCACCGATGATGAGGGGAAGCCATGCAACAGTACGATTGTCGGCGCGTTGTTGGGACCAGCCTCGCGATAGAAGATACCGACACCATCCACCATCGTGCGGTGATAAGTGATCGTGGCGGAATTCGAGGGTACTGTCTGCGCCGCGGCGATGGCGGATGCACCAGCGAACAACGCCGTGGCAGCAGCGATGGCTTGGATCGTTTTCATGACATGCATCTCCTGATGAGGATGAGGTCGACCGTGTCGGGTTGAGGCCTATGCCTCGTCCTGGCGCGAGAAGCGCGGAAACCGTGAGATGAGGGGCATCGCGGCGAGTACCGATTTCTAGCGTCGACGCGAGTTCTTGTGCGGCAGCAAATCCTCGATCTTCGCCACGCCGGCCTTGGCACAGATTTCGTCGTTTTCAGCGCCGGGGGAACCGCCGACACCGAGGCCAGCGACGATCTCGCCATGGGCTTCGATGGCGGCACCGCCGGCCAACGGCATGACATCTGGGGTGGACGCGAGGGCCTGACCGGCCAGCGGGCTGTACTTGGAAAGCAGTGTCACGAACTGGCTCGTCACGGTAAGATGGAAGATCGGCCCCATCGTGACAATCGTGTAGGCCTTGCGGTATGCCGTGTCCTTCGTGTGGATGCTCGCGTGATCGCCCCGCAGGTCGACCTCGGGCGTACCGGCCACATCCACGACGGTCGCAGTGACATCCCAACCCTTGGCCTTGCAGACATTGACCGCCTGCAGCGCGGCCTGCAGGGCCAAATTCATCGGCAAGACATAGCCGCTCTGCGAAACCTGGGCATGAGCGGGCATCATGGAAAGTAGGCAACCGACGGCTGCGGCGGCCGCAAGGGTAAAACGAGCCTTGAGAAACTTGAGAAACATCCCGGACCTCCTGCAGTTCCGATCAACGACACAGGCGAACTGGTCGACAGATTTTCTAGAAGGCCGATGCTGGTCCTATCGACGCCAAAGTCTGGGAGCGTTCCTCTCAGAAAATGGGATGTTCGACATCCATGACCTTGACCTAGCCTTTCCGCATCCCCGTCCTCGATACCTAACAGCCGCAAAGACGCAGGTGGAGGCTGGTGGGTGGATCGCGCAAGACATGGAGCGGAACGGCACGATGCCGACACATCCAAAGATTGCACGCCAGAGCGACGGTCATCGTCCTGCCGCTTTGTGCGATCGGGACCGGCGCCGGCGTCACGACCTCGTCGATGAGCCTGATGGTGCTCGACTCGGTGGAGCGGGGAGCGCAGCGGGTTGGCCTCGGGCATCCTGAGTAGCGCCCGGCAGATCGGCGGCTTCATAGGCGTCGCACTGCTGGGTGCGTTGCAAGGCGAGCCCACATCGGTTCACGGCGCGCGAACCGCCGCCCTCGCCGCCGCGACAGCGCCTTGGCCGGCGCCTGCGGAGTCGCCGTCGGCATCGCGCGGCATCATCGCGCATCCATGAAGAAGGCCAAGGCCGTCGGCTGAGAATGGCTGGCGGAAAGAGGCTCAAGAAGGATGTCCAGACGATGTCAGCCGACTAATGCGCTATTCGGTTCGTCTTGGGCTTCCTTAACCAGCCAATCTCGAAATCGGCGAACGGCCGGCTTGCGAAGTGATTCGGACGTCGCGACGGCGTAGTACGCAAATTGTGCCGGCCAGGAGATATTGAGAGGTCTCACCAGCGTTCCCGAACGCAGGGGCTCCTCGGCATCGACGTCATGGACGAGCGCAAGGCCCTGCCCGGCAACGGCGGCGGCGATGATGAGCTGGCGGTCTGGGAAAGCATGGCCCTTTGTCGAGTTTGGATCGTCTACGCCATGCGCCTCCAACCAGATCTGCCAGTCTTTTCGCCGTGGACCATGAAGAAGGGGATATCTCAAGCAGTCGGCCGGCGTCCGAATTGGTGCGTCCTCTCTCAAAAGGCCAGGGGTCGCAACGACAATGAGCTCAGGGGCCATCAGCCACGCGCTCTCGAGGCCAGGATACTTCCCCAAGCCATGGCGCACCACGAGATCAACCGGCTCCCGCTTGAGATCGATCAAGCGACTGGAAGTCTCCAGGACGACTTCGACCTCCGGGTTGAGGCGCGCAAATGCTCCGAGGTGTGGCACAAGCCAGGTCGCCGCGAATGACTGCATTGTGCTCACCACGACCCTGTTGCGAGACTTCCCGGGGTCAAGCTCACGATCGACTGCCTCAAGGGCTTCGAAGGGCTGAGCGAGGGCGGCAAACAGCTCGCGTCCCGAAGCATTCAGCTCAACGCCGTCGCGGGTGCGCAGGAAGAGCGCCTGGCCCGCAGTCTCCTCGAGCTGTCGGATTCGCTGACTGACGGCGCCAGGCGTGACGGCCAGGACATTAGCGGCCTCTTTCATTTTTCCAGTGCGGGCCACCGCGACGAACGCCTGAAGGAGTGCGAACCGTTTAATCATTTCCAGAGTTTAGCTGGACTAAACTTCGGAGACAAATCTATCGTTTGCCAGCCGAGCGCGCCGCCAAATATTGGGTTCCGGGATCTATGACAGGGTAGCATCGTCGAAATGGCATCAGGTTCAAGCATCACGCCCGGGGCTCGCGCCGGCGATAAGCGGCCAATCGCCGTCTTTGGCGCCGCGGGGCACACCGGGCGCTTCGTCATTGCAGAATTGCGGCGACGAGGGCGACCGGTAATCCTTTCCGGGCGTGACCGGGAAAAGCTGAAGAGCGCGGTCCGAGATTTCGCCGGATGTGAAATCCGCACTGCGTCGGTCGAGCAACCGAATTCGCTCGATCGCATGCTGGCCGGGGCAGTGGCCGTCGTGAATTGTGCTGGCCCGTTCGCCGACACAGCCGCTCCGATAATCGAAGCCGCCCTCAGAAGCAAGATCCCTTATTTCGATGTAGCCTCTGAACCGCAGACCATCATCGATGTGTTCGGACGCTTCGACGAGCCTGCGAAGCGCGCTCGCATCGCCATTGCCCAGGGGCTGGCCTTTTTTGGTGGGTTTGGTGATTTGTTGGCGACGGCCGCTGCGGCTGGTCTGACGGCGGTTGAGGAGGTCTGCATTGCTGTCGCGCTAGACAGCTGGAGTCCCACGCCCGCAACGCGTTCGACGGGCCGGAGCAATGCTGGCAAACGGCGCTTCCTGGTGGACGGCAAACTGGAATTGCTCAGTGATCCACTGCCAGCCCGAAACTGGGAATTCCCGCCTCCTTGGGGAGAACAGTCTGTGGTTGCTTTCCCATCTGGAGAAGTCGTCATGCTCCCGCGTCACCTGTCGGTGCGGAATATTCGATCTTACTTAAATATTGCGCCGATTAAGGATCTTCGCGATCCGAATACCCCGCCGCCAGCCGCCAGCGACGACGGTAAACCTTCCGCACAAACATTCCTGATCGACGTGATCGTGCGCGGGGAGCGGGGTCAGCAACGCCGCGCCATAGCCCGCGGGCGCGACGCTTATGCCGTAACGGCCCCCATCGTGGTCGAAGCTGCGGAGCGAGTCATCGACGGGCGCTGTGCTGCGATCGGAGGTGTCGTCCCGGGGGAGATGTTCGACGCTCGAGAATTCCTCGGGGAACTTTCGCCTCAGCATTTCACACTAGAGATTGAGCTCCATTGACGGCCACAAGCTTAGCTATTCGCGAAGCAGCAATTCCGCGCTGCGAACTACACCGCACGGCGCCGTTCAAGTCAAGGAAGAGCGGTTCCGAATCGAGTTGAGGCGACCCCATGGACCGTATCGATGCAGTCACCGCCTTCATTGCGGTTGCAGAGCAGGGAGGTTTTACCGCGGCGGCGCGCAAATTGTCCCGCCCGCCCGTAGCGATCACCCGCGCTGTCGCGGAACTTGAGGAAGACCTGAGAACCCAGTTGTTCAATCGAACCACCCGGTCGGTGGCGCTGACAGAAGCCGGAGTGCTCTATCTGGAGCGCGCACGTACGCTCCTTGCTGCGCACGCGGAGTTCGAGGGTGCAGCCCCCAACAGGTCGGAGCCGGTTGGCGTGTTGCGTGTCACCGCGCCAGTCAATTTCGGTCGACGGCATCTCATGCCGCTATTGTGCTCGCTCTTAAAGAGGCACCCGCAGCTCGATGCGCGCGTGTTGCTGCTCGATCGCTCCGTGTCGCTCGTCGAGGAGGGGCTCGACGTTGGTGTAAGGCTCGGCAACCTACCCGATTCTTCGCTGCGAGCCACGCGTGTGGGGGCAGTCAAGCTGGGGATCTACGCCAGCCCCTGCTACATTGCTCGCCACGGCACGCCAGCTACGCCGTCCGAACTGATCCACCATGAGACGATCTCGAGCGGCACCCACAACGCGGTTCACGAACGCTGGCAGTTCGGCAATTCCAATGGTGCATTGTATGCCGCCGTCAAACCTCGGTTGGTCGTGACCACGACAGAGGCTGCCGCTGACGCTGCGGCCGCGGGGCTCGGCCTTGCATCCCTCTTATCATATCAGGCTGCTCCACACGTCGTTGCGCAGCGTCTGGTCGAAGTGCTCTCGGAGTACAGCGTCGAACTGCTGCCGATTAATATCATACAGCCAGCCGGCCGATTCACACCACCGAAGGTACGCCTTTTCATTGACGAGGTTGGGGCTGGTTTACGCCAAGAATTCGGCTGATGGACTGCGGTGGACACTGTTGCGGAACCTGTAATAGAGAAACGCACAATCTAGCCGTTCCCAAATGGATGAGACGATGCGAGGTCTGATCCGTCGCGGTACTGTCACCGCTCCCTCGAACCGAGGAAGGTCATGGACGTGCATTATCGTCAAGTATCCGTGGATAATGTCGAGGTCTTTTATCGTGAGTCTGGTCCTAAAGATGCGTCGCACGTGTTGCTGCTTCACGGTTTCCCGACTTCCTCACACATGTATAGGTACCTGATACCAATACTTGCCGAGCGGTACCATGTCGTCGCACCCGACCTGCCAGGTTTCGGTTTCACCAAAGCGCCGCCGCGCGACGTCTTCGCCTATCGTTTTGAGGCCCTCACGCAGATCATCGATCGCTTCACAGAAATCCTCGAACTTCAACGGTTCGTGGTGATGGTATTCGACTATGGCGCTCCGCTTGGCTTCCGTCTCGCCCTACGCCATCCCGAGCGGATTGCGGGCATTATCTCGCAGAACGGCAATGCCTATGAAGAGGGTTTGAGCGAGGGGTGGAATCCCATCCAGGCGTATTGGGAGGAACCGTCCGTTGAGAACCGGGAGGCCTTGCGTGGGTTCCTGCAGGCCGGCACGACGAAATGGCAATACACCCGCGGTGCCCACGATGCCTCGCTCATCGCTCCCGAGGCTTACACGCTTGATCAAGCTTTGCTTGACCGGCCGGGCAACGACGAGATCCAGCTCGATCTGTTTCTCGACTACGCCTCGAACGTCGCGCTCTATCCCGAGTTTCACGAATACTTTCGACAATACCAACCGAGGCTTCTCGCTGTGTGGGGCAAGAATGATCCGTTCTTCTTGCCGCCAGGGGCCGAGGCATTCTCTCGCGATAATCCCAATGCCGAAGTGCATTTCGTCGATGCCGGCCATTTCGCGCTCGAGACCAAAGGTAGTGAGGTCGCTTCCCTGATCGTTTCTTTTCTGAGCCGCGTGTTCGACTGACTTCCAGAAGGTCCTTGATTCTGCAGGACGCACAGAGCCGCGTAGGGCGCGTGGGCGCGACTTGTCCTCAGAGATCGAGCGAGCGGCGACGATCGCGTCGAGCACAGCAACCACGCGCCAAAGGCGCACCCTTGCCTCGTGCGACGGCGATGCGGGGCGGAAGAAGTGCTCCAAACCCGCAAGAAAAGGACACCCCAATGAGCTCGATGAGGCGCGCAAGCAGCAGGACCAGAATTGCGGATGGTACCGGCGCACGGCGCGGCGGCCACTACCAAGAGATGACCGAACACATCATCGGTGTCTGCCGCCGATCGAGGTCACGCTGACACCTTGCCGGGCGAGTTTGGCTTCTGCGGCTATCATCGTCAGCGTTTGCCGCATTTGGGCATTCGAGGCCGGGCTCTACCAAAGAGCGCGCTAGCACAAGAACAACACCGGTATGCCGCTTCGAGAGTAGACGTACCGAGTGTTCCCGCCGATGAGAAGTTCCAGTGTCCTCGGATTCTCATAAGCGCCCATGCATACGAGGCTCGCACTATGCCGATCCGCGGCTTCGAGCAGATATTTTGCGATGCGTGAGGAGGCATGCCTCTCGACAACATAGTTGGCTGAAATGTTATTACACGCAAGATATCGCTGTATAAGATCGTGCTTACGTCGAAATTCCTCGCCGCTCCCGGCGGAATACACCGTCACACCTTCTGCGACCTGCAGAAGTGGCATGGCGAGCGCGACGAGCATAGACGCATGAACCCCGCCATCCCAGGCTATTATGACTTGCTTTAACGATAGCTCCGAAGGCTTATATTCGTTAGGCATCAAGAGTACGATCCTGCCGCTTGCAATGACAGATAGCTTATTGATTTCTGCTTCCAACGCCGTCATCTCTGCCCCGGGCTGGCCAATGACAATGAGATCGGAAGTACGGCCATGCTCCTCCAGTGCAATTTCATAAGGACCATCGACATCAATAAACCGGAATGAAGGCCGGGAGTTCCGCACTGGCCCCCACTCGGGAACATGCCGTTCGTGCAACCATTTCCGAGAATAAGCTTCTACCTCGTCTTTCTTCGGTTGTTCGTCAGCCCATTTAATTTCGGTCATTTCCCATGCGGCCTCGCCAAAGAAGGAGTTGTGCTCAACACTTTGTGGATTAACCGTGCCACGAAAAAACAAAATATCAACCGAAGAGCCGAAGCGGCGTGCGATGCTTAGAGCACCTTCAAGCTTGTGGTCCAACAGCCTGATCCCGCTGACGGGGACGATGATTCTCCCGAAAGGCATCAGTTTCTCCTTGGGCTTTACGCGCTGCGCTCAAGTCCTCCGGCCCGCTCCTTCAGGAACTCCGGCGTGATCATTACGACGCTCACCGTGTCCAAGACCTGACACGGCGTAGCCACTGTGCCAACCTGCCCGTCTCCAGCAAGCTGGAGGCCAGCGACAGCGTATCCACCTGATCGTCGTGCTGACTCCAAGCCGCCGGATTTGACCCTGGACAAGATCGTTGCGGCGATGGCCACGGCTGGGATCACTGGTAGTCGCACCGCGGTGTGGCGCTTTTGCGGGCCCTCGGCCTCTGCCATCACATCACTTCGATAAGAGTGTCTCCTCGCGCCAGCGCCGTCAGGACATTCAGCAGCACCGTTTCGAACTGGACGAGCAATTCACGTCGCCGCGCGTTCGGCAGCCTGTGACCACGATCACCCCCGGTGCGGGTGCGGATGGCTGGAGGCTGTATGCCCGGGCTGTGGTGGCCGCTTCATCACCACAAAGCCCGACCGCTCCAGGTGTCTGACCAGCCTGTCCGCAGCGATGCGCGCCATCATGCTGTCAGCGTGATGCACCCGCTTCCGACCGTCGTAG
>Ga0123356_10006059_pt1 | contig 12267 bp, 11 predicted proteins | sample TergutEmb28metaG_2_FD_92546 | JGI IMG/M metagenome (GOLD analysis project Ga0123356, IMG submission 92546) | Embiratermes neotenicus P3 segment gut microbial communities from Petit-Saut dam, French Guiana - Emb289 P3 | ecosystem: Host-associated > Arthropoda: Insects > Digestive system > Gut ... | reverse complement strand
GAATCCTGAATCGCTCCACGATGCACTATATGAGCGTTTTGTAGAAACAGGCTCACCAAAGGAATTGCGCATGTTTTGTGCTGCCGGATTTGGTATATGGGATGAAAACCGGCTTGCAGACCGATATATCAAGCTCGGAGCTGTTAAGGAAGTCGTCGCAGGTCATTTTGGCAGTATGCCAACAGCAACAAAAATGGCGCTCTCCGGAGAAATCGAAGCATACTGTCTGCCGCTCGGTGTCCTGTCGCATACTATCCGTGCGGCGGCGGCGGGAAGAGATTGGCATCTCAGCGAAGTCGGTTTAGGCCTATATTGCGACCCCCGGGTGGATAAATATGCAATCAACGACAAATCGAAAAAGGAGCTTGTAAGAGTTCGGGAAATTGAAGGGAAAGAGTATCTGCTATACGACACCCCGAAAATCGATATTGCGTTTATAAAAGGAACGACAGTAGACCCGAATGGAAACATTTCTTTCGAAAAGGAATACCTGATGGTCGATGCATTAGCGACAGCACAGGCGACAAAACGCAACGGAGGCAAAGTGATCGTCGAAGTCGAGCGGGTCAGTCATCAATTCTCACGTCCACGCAATGTCATCGTACCCGGTCTGCTTGTTGATGCAGTAGTTGTATGCGAGGAAGCAGCTGAAGCAGGGGAGTACAACCCGGCTCTGTCGGGTGACATCCATGTACCAACAACACACATGGATTACTATATAAACAAGCTATCTGAAAAAACCAGAAAATCAAGCTCCGGCGGAAGATATCGTGATATGGCTGCCGACATAATCGGTGACCGTGCTGCCCGTGAACTAAAACCCGAGCAAATTGTAAACATTGGGATAGGCATTCCGGAAACCGTTGGGAAACACGCCTCGAATCAGGGTATATTAAAGGATATCTACATAACCGTAGAAGCAGGTGGTGTCGGTGGGCTTCCGGCACCCGGGCTCGCTTTTGGTGCAACGATCGGAGCGGACATGATAACGGAAATGGCGACACAGTTCGATTTCTACGACGGCGGTGGACTTGATATATGCTTCCTCGGCGGTCTGGAAGTGGACAAGCACGGTAATGTCAACGCACATAAAATGGAAGGCTACTTTGTCGGCATAGGAGGTTTCGCCAATATAACTCATGCAACTAAGAATGTTGTTTTCTGCATGAGCTTTTCGACAAAGGGACTTAAAGTAGCTAAAAAAGACGATAAAGTAGTTATTGAGAACGAAGGCTCGATAATGAAATTCAAAGATAAAGTATCGGCGATCAGCTTCTCCGGTAAACATGCACTAAAACGAGGACAAAGAGTTTTGTACATCACCGAAAGATGTGTATTTGAACTGACAGAAACAGGCCTGAAGCTCAAAGAAGTATTCCCCGGAATAGATGAAAAAACCCAAATCCGTGATTTATTAGATTTCGAGGTGTAAAAAAAGCATATTAAAGCCGGTCACATTGCATGAGAAGTGCACCTGTGACCGGTTTTATTACTGGAAAAAACGATGTAATTAGTCAAACAGTTTGGATACCTTGGCAAGAATATCGAGGATTTCAATATCCTGCGGGCATATGTCCTCACATCTTTCACATTTCGTACAGTCGCAAGCTTTACCGCTGTCGCTTGTGAGCCAGTTATATGTGCCACCGAGATTTGTTGTTGTGTTATGTACAAGATGATCGTTATATAAATTGATAAGTGACGAGATTTTTATGTTTGCCGGACAGTCTTTGCAATAATCACAAGAGGTACAATCAACTCTGGGCACACCTTTTAAAACAGCAACAGCTTTCTCAATAACAACAAGCTCATCTTTGCTTAACTGTTTAATATCAGAGTAGGTTTTGATATTATCTGCCATCTGCTCTAAGTTGCTCATACCGCTCAGTGTAGTAAACACTCCATCCAGTTGTGCGACAAAACGTAGCGCCCAGGAAGCAATCGATGAGTTTGGATCCGCTCCGTGAAACAGCTCGGCGATCGGAGAATCGGTACTGGCAAGTTTCCCGCCAAGCAGAGGCTCCATAACGATTATTTGTACATCATGTTTTCTTGCGACTTCATACAAACGACGGGCTTGAGCCTTTGAGCTATCCCAATCCCAATAATTGATCTGTAATTGAGTAAACTCCGCTTCCGGATGTTTAGTCAGGATCTCATCGAGCTCTTCAGGAGAGCCATGAAATGAGAAGCCCATATGGCGTATAGTTCCCTGTGCTTTGAGCTTTGCCAAATAATCCCAGGCACCGACACTTTCAGCCATTTTATTACTGTTTGAGTTGAGTGAGTGGAGTAAGTAAAAATCGATATAATCTGTACCGAGCCGGTCCATGGATGTTTTATGGAGTTTCTCAATAGTCATTTCCTGTGTCACAGACCACATTGGAAGTTTTGTTGCAATTTGGAAACTATCGCGCGGATGACGCTTTACTACAGACTCTCGAAGTGCTACTTCAGCTCCTTCGTATCCATATGCTGTGTCAAAATATGTTCCTCCGTTTTCAAGAAACATGTCTGCCATTTTGTTTATCTGCTCATAATCAAACTCCCCTTTGATTCGCGGCAGACGCATATAGCCGAAACCCAATTTCCCGATTTTATCTGTTTGAATAGTACTAGCCATTTAATTGACCTCCCAAAATTCATCTCTTATCGTGCGGACGTATATCATAATACAACAAAAAAGCAAAAAAAAGAACCCCAAAGGGTTCTTTTAATTATATTGTTTAGTCTTAGTGAGATTACTCTGCTGCTGCTCCACCGGATTTCCAACTATCAAATGCGCTCATAATTGCTGCATGTGTGTCTTTGGTGACTTGCGGTAGCTTGTCGAATCCGCCGAACATTCTGGCGACTTCATCAAAGCCCTTTTGTACTGCTGCGCGCATTTTCTCTATCTGCTGTTCACTTGCGCCTTCACCTACGAGTGCTTTTGCAAAGCCCATGATGCGTTCTGTTGTCTTCTTGACACCGAAGAAACCATCTTCGCTGACCATTTGCTGTGCTTGTGCTCTGTCAGCTTCACTGAGTTTGATGTTGCTTGATCTGACTGCCCAGAAACCCTGACCTGTAGCATCATTTTTGCCGAGTGCAGATGCTAAGAGTTTTCTTAATGCATCGCCTGCATGCTGGGTATCTCTCCAAAGCTCGTCGAGTTTTGCCGGATCTGCTGCACCTTTGACAAATTTTGACGGTGTGAATGTATCTACCGGTGACTTCCAAAGGTCAGTTGCTGTTTTATTCTGGTTCTTGGGTGTGTGTGTTGTATTCTGGAAATTTACGTACGGGTTTGTGCCTCCAACATTGCCTGTTTTCATAATAGGATCCCTCCACTTTCTTTTCTGGCGTCGGCATCCAGTGCCCTTTGAAATGCTCAAAGTACGCCCTATATCAATTTATCGATAAAATAAAGGTAAACTTTAGAAAAATTAAGAAAAAAAGCATTTATTTTCAAAATAATTTTTACATTGACACAAAATGCCACGGTTTGGACACATTCTGCTTACAAAAAGAACGCATCTGGTGTATAATAAAACTATCCATATTTGGTAGGGATATTGATACAAAAACAACATACAATAACGATAATTGGAAAGCAGAGTCATGGCTGTCAAGAGGTAACTCGTAATGGGTATCATGCTTGAGACAAACATATATATCGTCGTAGTCGTACTGTGGACTGCTTCGTTTATATACCGCACAATGCAAAGACAAATGAAACATGCTTCATTTTTGATGGGTCTTTTGTTGCTTGGGTGGTCGATACTGCATCTTATAGAGTATCAAGTGGAATCGCCGGTACGGAGTCGTTATATATGGTATAGCTACAACGTATTTGAGTTGACATTGCCACTGATTTTTTTATGGATGGCATATGTAGTGGATAAACCGGACGGAAAAACTAAGATGCCATTGTGGTTTCGGATCGTCGTTGCAGTAAACATAGCAAATATCATTCTAAACCTTACAAATGACCTTCACCTGTTTGTACATCCTCTCGATATTAACGATCCGGACTGGAGATTATACTACGGATACGGTATTGGATTTTATTTTTGGGAGGCAGGCTGGATACTTCCACTGCTAGCCGCAGTAGTTATACTGCTTACTAAAATCGGTATTTATATTCGCAAACGCATGCTGCTCCTACCGCTATTCTTCTTCGTAATGCAGCTTGTTTACCAATTTGCTTTTATTGCCAGAGTTCCTGTAGTGTTTCAAAGCAACAGGATAATAGTCAACGGTATATTTGTCCTCTTATTTGTCGAATCTATAATACGCTCGGGACTCATTCCGTTAAACACCAAGTATCGCACACTCTTTACACATTCTCCTCTTAGTATGAGGATCATTGATAACTCAATGCATACAGTTTTATGCTCGGCATCTGCGGTGTGGTACGACTACGAAACATTTAACGAGGCACTCAGCTTATATCCGGAACCAGCACGAGAGGATGAGAGCACACTACTTTTTGCAGCACCGATCACCGGCGGGTTTGCGTTATGGCAAGAAGACATAACGGCACTCACAAGGCTTCACAAAGAGATAGAAGATTCAGTAAGCAAACTGACGATAGCCAATGCATTACTTACCGAAGAAGAAGAAACAAAAAATGCTGTCCAGACAGAAATAGAAAAAACACGCTTAATGGAGCAGTTGGAAGGGGAAATCTCCGGACATACAATCCGGCTGTCCACAATGATAGAAGAGCTGGAAAGCGATACTAATAAAGAGAAAGCCACGGCTCGATTGCTGCTGCTACTCTGCTATATCAAGCGCCGTTGCAACCTATTTTTCCGTGAGAAAGAGGGAGAAACACTCCCTGCGGATGAACTCATCGTTTATTTTGATGAGTTGGCGGAAATGGCAGGGTATTCAGACGTAAGGATCATTGTGACGAGTGAATTGAAGAAAGATGTTGAAGTCCGTCTTGCCACTTTATTCTATGATCTTTTTTATAATGTGATTTACTGGGCTACATGGTCAAGCAAATCCTACATCATCGCGTTGCTGGGATCTGACAACGGGAGTATTGTTTTACGTTTGCTGCCGTCTGAGGATGCAAGCACTTTTCAAATGGGACGGGAGCTGCAAGAAGCGATTTCCGTTGTGGGCGGAACATTCGATGTAAAAGACCTTGATGACGCAGTAGGTCTGAGCCTTTCATTCGAATCTGACTTCCTGCTGAAGCAGGAACCGGTATTAGGAAGGAGGGGTAATAAAGATGGTTGAGTTGCTTGTTCTGCTTACGGTCATTATACTTTTGTCAACTGTTTTAGCAGTTTTGTATGCTAGAAATAAGAGGGGTATATCAGTTACATCAGTTAAAAGTGCAATCGACTCAATGGTCACAGGAGTCATGTTCTGCCATCAGAGTGGTTTCGTCTTACTTGTAAACGAGAGAATGCAACGGCTTATGGTCGAAATAACAGGCAAAGTGCAGCGAAATGGCAAACGTTTTTTCAGCATACTTAAAGCAAACGAGGTCGAGCCTGGCTGCAATGCGAAATGGTTCGAAGAGCAAAATGTGATAATACTCCCCGATGATTCAGCCTGGCAGTTTACATGACTGAACTACCGATAAGGAAAAAAAAGTATATCCAACTGACTGCAACAGAAATATCCGAACAATGGAAACTGATGTCAGAGCTGCACCGACAAAATGATACGCTGTTAAAGCGGCAAGGAGAGCTGAACGAAACTATTGCAAATCTGCATATTCTAAGCAGGGAACGTGAAACACAAAGAGCAAAAATGCGTGTTCATGATATACTTGGTAAGCATCTCTCAGTACTGCAAGGTGCAATTCTCGGTAATAAGACGCCGGATTACCCTCTGCTCCGGTCATTATCTCAAGGACTTATCGACGACCTCAAGACCTCTGACAAAGATCCCGAACCACAGGTTGAACTCTATACTATGCAACAGATATTTCAAACCGTAGGTGTTGAGATAGTTGTTACCGGAAGCTTACCTGAAGATCATGAAAAGGCACAGCTTGTTATAGACATTGTCAGAGAAGCTGTAAACAATGCTGTTAGACACGGTCTTGCCACACGTGTTATAGTCTCTATAGAAGATTCAGATAACGGGATTTCATTAGAAATTACAGACAACGGTTACCCGCCTTTAGTGATAAAAGAAGGCGGAGGTATCAGCGGCATGCGGAGCAAAGTAGAGCCCTTTAATGGTGAATTACATATCGTAGTTGACCCACAGTTTGTCTTATCGGTCGACTTGCCGGGAGGGAAAAGCAATGATTAAAGTACTTATCGTTGACGACCATGAGTCTATGTGCGATTCACTTTCGATCACTCTTGAAAAAACAGGTGATTTTACTGTTGTAGGTAAGTTGCCCAGAGCTGACCATGCAGAATTATACTGTGATAAGTTGAGACCGGATTTGATATTTATGGATGTGTGTACAGAGGAGGGTGCTTCCGGTCTAGAAGCTACGAAAAAAATCCGGCAGAGTTTCCCCTATATCAAAATCATCGTAATGTCCGGATTTGATGAAGTAACATATGCTCCCAGAGCAAAAGATGCGGGGGCGCACGCATTTGTGTTCAAGTCAAAGAGCCTCGACTATTTCTCTCACGTAGCACAAGGAGTTGTCAGGGGTGAGACGTTCTACCCCGAGGCCAAAACTATTCCGATGCCTACGGGAGAAGCCCCACTTACTGAAAGGGAGATGGAAGTGCTGCGGCTTTTGTGCAAACACATGACAGGTAAAGAAATAGCCGAGGAACTGTATATCAGCGAAAACACTGTAAAGTACCATAAAGCGAATATGCTGGCAAAAACCGGCTTTAAAAAGGCTGTTGACCTTGCGTTTTACATGATTACAAAAGGTTGGATAAATCCGCAGTATTGAGGAAGTTTTCCCCTTGAGGAGTGACAAAATGACAAAAAACAAAGAACCATTGATGCGAACGTTCATTATTTTCTCAGTAATAGTTTATTTGATCATTCTTTTTGTAGGGAGTGTTTCTTTCGTATTTTCCATGCAACAGATAATAAGGACAAATAAGGGTAATGAGTTGTCGCAGATGCTGGACACCGAGCGGATACGTCTGGAGTCTTCGTTAAACTCAGAAATCGCGATCGCACTAAAGCTCGCAGATTCACCACTGATGAGAAGCTACTTGATGAACCCCGAAAACCGGGAACTTGAAGCGATTGCTTTAGAAGAGATAGCCTCTTATCGCAGTGCGTTTTCAGCAAACTCGATTTTCTGGATGAATGATATAGACAGGATTTTTTATTCTGACGATAACGAACCATATTGGGTTGATGCCGGCGATCCGGTAAACTATTGGTACAACATGACCCTTTTTGATACAGAAGTATACAACTTTAACATCAACTACAATCCGGATATAAATGTGATCAGACTTTGGATAAACGCTCCGGTCTTTGATGACCTGGGTAACCCCGTCGGTATGGTCGGGACAGGTATTGAGTTATCGGAGTTTGTCGATTACATTTACCGTAATGTTGATGAGCGGACGGAGCTTTTCTTCTTTAACAGCAGTGGAAGAATATTCGGGTCAAGAGATGTCAACTTGATAGTTGATAATATCAACATAGCAGATGTGCTTCGTGAGCAAGAAATCGATATCCTTGCCAAGGTCAATGACTATGACCCGGAGATAACACTAGTATTTGATGTACCAAACGGAATTGCTGCAGTTGGTGCTATCCCTCTGCTTGATTGGTACTCATTTGCGAGCGTTACTGACAGCATCGAAGATTATAATACCGCTATGACAATGCTGTTTTTTGTAGTTCTTGTTTTGATTTTACTGATAATCATTTTATTTAATGTGGTCGTATACCAGTTCGTAAAATCCTTGCGCAGAGCCTCGGAAAATCTGGCAATAGCAGCCAGAACGAGAGAACAGGAACTGATCGCCGACAACGAAATGCTTGACCGCATGAATAAAATGAAAAATGAATTCTTCCTGAATATGAACCATGACTTCAAAACCCCCCTGAATGTAATATCAACGAGTGTATTCAACGTCATAGACATGTGCGACTTTGAACTTGACAAAAGTGTTGTCAGGGCTGTGCTTGGAAATGCACAAAGCGAGATAATGCGCATGGCAAGAATGGTAGACAGTGCAATGAAGCGTTCCGAACTGTACGAAAGCCAGGAAGACATGAAATTGCAAAATATGACGATCCTCCTGAGCAAAGGAGCGGAAACCTACCGTGCTCTGCTTGAACGACATGCGAATACTTTGCATTTAGACATTCCGGAATCCCTGCCGCCTGTGATGGGTAACACCGATATGCTATTGCATGTTCTGTCAAACCTACTATCCAATGCCAACAGATACACGCGCAATGGAAATATTACGATTTCTGCAGGTGTCGGAAGCGTCAATGACAGTCAAAAGAAAGGTTCTCAGTTCGTGATTGTCAACGTTAAAGATACCGGAGCAGGTATAAAGCCGGAGTTTCTTCCAAATGTCTTCAAACGCGGTGTATCGGATAGCGGAACAGGACTTGGGCTACCGATATGTAAAAATGCTATAGAAGCCCATGGTGGGTTGATAGGAATCGAAAGCGTACAAGGCAAAGGAACAACTGTATGGTTTGCGATCCCGACGTATGTACCGGATGAGGAGGAACAAGATGGATAATAAAACTCAGATGGAAAAAAACGGTTATATACTATTGATCGAGGATGAACCTATAGTACAAGCCAATAATAAAATGGTATTGGAGCGAAGAGGTTATGCACTTCGACAAGCCTTTACGCTGAAAGAAGCGCGAGTGATCATGTCAGAAGAACAACCACGCGCAATTATCCTTGATATTCAACTTCCTGACGGTAACGGACTGGATCTGCTTCATGAAGTAAGAAGCAACTCAAATATCCCGGTTCTCGTATTGACTGCAATGGGCACCCCAAAAGACATAATCAAAGGACTTGAAGCCGGAGGTGACGATTATTTAACAAAACCACACGATCTTCAAACCTTTCTAAAAAGGGTAGAGACACTACTGCGGAGAGCATCGATGACCGCCGATTTTTGATTATGGGAAAAACTACCCGCTACGGGTAGGGCGGAGTCAGAATAAACACAATATAATGTTCGCATACAATCACGAAAAGGTGGTGTTGTTATGCGTATAGAAGATAGCACAGGGGATGGTTTTCTCCTGTGTTTTTTTATTGAAATTACTAAGAAAGGAATGAATAAATTATGGGTCTTATAAAAGCAGCGTTAGGAGCAGCCGGAGGTGTGATGGCTGATCAATGGCTGGACTACTTCTATTGTGAGTCACTGCCTGTTGATGTACTGCTAACAAAAGGAAAAAAACGAGCCGGAGGGCGCAGTTCAAACACAAAAGGAAGCGACAATATCATTTCTCAGGGTTCGATCATTGCAGTAGCAGATGGTCAATGTATGATCATTGTAGAACAAGGCAAGGTCGTAGATATCTGCGCAGAGCCCGGTGAGTATGAGTATGACCAGTCAACAGAACCGTCGCTTTTCTCAGGCGGACTGAGCGAGACGATCCCGGCTGTAATGGGCAGCATAGGAAAACGCTTCACCTTCGGAGGCGAGCCACCAAAAGATCAGCGTGTTTATTACTTCAACACTAAAGAGCTTGTTGGTAATAAATACGGAACACCCTCACCTGTACCATTCAGGGTAGTCGATACTAATATCGGCTTGGACATGGACATCGCAATTCGCTGCTTCGGTGAGTACAGTTACAAGATAGTTAATCCAATCCTGTTCTACACAAATGTCAGCGGAAATGTGGATAACGCATATAAACGTGACCAAATAGATGGTCAGCTTAAAACCGAACTGATGACCGCCCTGCAGCCTGCATTTGCGAGAATTTCGGCAATGGGTATCCGTTATTCAGCACTACCCGGGCATACCTCAGAAATTGCTGATGCCTTAAACGAAGTTCTTTCAAACAAGTGGCGTGATTTGCGCGGTCTTGAAATCATCTCCTTTGGCGTTTCATCGGTCAAAGCATCCGAGGAAGACGAGAAAATAATCAAGGACTTGCAAAAAAGTGCAGTCATGCGTGACCCGACTATGGCAGCGGCAACGCTCGTTGGTGCACAAGCTGATGCAATGAGAGCAGCAGCAAGCAACGAAGCAACCGGTCCGATGATGGCGTTTGCCGGTATGAACATGGCAGGAAACGCAGGTGGTATGAATGCGCAAAACCTGTTTGCGATCGGACAGCAACAACAACAACAGCAGGCACAACAACAGGTACCTGCTCCGGCAGGATGGGTATGCTCTTGCGGGCATGCAGGTAATACCGGCAAATTCTGCGCCGAATGCGGAAAAACGCAGCCGTCTTCCGGATGGGCATGCCCGTGCGGACATACAAATAATACAGGCAAGTTCTGCGCTGAATGCGGAAAACCGCAGCCACAGGAGTGCACAGGCTGGACATGCAAATGCGGTGTGATCAATAAAGGTAAGTTCTGTATGGATTGCGGTGGACAAAAGCCTGAAGGTTGCCCTCAATATAAATGCGATAAATGCGGTTGGGAGCCTGAAGACCCAACTAAACCACCGAAGTTCTGCCCGGAATGTGCAGACCCGTTTGACGATGGCGACCTTGTATAAGTAAATATCAACTATAAAAAAGGAGGATGCAAAAATGGGATTATTTGGTAAAAAACAATGCGATATTTGCGGTGGGAAAATCGGTATGCTCGGAAACCGCAAGCTTGACGACGGCAACTGCTGTAAAGACTGCGCAAAGCAATTATCACCGTTTTTCAGCGAACGCAGAAGAAGTACTGTTGCGGATATCAACGAACAGCTTGAGTACCGTGAGAAAAACAAAGAAGCGGTTGCGGCATTCAACACGACAAAGACACTCGGTCTGGTAACAAAGGTATTTCTGGATGAAGATGCAGGGAAGTTTGCAGTATCAAGTGCAAAGCGTTTAACTGACGACAACGCTGATATCATGGACTTCTCACAAGTCACCGGCTGCAATGTAGAAGTTCAGGAAAGCAGCAGGGAAGTAAAGCGCAAGATGCCGGACGGCAAGGAAGTAAGTTTTACCCCACCCAAGTATAAATACACATTTACACACAATATGATAATCCATGTAAACAGTCCGTATTTCAACGAAATCAAGTTCCCTCTCAGCAAATCGGTCGAAGTGGAAACAACAGGAGCACGTAATGCAATGACCGGAACAGCGGACATAGGGCGAAAAAGTAATGAATACCGTCAAGCCGAAGCCTTGGGTAATGAAATAAAGACTGCGTTGACGAAAGTACGGCAAGGTGTACGAGCCAACGTAGCAGCAAAACCTAAAACCGCACAAATCTGCCCGCTGTGCAGTGCATCATGCATCCCGGATGCGCAAGGCTGCTGCGAATACTGCGGCGGCGCAATGCTTGCTTAACAGGTACCTCCGTCATTGCGAGGAGCAAAGCGACGCGGCAATCCAGAGTACCTACCGTACCTCCGTCATTGCGAGGAGCAAAGCGACGTGGCAATCCAGAGTACGGATTGAGTTTGATGTAAAGATTATAAACATAGACTTAACTAATTATTATTTGGAGGAATCATAATGAAAAAGTCAATAGCTATATTACTCGCACTTATGCTTAGTTTTTCAATACTCGCTGCATGCGGCAGCGAAGAAGAACCTCCCACACCTGTCGTAGATGAACCAAAAACCGAAGCAACCCCGGAACCGACACCGGAACCAGCGCCAACCCCGGAACTGATACCGGACGGAATGACGACTGTCGAAATAACGGATGCAGATTTCGGCGATATAGTCTTCAGCTATCCGGATGATGGCAGCGTTGAAGTTTTTATCGCCGAGCCGGGTGCTGAGGATGATTCCTTGATGGCAGATGATGATTTTAGAGAACTACTCGGTGTGATAATACAAAGTGACAACAATGTTAAGTTCCAAAGAGCTCTTATAGCCGGAGATGATTTTAATATCATAGTTGGTTATACGGATTTCTATAATAGCGCTTCCACTTATAAAACATTTGGCATGGCAGTAAGAGGAAAAATGGACCTGAGAGCTGAACCTGTGACACTTGGTGGACTTGACGGGATCGTAAATGCTCAGCATGTTGCTTCTTTTATATTTCCTGCAATAACTCAGATTGCCAGCAGGATGATCCTTGTTTTCCCAAACAGCATTGAAGAAGATGATGATGTCAGGGAAATGAGCTTGAGCTTGATTGAACGAGAGGATATAAAAGCGATCCTCAACACATTTAGTTTTCCG
>Ga0123356_10006058_pt1 | contig 12267 bp, 12 predicted proteins | sample TergutEmb28metaG_2_FD_92546 | JGI IMG/M metagenome (GOLD analysis project Ga0123356, IMG submission 92546) | Embiratermes neotenicus P3 segment gut microbial communities from Petit-Saut dam, French Guiana - Emb289 P3 | ecosystem: Host-associated > Arthropoda: Insects > Digestive system > Gut ... | reverse complement strand
CCCGGACGAATGTGCCGGTGGTTGGCAGGCAACAGAAAAACCTGTGTTCTTCCCGGACGAATGTGCCGGCAGTTGGCGGACAACAGAAAAATCAGTCATTAATAGGGGGTTATAATACTAAGGTATTATTACTCCCTATTTAAATTAAAGGATGGATTTATGAAAAAAGATGAAGCAATCAGAATTTTAACAACTTGTGCTTTACAATATTATTCTAATTTAGAAAATAAAAATATCTTGTACATTTTTATTGAAAACGGAAAAATGAATTCCTTTGAATCTTTATTCTTACCGAGACACTTTTTACACTTGACAGGAGTAAAAATAATATCAAGGGGTGTGAAAAGCACGGAATTTTACAGGCTCTGTCTAAAAAGTCAACTACCAAAATCAGTTTTCACATTCCATGAAAATGGCACTACTGAAATGAAACTATCTGTTCTACCGCAAATAATGAATATACATAAAACCGCAAAAATGGTTGGTGATTACGATAATGCAAAATCTGTTCTTTTTACAGAAAAAATCGTTGGCACAATAAGAGCATGTGTCGGGTTTGTTCGGGAAGGAAATTATTATCTCCCATATTGAATTGTAAAGTTGAGTCTTTGTTTTTATTATTCAATCCTGACTTTATATATCCGCCTGTTCATATGAAAAGGCGGGTTTTTCATGGATTTCCAGAAAAAGAAAAAATGGTACAATCATTTATCGTTAATAACAGAAAAATATTAATATTATATAGAGTTAAGTCAAGAAATATCAGAAAATTTTTATTTCCTTGACTTAATAATCATTATATATACTTATATGTATTGTTTAAAATTAAAAAGTCTAAACTATTTTTTAAACTTTGAAAAAACGTCGTCGGCGAAGTTGCCGAGTTTTTCGAAGGTTTGTTCTGTTTTGTCCATTGCGTTTGTCAGATGGGTCGGGAGCGGGGCGGAGGTTTCGTCTGCTTCCGGTGTGGTTATTATGGTTTTTCTTTGCATGATATCCGTGTATAAACCGGTTTCTTCGAATCTTAACAGTTCGCTGACGCGGCATACTGTCCAGGGGTGTGATGCGCCGAAGCTTAGCATAACTTTTTGTACTTTATTTAAGTCGGTTGTGTCGACACCTTCGAATAATCTTCCTTGTTCTATAAATGATTCAAGGCTGCGTTCGTTTATATATTTTGTTGAGTAGCCTGCTATTTTCATAAGAGCGCGGCATGCTGCTTCTTTATTCTGGCATGTAAGAAATCCCGCCCGGTCACATGTATACTCTGCTGTACGTGACCATTCGAAATATGCGTAAATTAATGCAATAACAGCTGCATCCGAAAGAATACCTATACCCGGTATTAAGTCAAGCAGTGCTTTTAAAATGCCTTCTTCCAAAATGGTTCCGACCATCGTATAGATAAGATGACCTGACATTATATGTGCAAGCTCATGTCCGAACACGAACATCATTTCGTCATCGTCCATGGCATCAAGCATGCAGGCGGACACACAAATAACCGGGTCTTCGGCAAATGCCGTAATAGTAGAAAGACCGGTTGTGGAGTTGTATATATATAAATCAGGCTCTTCAACGCCAAGAATAATACAAGCTTCACGCATCAATCTGTAAACTGACAGATGCGATGTTTCGTTTACCTGCAGACAGCTTCCGAGTATTTTAACCCGTTCTATTGTATTAAACGGCTCTTGTGTTGTTTTCAGGACTTTTTGGAAAAACGGGATGTTTTTCAGGGTTTCCAACGTTTTTTTATCCTGCGGGTGTTTATATTCCGCAGCGTTGAGACCTTGGATTATTGAAAGATTTGTTGTGACACTCTTTAATGCTTCCCGCTTTTTTTCGCGCTTTGCTTCTAATTTTTCAACCTTTGACGGAGCTTTTGTTACACACTGTTGCTGCTCCGGTTGCTGTTCGGGTGGTGGCGTTTCATACTGCTGTGGCTGCATTTCATACTGCGGCATATGAGCGGTTTCGTTGGTTTCCAACCGCGAACCGCAGCTTGAACAAAACAATGAATTTGCTTCTAATTCTGCCTGGCAATATGGACATATATTCATTTTTTATTTTCCTCGCTGCGCCATCAGTACTTCTATTTCATCTTCATTAATGCCGACCATTGCTTCACCAAGGTCTTCCGACAGCTCTGCAAGCAGTTTTGCATCTTTATAATTTGCTACGGCTTTTACAATTGCCGCTGCTCTTTTTGCCGGGTCGCCGGATTTGAAAATTCCCGAGCCGACGAAGACGCCCTCTGCGCCAAGATGCATCATTAATGCTGCATCGGCTGGGGTTGCGACTCCGCCTGCGGCAAAATTCAATACGGGGAGTTTGCCGTTTTCATGTACATACAATACAAGCTCATAAGGTGCCTGCATATTTTTGGCTGTGTCATAGAGCTCGTCTTTACTCATTGATGTAAGACATCGAATCTCGCTTTGCATCATTCTCATGTGCCGGACAGCCTGCACTACATCTCCGGTTCCGGCTTCGCCTTTTGTCCGTATCATCATTGCACCTTCGTTGATTCTGCGCAAGGCTTCGCCCAAATCTGTCGCACCGCAGACAAACGGTGTGGTAAAGCCGCTTTTATCAACATGATACTTATCATCGGCAGGTGATAGTACTTCGCTTTCATCTATGCAATAAATACCAATGGATTGCAGTATTTGTGCCTCTGTTATATGCCCGATTCTGCATTTAGCCATTACGGGGATTTTTACCGTATCCATGATTTCTTTTATCATTTTCGGGTCACTCATACGTGATATACCGCCGGCAACCCTTATATCGGCGGGAATGCGTTCAAGTGCCATAACGGAGCGCGCACCTGCGGCTTCGGCAATTTTTGCCTGTTCCGGCGTTGAAACATCCATTATAACGCCGCCTTTGAGTGTTTTTACCAGGTTTTCATTAAGTTTAAATCTATTGTTTGCCATTTTCCCTGCTCCCTTGTTCATTCTTTAACCGAGGATAATATTAATGGAAAAAGCCGTAAAAATCAAGTAAATTTACATGCTCTTACAAAGAAAACATAAAATAAACATGATTTCAGCTTTTATTGTCCGTTTTTTTGGACTGTTTTTATGGGATTATAAAGTAATCGCAAACCGGTTTTTTGCCCGCCATTCCAAATATATGTACAATAAATTATCTTGCAATCCCAATTCATAGGTATTATAATGAGTATATTACACATTATATGGTGAGAAATGGACATTTTGGAGAAACTGACAATTCTATCCGATGCCGCTAAGTATGATGTCGCATGTACATCAAGCGGTGTAGATCGTGCCGGTGCTCCCGGCTCTCTCGGAAATGCCGCCGCCTGCGGCATCTGCCACAGCTTCTCTGCAGACGGCAGATGCATCGCACTTTTAAAGGTTCTCATGAGCAACGCATGCGCATATGACTGCAGCTACTGCGTCAACAGAAAATCAAACGACATCAGGCGCGCAACCTTCGAACCTCACGAGCTCGCCGACTTAATGATTGAGTTTTACAGAAGAAACTACATCGAAGGACTCTTCCTAAGCTCCGCAGTAATAAGAAACCCGGACTACACATGCGAGCAGATGATTGCGCTTATATCATTAGTCCGCAATGAGTACCGCTTCAGAGGTTACATCCACGTCAAAGCAATCCCCGGAACAGATGAAAAACTCCTCACCGCTCTCGGTCTTCTCGTCGACCGCATGAGCATAAACTTAGAACTGCCGTCCCACAACAGTTTGCAATTACTTGCACCTGAAAAAACACGCGAAAGCATCTTAAAACCGATGGAAATGATCAAAACAGGTATAAAAGAAAACAAAACAGATTTAGTTAAATTCAAAAACACCCCCCAATTCGTACCCGCAGGGCAAAGCACACAAATGATAGTCGGAGCAACACCGGAGACAGATTACCAAATCATCAATCTCTCCGCAGCGTTATATAAGAAGTTTGAATTAAAAAGAGTCTTTTACTCTGCCTACATGCCTGTTGTTGAGGATAGAAATTTACCTGCAATCAGCTCAAAACCACAGCTGCTGCGTGAACACAGACTATATCAGGCAGACTGGCTGTTGCGGTTTTACAAATTTGAAGCCGCAGAGCTCTTAGACGAGCATAACCCCAATTTCAACCTGCTCATTGACCCGAAATGCAACTGGGCACTAAACCATTACGATTTCTTCCCCGTCGAAGTCAACACCGCTTCCTATGAAGCTCTGCTCCGTGTACCGGGCTTGGGTGTCATCGGTGCAAAAAAAATATTGAGAGCACGTAAAACCGGAAAATTAGACTTTCCCGATCTGAAAAAAATGAATATTGTACTTAAAAGAGCGCAATACTTTATAACATGCAAAGGAAAAACCGTGCTTGGCATCAAATATGACCCCGAAGCGGTATTAAGAGGTCTTCTGTCCGACCAGAGCTGGGATCTCGCCGGCTCCCCGATGGAGCAACTGTCATTGTTTGACGATATAAGATTTATGGAAAGAGAGAGGCAAAAATGTCTTACAGGACAGATATAAGTTATTATTACGACGGCTCCTTCGAAGGTCTGCTTTGCTGCGTTTACGAAAGTTATTATGAAAAAGAGCTTCCGTCACTAATCATTAATCCTGCACAAACACAGGAAACCCTATTTCCCGTCAAGGAAATAGAGACAAACATAGAAAAATATAAAAAAGTAAGAACCTCAATAAACAAATCGATTTCAGGCGAAGCTTTGCACCTTGTCCGCATGTGTTATTACTCCAATGCACAAAACCGTGAAATCATAATATTAAATTTCCTGCGCTTGGGCTATAAAACCGGATCATCTGTCATAAACATGTTAACCAATGACACGGTTAAAGCAATCACAGACATCGCCCGCAGTGTTTCAAGAGAAAGCATGTATTATCACGAATTCATCCGCTTCTCCGACTATAACGGAGCTCTAGTTGCAATCATCGAGCCTAAAAACTTCATACTGCCGATGATTGTAAACCATTTCTGCGACAGATTCCCGAGCGAAAACTTCCTTATCTACGATGAAACCAACAAACACGCGATTGTATATCAAAACGGAGAAAGAGCACTAATAGCACTCGACCACTTGGAAGTCCCAAAAGCCTGCGAAAAAGAAGAAAAATACAGAGCACTATGGAAACAGTTTTACAACACCATCGCCATAGAAGGAAGAATCAACCCAAAGCTAAGAATGAACAACATGCCAAAACGCTACTGGAAACACCTGACAGAGTTTCAGGATTAAAAGCAGAAAACACAGTACCTGTCCCCCTGTTTCTGACTTTGCGACACTACACCGTCCCCGTGTCTCACCTTAAACTACCCAAATAACTTTCAAGGATCAAAGATGCTGCTACTGCATCTATTGTCGCTTTACGTTTTTTTCCGAATTTGCCGACATCAGATAATACTCTGTTTGCGCTTATTGTTGTCATGCGCTCATCCCACAGTTTTACCTCAATATTACACAATGAACGAAGCAAACCCGCAAAACTATCACATTTCTCCGCTCTTGTTCCGATAGTTCCGTCCATATTTTTCGGATAGCCGACAATAATTAAACCGACACCCCGTTTCGTTGCTTCACTTACAACAGCATTTGCGACATCTTTGGCTTTTCTGCTTTGCACAACCCAGACATCACCGGTTAGAGTTGCCGACTCATCAGAAACAGCGATGCCTGTGCGGGCATCGCCGTAATCTATTGCCATGATCCTCAATTATTCGCCCTCTTCGGCTTCTTCGGACGCTACAAGGTCTGCTATTGCTTCAGCTTCGTCTTCCTCTTCTATAGCATCAAGCAGTTGCCTGTACCAGTACAAAGAATCCATGAATGCTTTTGTCAGCTCTTCGATATCTATTTTGTGGCGGACCATAATAAGTGATGCATTATGCCAATCGGCGTGTTCATATGCAAAAATTAAATTAAGAACACTGCTGAGCTGCCCTTTGTGTTCAAGAAGTGCATCCCTTATTTCCCCCGATGCAGCGACTTCATCGATTGCTTTGCCGAGAGGCATTTGTAAGATAACATCAAGAAGTGAGAAAAGCCCCGATATAAACAGGGAACCTGATTTGATTGCCATCTCGAATGCCGGAGCAAGATTTTCCGCAAATTTTGCACGTATTAATGAAAGGCGTGTGACCTCACTTGGCCTGTCTTCGCCCATGTTGACGGAAATTGCAATAGATGCCCATTTTTTAACTTCGTTTTGACCGAGAATCGCAACCGCATTTCGTATTGAATCGATTTTGCGGCTTCTGTCGGGGTTCATTGCATTAATAAATCTGAGAAGTGAAATTGACAGTGCCGGGTCGCGTTCGATAATGCTTGCTGCTTCTCCGAGGTCAAAGGTTTCACTGTTAATTTGACCGAGTAATTGCAAAGCGTTAATTTTTAGCGGAGATACATCGACAGTGCCTTTTGTAATCGGTTGGCTGTAGAAGTTTCCTGAGAGTAAAACACCGCGGGCTCCGGAATATTTATCAAAGCTCTCCATATCGGGGACATCCGTAATTACCAATTTTGTCTTAAAAATATAAGGGCGTATTTCCTTAAGCTCTATATTGAAGTTTGCATCCTTACAGCTTAAAAGAACAAAATCGAAAACCTTGACCGCCGTATCCATGCTGATGGCTCTCGGGAATCCGTCAATTGCAAGGCGATACCCTTTTCGTTGCAATATACCGAGCTTTGCAAATGCCGCGTTGTCGACCAGTGTTTCCTTATCGATTATACATACGAAATTATCCGGAGGTATCTGCAAGGAGAGCGGCATACCAATAAGAAGCTGATATTTGCTGATTTCGACAAAAAGGTCGTTTTCACCCGCAAAAGGTTCCGTACCTATTTCACGGACGAACTCCAAGCCGGGTGCTAAAAGCTCAGTACCCAACATACGATGATCTTCGGCAGAGCCGAGGAGTTTGTCTCCGTCCTGTGTCATCATTCTGTAGGCATGTACTTTCATTTGCGCATCAAAGAAAGGCACCGAACCAATAAATGATCTCAAGCTTATACCTCCTGTGGGGTGTGTCTGTGTTGTCACCTTGACAAGCTATTATAGGTAGTATACACTAAATCGGGTTAAAAATGCAATGGGAATTATATATGTTGTTATATTCAAAGGAGTAGCGGTTTGAGCAAAATTGTTCTTGGTATAGATGTCGGCGGTTCAACAACAAAAATAGTCGGGCAAAAAGACGGCAAATGCTTCGGAATGCTGCAGGTAAGGGCAGCAGATCAAGTAACATCAATGTACGGAGCAATAGGAAATCTGCTTTCGAAACATGGTTTTGCACCGGAGAATGTAGAAAAAATATACTTAACAGGTGTCGGTGCATCCTTTATAAATGAACAAATTTACGGAATAGAAACAAAAAAAGTCAATGAGTTTACTGCAATAGGACATGGAGCGCTGAGTCTTACCGGGCTCGATGAAGCGCTTATAGTAAGCATGGGAACAGGTACGGCATTTGTAAGAGCCGATAAAAATGAAATAACGCACCTCGGCGGCTCCGGTGTAGGCGGAGGAACAATTATCGGTCTTGCCGAGCGTATGTTCGGAAAAAATGATATTGATGCCATAATCGCACTTGCCGAAAACGGGAATCTTAAAAACACAGACCTGTTTGTCAGCGATATTATGTGTAATGAATTGCATTCGCTCCCTGCCGATTTAACTGCCGCCAATTTCGGAAAAATAAAAAGCACGGCATCTGATCCGGACATCGCACTTGGAATAATAAACATGGTATTTGAAACAATCGGAATGCTGACTATGTTTGCACTTAAAAACGATAAAATTAACGAAGTGGTACTGACAGGCACTCTTGCAACATTTCCGCAGGCGGATACGGTTTTTTCCAAGTTTAGCAAGCTTATGGGTATGAAATATACAATTCCCGGTGATGCAATATTTGCAACGGCACTCGGTGCAACACAACTATCTTAGTCTTCAACCGTAATAAAATGACTAACTGCCTGTTCTTTGTAGTACTCAACAAGCAAATCCACACATGCACCATATGACCTGATACCGAGCTCTTGATTTTGAAACTTGAGAAAGTTGTCGTAAACAGTGTTTACGGCATCATTTGTTGTTTCCGCAACCGTAGTCAAAACTCTGTCGATAAATTCGACACCGATATTAATGTTTGTCCGCGATGTCCAGAAATCAAAACTCTCCTGCCTGTCAATAAGCACATTCCCTGATAAGCTGCTCATAATTTCAAACCATTCTTCATTGGGTCCGCTTGAAAATATATTAGCCGGAAAGCTAAGAGCATTTAAAAGGTAATTAAGCCCCGCCATGTATCCGGCATATTGAAATGTAACATTATCTGACGATATACAAGCAAGAATAGAAACAAAATTTGCTTCATCCTCAGCAAAAATACCAAGTTGATGAGCATGCTCATGCGCGACGGTTGCAGGCATAAAAGCACCGGGCGGATGTGTGTTTATCATAGCTTCGCCGGTAAGAGCAAAATACATACCGGCATATCCTGTTATGCTCATGAGCCATGAATACATCATTGGCTTCGGAGCATAAAGCCTGCCGCTGAGGCTGGGAAATTCTTGTGATATATTTCTGTAAATACCCGTAGACTGTGCAAACATTTCATGTCGGGTAGCAATATAACGGTTATCACTGTCGCGTTCAACCTGTCCGGAAAGCTCATTTGCCTTTTCGGCAAATAGTTTTGTGACGGTTATAAGGTCTTCCCGTGCGACACCGTTATTGGAAAACTCATAACGCTCCGCAAATCCGGTTGCATGATAGCCGCTGCTCCACAGCCAGCAAAACAATCCCCAAATATAACATGCTATAACAAGCACCGGCAGTAAGCGTTTACCGAGAAGCTTCCATTTTTCTCTCCGGCGCGATGTATCCTTAATGGATTTTACTAAATAATAAATAAAAAAGATGACTGCCGCAGTGCAAATAACTTCCATCAATGAAAACGGGTAAATTGAACTCAGTAAAGCGAAAAAACTGCGCACAGGAGCAGAAATATATATAACGACCCAATCCATTACTGCCATCGAAGAACGCAGTATATAGAAAAGAGCCGTCAAAACTACGGGTAAAGTGCAAATCGCAATTTTCACACCGAGAGGTATTCTGATGTGTTCACGAAACCAGGTTTTTAATTTCTCTGCTCCGGAAAAACTCATTTCTTATCTTCTGCCGGAAAAACGGCGCAACACAGCGTCACCTATGTTTGATAGTGGCAGTTGCTCAACGACGCCGCCTCTTTTATATGCTTCCATAGGCATACCGTAGACGACACAGGATTCTTCGTCCTGACCTATTGTGTGTGCTCCGGTCTGTTTCATTCCGACAAGTCCTCTTGCGCCATCGGCACCCATTCCCGTAAGTAAGACTCCGACAGCGTTTCTGCCTGCTATTTTTGAAACAGATTCAAATAGAACATCAACCGAAGGGCAGTGTCCGCTGACTTTGGCACCGGGTGTAAGGTTCACATAGTAACCGTTTCCGTCCTGGCGAAGATACATTTGCTCATCACCGCCGGGAGCAATCAGCATTGTGCCTTGTGTGACTCTGTCGCCGTTTTTTGCTTCACGGACACTCATTGCGCAGATTCTGTCAACACGCTCTGCATACATTTTGGTAAAGACGGGGGGCATATGTTGAACAATGACAACTCCGGGGGTACTGGCAGGGAAATGCTTTACGACTTCTATAATGGCTTCTGTGCCGCCGGTGGATGCACCGATTGCAATAATGCTTTTTGATGAAGCGCCGGTGACAGTGGGACGTACGGCAGGTGCGGCGGGTGCGGCCGGTCTTGCGGCGGGTCTTACGGGAGCCTGGTCCGCGTATCTGTGAGTATGAGCCTTGGAGGCTATTTTTATTTTTTGGATAATCTCGGTAATGAATTTTGATTCGTCAAACCCCGGTGTTGATCCCGGTTTTCCGACAAAGTCGATAGCGCCGTTATGCATGGCATCAAAGACGTTACCGGAGAGTGCGCTGATAACTATGGTTTTCACCGTGGGGTGCTTCGGCATGATTGTGCGCAGAAATTCATCGCCGCGCATTCTCGGCATTTCCATGTCAAGTGCAATAACATCGGGACGCAAGGTTTGGATATTTCGGGATGCTTCGACGGGGTCGCCAAAACTTCCTACAATCTCAATGGAAGCATCCTTACCGACATTACGTGTAAGGAAAGTGCGGAAGAATAAAGAATCATCGATAACTACCAAACGGATTTTCGACATATAATTATCTCCAAAAATAAATTTTTATATATTTTATCAGATATATTACATTCGCACAATGATTAAAAAAAATATTTATGAAAAACTATTGACTATACGAGTCAACGGTGGTATCGTATCATTGACTAAAATAGTCAACAAAAGTATTCAAAGGCGGTGATGAATATGAGTGAAGACTTGGAAACACACAAGATAATGGCAATGGAGGAAGATAAAAGAGACAGAGTAATTAATGCCGCGATGAAGGAATTCTCAAAAGGCTTTAAAGCCGCCTGCACAGACACAATTGTCCGGGAAGCAGGGATTTCAAAAGGTTTATTATTCCACTACTTCGGTACAAAAGACGGATTATATACTTTTATCCTAAAAAATGCATGTGAAATGATTCATAACGAGTACCTGTCGCTCATCGATCAGGAACAATCGGATATCATCGATAAAATATGGCAAATGACACTCTTAAAAATGGACTTGTCATATAAGCACCCGGCACTATTTGACTTTCTTGCCAAAGCATATACTGACCTGCAGGAAAATCCGAATGAAGAGTTTACGAAGTACTTTGAAAAAACACGGTCTGTGGCAATTGAAAAAACACTTGCAGACGTAGATTCATCACTGTTTAAAGATGGAATTGATGCCAAAAAAGCAGCAAACATAGTCATTTGGACATTAAACGGCTACTCGACATCACAACTGAGCACAAGCATGAAAATGGAAGATTACCAAAATGAGTATGAAAGATACATCGAAGAGATAAAAGAATACATTAACATTTTAAGAAAAACATTATACAAATAAGGGGGATATAAAATGTCAGAGTTCAGCTTGGAAATCAACGATTTAACAAAGAAATTCGGGAAATTGACAGCACTTGACGGAGTGAATGTAACAGTCGAAAAAGGCGAGGTATTCGGATACATCGGACCGAACGGAGCAGGCAAGACGACCACGATTCGTGTAATGCTCGGAATTTTGAAAGCGACAAAAGGAAATGCCAAGGTTTTCGGCATGGACGCGTGGCGTGATGCAGTTGAGATTCATAAAAAGGTTGCATATGTCCCCGGCGATGTAACCTTATGGCCGAACTTAACGGGCGGTGAAGTAATAGACCTGTTTGTTAATCTTCGAGGCAGGCATGATAAAACACGCCGCGAAAAATTGCTCGAAATGTTTGACCTTGACCCGACAAAAAAATGCCGCACATACTCAAAAGGTAACCGCCAAAAAGTTGCTTTGGTTGCAGCATTTGCATCTGATGCGGAGCTTTTTATCCTCGATGAACCGACCAGCGGACTTGACCCGTTGATGGGGCATATTTTCCAGGAATGTGTTTTGGAACAAAAGAACCTCGGAAAGGGTGTATTTCTTTCAAGTCATATAATGTCCGAAGTCGAACAACTCTGCGATAAGGTAGGAATAATCAAAAACGGTAAAATTGTTGACACCGGAACATTGGGAGAGCTTCGTCATCTCACGCGCGTAAATATGAAAATCGCAACGGAAAAACCGGTGGATGGTCTTGCTGAGCTTGCCGGTGTTCATGGAGTAAAAGAAGACAGAGAGGGTTTAGATTTCCAAGTCGATTATGAAAGTGTCGGAGCAGTGGTGGAGTTTATAGCCAAATACGGAATTAAAAAATTCGAAAGCGCACCGCCTACTCTTGAAGAACTCTTTATGAGCCATTACGACAAAGTGGAGGTGTAATACATGTTTCACGGTGATTTTAACAATACCGGCACAATAGTTAAGTTTATTTTCCGGCGTGAAAGAGTCGTTTCCACAATCTGGATACTGATATTGGTTTTTTTCACGGTAGGGGTTGCACCTTCCATGGCTAATATGTTCCCCGACACAGTATCGCGCTCGCAATTTGCATCTGCTTTTAATAATCCTATTATGGTGGCAATGATGGGACCGATTTACGGTGCCGACAACTACACATCGGGAGCAATGTACGGCGGATTGATGTTGGTGTGGTATGCAATTGCTGTTGCCGTTATGAACATATT
>Ga0123356_10006057_pt1 | contig 12267 bp, 11 predicted proteins | sample TergutEmb28metaG_2_FD_92546 | JGI IMG/M metagenome (GOLD analysis project Ga0123356, IMG submission 92546) | Embiratermes neotenicus P3 segment gut microbial communities from Petit-Saut dam, French Guiana - Emb289 P3 | ecosystem: Host-associated > Arthropoda: Insects > Digestive system > Gut ... | reverse complement strand
GCTCCATGACTCGCTACCGGTGGAATGGCTGATCCTTGCCGGGCGGGAGTTCCACCCGCTAATGTAGAAAACCTTGCTCGGTCGCTCCGAAACACGCGGAATACGCGAAAAAAAATTAGACACGGATTTGCGCGAATTTTTAGTAGATTCGCGCGGATAAAATGACATTAATATGTTTTTTCTTTTTTCGCGTTTTCTGCGCTTTTCGCGGTTTGATGTTTTATTCGCAGTTTGATAATTAATTGGAGGTAGCATAAAACCTATGCGGGAACAAATATTGAAGTTACTGCGCGGTGCGGAGGAAGTTTCCGGTCAGGCGCTTTCAGAGCAGCTGGGTATCAGCCGCGCCGCCGTGGCTAAGCATGTGAAAATTTTGCGCGGGGAAGGCTATGATATCAGCGCCGCGCCGCATCGCGGCTACCGTTTTATCAGCGCGCCCGATGTTTTGAGCGCGGCGGAAATCGCTTGCTATCTCAGTGAGCCGCAGGCCGGCTGGCAAATACACTATTTCGCTGAACTCAACTCCACCACCACTTTGTTAAGGAACCGGGCCGAGCAAGGCGCTCCCCATGGCACGGTGATCATCGCGGAGCAGCAGACAGAGGCCCGCGGCCGCCTGAACCGAGGCTGGTATGCACCACCGGACAGCGGTTTATGGATGTCTTATCTATTGCGCCCGCCTTTCAGCCCCCAGCTGGCGCAGACCATCACGCTGACCAGCGCCTGCGCGGTAGCTTTGGCCCTGGAGCGGCTGGGCTTTCGCTGCGGCATCAAATGGCCCAATGACATACTTTCGCCAACGGGCCTGAAACTTTGCGGTATCAAAAGCGATATCTGCGCCGATATGGACAGCGTGCAATGGCTGATAACAGGCATTGGCCTCAATATCAACACATCATCCTTCCCGCAAACGCTGGAAAAGAAGGCCGGCTCACTGTATTTGCTGAGCGGCCATAAGCAAGCCCGCGCGCCCATAGCCGCGGCAATATTGGATGAACTATATAGATTATACCAGATTTTACTAGCTCAGGGCTTCAAACCAATACGCGAAATCTGGCTGCAATACGCCGTAAGCCTGGGCCAAGAAGTGCGTATCAGCGACATAAACGAAGAATACACCGCCCAAGCCTTGGACTTGGACGAAAACGGCTACCTACTGGTAGAGCGAAATGGACAAATGCAAACCATAATCAGCGGCGACATCCTGACTCCTGACCCCTGACCCCTGACCCCTGACCCCTGATCCCTACATCAAGCATACATCTTCCCCACAATAAACCGTACCAAGCGCAAAGGCAGGAATTTCTGCAATATATAAAACAGCCGGTACTGCAAACCGATAACATATACAGGAGGCATGCGCCGTTTGTGCACGAGACAGACGATGTGCCGCGCCACATAGGCGGCGCTCATGCCGTTTTGCTCGTCATGCTCCATCGTACTTACCGAACGGTCTATCACCGCGCCATAATGCTGGGCGCCGGCATTCTGTTTTTCCCGCGCGGCGGTAAAGTTTGTTTGCACATCGCCCGGCATGACGGCGGCTGCTTGTATGCCGAAAGGCTTTACTTCATCGGCCAGCGCCAGCGTCAGCGCAATCAGCGCGGCTTTGGAGGCGCTGTAGAAAGCCTGAAAGGGTATGGGTAAAACAGCGGCCAGAGAACTCACCGTGATAATACGCCCCTTGCTTTGCCTTAGAGCAGGCAGGGCATTTTTTATGCAGGCGAAAGCGCCGAAAAAATTCACCGCGAACTGCTTTTCGGCTTGCGCCATTTCGGTAAATTCCGTGGCGCCGGATATGCCGAAGCCGGCATTGCAGATCAATAGATCCAGGCGCCCCTCCTGCTCCAGTACCTGCGCCATGGCGGCTTGCAGCCCGGTTTCGCAGGTAATATCACATTGGATTTGCAAAAACGGCCCGTTATCCGCCAATATGAGAGAAAGCCCATACACAGTATAACCGGCCTTGTGCAGCAGTATAGCTGTTTCATAGCCAATACCGCTGGAGGCGCCCGTAATCACGGCCACCTGCTTATGTAGTTTATGCTCCGTCATGATGTTCATCCAACACCTTTTTGATAATATTCAATGCTTCTTCCAAAAGCTCCTCGGTATGAGAAGCCATATAACTGGTACGCAGCAGGCATTCCTTGGGCGATGTGGCGGGCGGCAGCACCGGATTGACATATACGCCCGCGTCGTAAAGCCGTTTATTGAGTACCAGCGTGGCCATTTGCTCATAGGTATAGATGGGGATGATCGGGGTCACGCTTTCCCGAATAGGTATACCGCGCTCCTTCAGCCCATGGCGCATATAGGCGGAAAGGCGCGTCAGCCGCGTCACCATCTGCGGGTTTTCCTCTAAAATATGCAGAGCTTCCAGCGCCGCGGCGCAGGAGGACGGTGTTATGGAGGCGCTGAAAATAAAGGGGCGCGAAGCGTGCCGGACGAATTTGACGATTCGTTCGCTGGCTGCCATATACCCGCCTAAGCTGGCCAAAGATTTGGAGAAGGTGCCCATGATGATATCCACGTCATCGGTCAAGCCGAAATGCGAAGCCGTACCGCGCCCGCCCGCGCCGATCACGCCTAAGCCATGCGCGTCATCGACCATGATGCGCGCGCCATATTGTTTGCCCAGCTTGACTATGTCCGGCAGATTACAGATATCCCCGCCCATGGAGAATACGCCGTCGGTAACTATCAGTATGCCTGCGTTTTCCGGGATAGTTTGCAAAAGGCGCTCTAGATCCGCCATATCATTATGACGGTAACGCAGCATTTTGGCATAGGAGAGCTTGCATGCGTCGTATAAGCTGGCATGGTTTTCCCAATCGCATACGGCATAGTCATTGCGGCCGCATATGGCGCTGATAATGCCCAGATTGGTCTGAAAACCGGTAGAAAAGGTCAAGGCGCTTTCTTTACCTACAAATCCAGCCAGTTCTTTTTCCAGCTCCAGATGCAGATCCAGCGTACCGTTCAAAAAGCGTGAACCGGAACAGCCTGTGCCATATTTTTCCAAGGCCTGCCGCGCTGCCTCCACCACCCGCGGATGTACAGTAAGGCCCAGATAATTATTGGAACCAAGCATGATGCGCCGTTTGCCTTCCATAATAACTTCCACATCCTGGCGCGACTCAAGCATATGAAAATAGGGGTAAATCCCTGCGGCAACGGCTTCTTCTGCGCGTTTGTTCTGACACTTATTTAAGATATCCATTTCTGTCCTCCACATATCTGTCTTTACTATTAAGAGTATCAAATTTTCGCGTAAGATACAAGATACGTGGATATATTTAATTAATTTTTAATATTTTCATAAGAAATAATTTAGGGAGTAGGGGTCAGGGGTCAGAGGTCAGTCAGGGATTATTGGATTTCTACTCCCTAATCCCTGGAATTTTTTGCGGCAAAAGCAATTATTTTGTTGCGGCACAGGTAAGCGGTAATAAATAAAAGCAGGCATAAAATGGTTGTGGCGGCGATAAGCAGATGATTATTGCCGAAAACATGCGCGCCTAAATAAGTGGCGATAAGCATGCCTGGCGTGCGGCCCACGATATCAATTACTATGAATTTGCCGAACTTCATTTTACTCAGGCCGATAAAATAAGGGATAATATCCTTGGGAAAGGGGATCAAAAACAGCAAAAACAGCGCGATGGCGGAAATATTGCCGGAAATTATTTTATCCAGCCTGGTTATGGTTTTTTCATTAACGAACAGGGTGAGGATGCGCCGGCCCAAAAACCGGGAAAGAAAGAAGTTTATAGCGGTACCGATGATCACGCCAATATAGCCGGCCATCATACCGATGGTCATACCGTAAACGACACCGCCGCCGAATTGCACTATCGCCGCCGGTATAACGGATACGACGATATGCAATATATGCAAACATACCAGCACCACTATGCCGGTATCACCATATGACAACAGCATTTGCCGCATATTTTCCGCCGCGGCGGCCAAATCCCCTCCGCGAACCGCGCCGAAAGCAACGGCATATTCCCTACCCAGCCACACGATAGCGCCGATAATAAGCAAAATCAGCGCAATATTCAACCAATCTTTAGCTTCCACTTTACGTTTGAGCCGCATGTATTTGCCCCTTAGTTTATTCTTCAAAAACCGTCTGCCCCGTGACCGGTGTTTGCAGCGCCTTAAGCGCGCGCAGCAGCAGGTTTTTGCGCAATTTGTACTGATTTTCCGCGCTTTGTTTAGGGTCGCCCAGGGGATGGGGTATGCCCAGGCCCGGCACGATACGGTTGGCGCCTATCGTCAGCGATATGGGTGTGATAGTGGCAATATGCACCGCCGGAATACCGGCGCGTTCGATCTCTTTCACCATCGTTGCACCGCAACGCGTGCAGGTGCCTCATGTAGATGTCAGTATCACCGCGCCCACGCCGTCGGCCAATAATTTGGGGGTAAAATCCAGGGCAAAGCGCTTGCCATTGCCGGTAGCGGTGCCCGTGCCGGTGGTGGAGATAAAATACTCCGCCAGGGAGCCGATCTCCCCTACCCTGGCCAATTCGCGCAACGCGTCCACCGGCGCCGCCAGATTAGGGTCCTCCAGCACATACTGCCGGTCATAGCCCCCATGAATGCTGGTAAATTCCTCCTTGCTCAAACGCTGCATGCCCGCAATGCTGTACACGCCGTATTTGCTGGCGGAGGAGGATTCAATTTTATCCGGATTGCCCTGCGGCACGATACCGCCAGTGGTTATCAGCGCCACCTTTACTTGGCGCATATCCGCCACCGGGGGCAGCGGCGCCACGCGGTCATATACCGGCAAGGGGTATTCGCTGGCGGGATTTTCACCGGCGATTTTTTGCAACAGCATATCAATGGCGCGTTCGCTGCCGCGCCGCTGATGAAAATAATTAACGCGGACGCCGCGCGCAAAATATCCCTCTTGCTCCGGCCCTAATATTTCCGCGCCGCGCAATAGCTTTTTAGCAAAAGCGGCCATGGAGGGTAGGGCGCTTTTCATAGCCGCCGCCGAAGGTCCGGTTTTGAGTATATAACAATCCCTGCAAAAGGCGTCCACGCCGGGGTTTTCCGCGTACATGGCGGTAAAAGCCGGGATACGCAACTTTTCTTCCACTGCCTGCACCAGGCTGCCGCAAGCAAAACCGTAACGCCCGGCATTAAAGGCCGGCCCGGCTATCAACAAATCCGGTTTCTCCCCTTCAACCCAGGCGCACAGTTGCGCCAGCGCTTCCCCGGTATGTTCGCCAAAATAGTTATCGCCGCAAACAAGCGTGGCAATGATCTCAGCCTCCGCTGCCAATTCCGCTTGCAGTAGCAACCCGGGGCCAACCGCGCCGGCCCGTTTCTGCGGCGGGATATGAGCCATATCCTCACCGCCGATGCCGGCGAAAAAATTGTTGAGATAATGTATGACGCGGTAATTGGCTTTTTTATTGATGTGTGCGCTCATAGACAACTTTTCCTTTCTGTATGGCATCCAAGATTGTTTTAGAAAAAGTATAGCACATTAGTTCAGTAAAATCCAGCAAATAGTAAATGCTCAAATATCAAACTCCGTAATTCCGCAATTCAATGGTGCCGGTTTCAAGCAGAGAGACTACACTGCTGGATGTGGCTAATGATATTGGGATTGCCGGCGGAATCGACAACGCCGCTAATCTGATCATAGAGCTTTGCGAAGCAACAGCGCCTGATACGGATATCCTAGCAGCCCTCTCGGCACATTATCCGGTCACAACGGCGCGAAGGCTCGGTTTCCTCCTTGAAAAATTCACAGATATATCGGGATTGGAAAAGCTGGAGGCGGCTTACACAAAGTGCAACACAGCCCCCTCCCTGCTCGATCCACAGGCGGGACGCAAGGGCGCTTTTAATGCGAGATGGAATATTATAGTAAATCGGGAGGTAAACCCAGACGTATGATACCCTATCATATTATAACAGCCTGGGGCGTTTCGCATCCCTGGCCAACAAGAGAGCAGGTCGAACAAGATATAATTTCAGTTGCTTACACTTCTTTAAAGCGCAGTTTGATAATTGTACCTGCCGCTGACATGATCAAAACGATGGCAATTCCAGCAATAACAAACCACAGCGTAAGACTATAATATTCTGCCACCGGGCCAGCTATCAGCAAGCCAATAGGCATAGCAATGGACATCAGGCTTCCTACCAGCGAAAATATGCGGCCTTGAACTTCTTTTGGGAAGTTTTCCTGAATATGCGCCATATAAGGCACATTGTAAATATTTATACTTGCCCCCATCGCAAAGCAGATAACGGCGAATAACCAAAAGCCTGTCATATTTGCCGGAAGAACTCCGCACAAAAAAACGGTAATACCCAAGATAACAGTCCCCCAACCAGCGGCAGAGATTTTGTTAATAATTTTCAAGTGTCCGATAATTACAGCGCCACACATCATTCCCACCGAATATGTAATCTGAACGGCGCTGGCGTGCCAAGCCGTAACTTTAAAGTAGTCACTACTCATTAGTGGATACATGGACGAAAGGGGCATGAAAAATATCATGCACAAGGCGCAGGCCACCGTGAGCAAACCAAACTTTTTATCTCGCAAAAAGAGCGTCGCGCCTTCCTTCATCTCTTGGAAAATCTGTGGCTTACATTGGGCTTCGTGCTGGATTTCGGGGACTTTTATTACCGCAATAGAGATAGATGCAACAATAGCGCCAATAAGGTCAGTCATCAGCAATATCGGCATGGGGAAAGCCGCATACAAAGTAGCGCCAATCACAGGCCCTAACATATATGCTCCAGCCTGTAAGAATTGACTGACACTATTCGCTTTCAATAGTTGCTCGCTTGGTACTAACATTGGTACAACCGCTTGTATGGCAGGAGTATGGAATACATTACCGACCGCGCGGAAACCAAGCACGAGACATACCGACCAGACTGGTGGGTTTCCAAGCACAAACGAGAGAGCGAAAACAGCCGCCACCGCGCCAATAAAAAGGTCTGCAATGATAATGACGGTTTTTCGTTTAAGGCGGTCAATCCATACCCCGGCAAATGGCCCGATAATAAGCTGTGGCAAAAAGGCAAATAGCCCCGCTAAACTCATCAGCAAAGGCGAAGCAGTCTCTTTAGCCAACCACCAGATGAGTACAAACTGTATGGCACTGGAACCGATGATGGAAACGGTTTGCCCTGCGGCAATCGTGTAAAACTGCTTTCTCCAGTTTTTGTTGTCTGTTTCGTCTATCATAATTCACTTCTTTTCATGAAACTACATGTTACGGTGTATTGCTTTAATCCTGCCCCATTGTGTTCCTTGGGCCGGTATCAATATCCGCGCGCAGCCAAACGGTTGAAACCGTTGGCTATGGTGGAACCGATGATTATCTGCAGTTCCGCCTCTATGCTGCCATCCGGCTTTAAACTGCCCGAAAAGCCGCCGATCTGCGTTTCCACATAATCCAGCATACCTATGACCTTGTCCATGGGCGGGAAATGTACTATCACATTGCCATTTCCACAGGATACGATATGCTCGGCCTCCGGCACGGTATCGGCCAGGGAATAGGATTTGCCGTCCGCGCCGGGGAATTCGTCCGTGATCAGCACCGCCTTTATGCCGGACCGCGTCACCTTTTGGCAGTTCATCATCAAATCTGTGTCCGGGTTGCCATAGCCTTCTTCGCTGATAATCACCCCATCCAAGCCCAAAAATTGAGCCAGCTTGGCCACCATATCCGAGGAACGCTCTTTATCGGGCAGGTATACGTTCTCATTGGTCAAAATCACGCCGATGAAGTTCAAATCCCGGCCATGGCGCTTATAGAGGTCTTCGATCACCGGATTATGCAGGTGATGATAGGTGGTGACTTTATCGCAGGGGGCCACGCAATTGCCGCTGACTATGGCCCCGTCCATGATTTCGGTGGGATACATGAAGGTGGGCAACAAATGCTTGGCGTCTGTGCCATAGTAATAGGTATCATGCAACAGGCCCTGGGATTGCAGCATATGCACATAGCCGATCCTGGGCAGATGCGGATATTGGGCCAGCTGTTGCGGCAGGGGCAAAGTCTCGTATACCGTCACTTCATCCGGCGTCAGCTCGCGGGCGCAGGCGCCGATATGCGCCGCTACCTTCAGCCCGGCCAGGCGGCCGGCTGCCTCGTAGGCATGTGTAGCCAGCCCCGGCGCCGGTTCGATCACCACGCAGATATTCTGTGTTTGCGAGAACGGCGTATAACAGGCGGTAGGGCCGCTCATATCAATAATGCCCTCCTGAAAGCCGACGATTTGGCCCACCGTGATCACGCAGGCGCCATCCAAGGCATGGGTACGCCCACCGCCCACCTGAGAAACCTTGCCAATGACGCCGGGGAACATCTCGCCGCCGCCGCTAACCTTTACGCGCGGCTCAATACAATCCTTGACCGGGATGATACGTATGCCCTCACCGGGGCGGGCCAATTCGATGCGGGCTTTGGCGATACGCTCGTCCTCCAGCACCAAAGCAGCGAGTTCATCCGGGCAAACATAAAGTACGCCATCTTGCACATACGTTTGCTCCGCGAATCGCACATTTTTTATGAAAATTTTCCCCAGTTCTAAGCGCATAATCGTCACACGACCTTTCATATTATTGCCTAAAATGTATTGCCAGCCATAGCTAACCAACAAGCGAAACATTAACAGTCATTGCGGGCTTGACCCGCAATCCCCCACTGTTGAAGCTTAACTTATAATGCACAGAATTATCTCTTCAAAGCAAAAGGGTCGCGTACCTCCCATACCCCCGCCGGCACGTTAAACCGTGCCGGCTGCCCCCTTTAAAGGGGGCGCCCTGCGGGGCTAGATTGATATCCTAGTCATTACTGTGTCATAAAATAGTTAGCATAGCGCACTGCAAATCCGCAGCTAGGCACCTAGATTACACTCAAATTTATCGGTTTTGGCGCTAGCCCCGCAGGGATCCCCCTGAAATCAGGGGGGCAGGTGTATGGCCTTGGCCATGCGCCGGGGGGTAGTTGCGCGTCGCTGCTAAGTAACTAGCGCCCAATAATTTTGTGTGTCAAGTTAAGCTGTTGTAGGGATTCCGCGTCAAGCGCGGAATGACGGAGTATGTAAGTTTGCTTGCTACCACCGTTGTAATTATGTTATAAAACTACCTGTTCTGCTTCTTAAACGCCCGCCACGTAGTGGCCAGCAAATCAATATCAGTCAAATATTCCTCCTTGATAGGCGAGGCAAGCGCGGCTTTATGCGGCGCTGTTTTTAATAGTTCGGGGTTCTGATAAGCTTCCTCGGCGATTTTTTTGATGATTCGCGCGTATTCCTCGATATCAGCTTTGGAATATGTTTCCACCGGCTCGGGCGTGAAAGGTTCGGGATAAACCCGGGGGTGATGGCTGGCGAAATAGCTTTGCAGGCCATAATCCACCACGCGGCGGTTCACGTCTTCGGTGGTGATTCCGGTGTCTTCGGTCAGCTTTTGCCAGCTCAAGCGGGCCTGGTCTATCCTTCTGATATCCTCCGCCACCGGCAGCGACAGGCCCTTCACGTCTTTAAGCAGATGTAGCAGGTAATTATTATTCAGTATCGAAAGCTCCGCCACCTGTTTCAGGCCCTCTGCGCCCAGGCTCCTGATATACGCGTATGTGCGCACCGCCACCGCCGGGTTGCCGTAAAACTTCCTTACTTTGCCCACGCTATGGGGCCTCTCATAATCTAAATAGTATTTTTCTCCGTCGTAGCATACAGCCGGCACAGGCAGATACTTGGCCAATTCCCTGGTAACGCCTTGCGCGCCGCAGCCCGGGCCCTGGCAGCCATGTGGCGAGGAAAAGGACTTATGCAAGTTATAGTAGCACATGTCGAAACCGGCCTCCCGGGCCCGCGCTATGCCGATCAGCCCGTTCAAGTTGGCCTGATCATATATGCAAAGCCCGCCCGCCGCATGTATGATATCCACGATATCCTTGATGCGCGGATTATAGATACCGGTATCCTCGGGATTGGTGATCAGTAGCCCGGCTGTCCTGGGCGATACGGCCTTTTTCAATTGTTCCATATCGGGATAACCCTTTTCATCGGGGTCAAGCGTGATCACTTTATAGCCCGCGGTGGCCGCCGCGCCCGGATTTCCGGGATGAGAAAGTATGGTAGTGATGACCTCGTCTTTAAGCGCGCCGTTTCCATTATCATGGTGAAATGCCCTCATAATAAGGATATTGGCGTAAATCGCCTGCGTGCCCCCGGCCGGATGCAGGCAAAAAGCGTCCATACCGGATATCGCCTGCAAATATTCAGCCGTTTTATACAGTATTTCCAGTATCCCCTGCACCGTGCCGCTATCCTGATACGGGTGGAGCTGCTGCATTTTGGGGCTTCTGATGATTTCTTCATGGACTTTGGGGCTATACTTCATGCTGCAGGTGCCTAGCCCGATATCAATATTCAAATCCGCGCCGATGGTTTCCTGGGACAGCCGCAAATAATGCCTCAAAAGCTGCATTTGGCTGATTTCCGGCAACTTAGGCGGCGTTTTTCTTTGCAGCCCTGGCGGCAAAAGCCCGTCCGCGCCGCCGATGCTTTCCTTAATTATATCCTCAGCTTCAGGGAGGAAAACGCCCCTTTCGCCTTCACCGCCCATTTCCATAATGAAAGGCTCATCCCAACGGGCCTGATGAAAATTCCTTTCCTTCATCACTTTCCACCTCCCGTTATTTCCGCCAAAGCGGCGGCCAGTTTGTGGATTCCCTCAGCGGATATGATCTCGGTCACGCAAAACAGCGCGCTTTGCCCCAACGCGGGAAAATCGCCGCTGAGGTCTTTGCCGCCGAATATCTTATATGCCAGCAATCTCTCATTGACCTCCTTCACCGTCATGCGGCATTTATCATAATTGACGATAAACTCGCGGAAATTGTATCCATTAAAACTGTTTACGCTGATACCGGGGATTTCCGCCAGCTTCTTTTGGGCATAGGCGGTTTTTTGTAAAATGGTTTCCCCTAATTCCCGCATGCCCTGCGGCCCCAGCGAGGCCATATATACCCCCGCAGTGATAGCCCATAATCCGGTAGCCGTGCCGAAATATTCTTTGGCCTTTTCCCGGCTGCCATGGGAACATCGGCTATTCAAAGCCCGGCCCCATCCGTATTCGCCTTCATGTTGCGTTTTAGCTAGGCCATACAGGTAGGTGGGTATTTCATTGATATATTTTTCATCCTGCTTCACAGCAATGAATCCGGCGCAGCCGCCGCCATATTGAATATTCATGCCCAAAGGCTGGATATCGCCGCAGACGATATCCGCGCCATAATTCGCCGGGCTTTCCATCACGCCTAAAGAAGAAACATCGGGCATGACAATAAAAACCGCGCCCGCCCCGTGGGCCAGTTCAGCTATTTCCCGTACATTGCGCTCTATGCCGCCGAAGAAATTCGGGTTCTCCACAAATACCGCGGCGGTTTCCGCGGATAGCTGTGAGCGCAAATGGCCGGTATCCAAAAGGCCATTTTCCCTACTATAATCGATCAGCACGATTTCACCGAAACCCGCGCAATACATCCTGGCCTGAGAGAGTATTTCCGGATTCATGCCGGCAGGCAACAGCAATTTTTTACGTTTACCGCCGCCGATCCTTAAGGCCATCCTTAGCGACGAGCTGACCGCCTGCCCGGCGTCATAACAGGTATAGCTTACCACATCCATGTCGATAAGATCGCCCAGCATGCTGGTATATTCAAAAATCGCCTGCATTTTGCCATGATCCGAATATGTCTCACCGCAATAAGCGGTCAAAAACTCCGCGCGGTTGGCGATTTCCGTACACACCGCCGGCACGAAATGCCGGTAACATCCCGCGCCGAGAAAGCTTGTATATTCTTCGCAGGTAATATTTTTTTCCAGTATATCCTGCACATGTTTTTTCAGCGCGTATTCGCTCAAAATAGGCCCCGGCAAGTGCATCTTTTGTTTATAGAGCAATTCGTCCGGGATCAAACCGATATATAGGTCCCTGACCGAATTTACTTTCAACTCCCGCAGCATATCATTTTTGGCCTTTGGCGTACTGTTAGGCATATACGGATGGATGAAATCCTTTTCCAAAGCAATTCCTCCTTCGGTCTGCTTCGCAGCCCTAATTTTGAGTTGTGAGTTTTGAGTTGTGAGTTTTGAGATTATAAAACAGATTTACGCAGAATAAATCATAATATATAGCGCCGAAAAAAGCAATGGGTTATAAAAAAATTGGACTACAAATTCGCAAAAAACTTGTCG
>Ga0123356_10006056_pt1 | contig 12270 bp, 14 predicted proteins | sample TergutEmb28metaG_2_FD_92546 | JGI IMG/M metagenome (GOLD analysis project Ga0123356, IMG submission 92546) | Embiratermes neotenicus P3 segment gut microbial communities from Petit-Saut dam, French Guiana - Emb289 P3 | ecosystem: Host-associated > Arthropoda: Insects > Digestive system > Gut ... | reverse complement strand
TGACTGATGCGCCCGTGGCGATGATCCGCCGGATCTTCCGTGATCCGGAGGGTGTCGTGTTTTTTCTCGGCGATTACATCTACCCCGGTGATCTTGTACAGATCGATATGGATATGAACTGCAGCGAGCGGCCTCCTCGTAGAAAGAAGTAACGGCGCTGGCAGAGCGGCCGGCTGTGCGGATGTCGTGCCGGACCGTGGGCGGACGATCGACGGGCCGTGTGGGAGACGATTGCGATCCGGCAGCGGTCCCAGACTTTCCCTTAGCCGGCGCCGCCCTGGCACCGTTTCGCGCGCAGGCTGAGCCCGCCGAGCCCGCGGATTCCACGCCTTTATGGTCGGGCCAGGCGACGCATCTCGGTCCCCTACCCTCCGCCGGAGACAGAACCCGTCGGCTCGCTCTAGAAACGTTGGCCAAGCTCACGGCCGGACTGACCTGGACTCGATCACGCGCATTTAGTGCCCTCTTCGTGCTGCCTCAGCGAAAGCGGCGGCGGAAACTTTGGTCTGGTCACGATGATGCAGCACCGTCTGCACGACGTACCCCAGTGTCCGCTCGGGCATGCTGATCTATCCGTCTACGGGAGCAAGTACCGTCCTGCGGGGGTACGCCGAGATCGAGTCTTCAGCGCTTGACGACCTGACTTTTCAGGTCGGGTTTGTCTTCGGCCCGACGGCGCTCCGGTGGCCATCTTCGTCCCGACGTGGGCCTGCTTTCCTTGGTAGTGATGCCAGAAACAGGACGATACAAACAGAAAGCAGGACAATATCTTTGTACAAGAATTCTCCAGTAAGGTTCCACGCTATTGGGTTAGTGGATATGCTCCATTTGACAACGTCTGGTGTCGAGAAGAAAAACGACCAGGTGATCGCAAACGTGCCAATTCCAATCAATGAGCCAAGTGCCGATAGGATTGGGATAAATGCGCCGGCTGCCAGGAGCGCTGCGGTTATTAGCTCTATACTGCCAAGCAGATCAGCCTCGCCTCTTATTCCAAAGACCGACAGCCACCAAATGAACGGACTGTTGGAGATATATGATACAATGCCGTCCGCCGACTGGGGTGTGAATTTCTGTATGCCGAACGAAATAAAGATGAGGACCATCACCCATCGAAGGATGCCGAGCAGCCAGTATGATCCATAGCCTTTTTCGGATATATTAAGATCCTTGATCATGAGCTTGTTCTCCAGCGAGTGCCGAGCCTGACAGATATCGTTAGGTGCGTTGTCAATCCTGTGCGGTGCCATTGCCTAGGAGGCTCGATTTGAGTTGACTCCTGGGCTGGTCAGAGACGTCTGGTGGTATGGCACCGTCGCCCTGTCGACACGGCGACTGCATGTGTAAAGCAGCGATGGTCTGGTTCGGTGGCAACGGACGGCTGTTTCGAATGCGAATGGCAGCACCCACGGCATGACGTGGTCTAACGTCCAGAACATGGCATTCATGGTTTCTCTGCCATTCAATGGGTTTGCAAGCACGCCTTTCAGGGTGTCTAGTTAGCAGGTGCTTGATGAACCTATTTATAGTGCGGCTTCCCTGCTGACCGCTTCGCCCGTGAATAAATTCGATTTCAATATCGCGAGTGTCACGCATCCTATCGCTGAAATCGCGTGGACAGGATGATCGCCGACTGCGTTTTTTCAATGCCGTCGACCCCGCCGATGATGTCGATTGACGTGTCAAGCTCGCTGATGGACGTCGCCGCCACCTCCGCAATTAAGTCAAACCCACCGCTCACGGAGTGAACGGCCATGATCTCCGGAAGGGCTCGAAGCGCCTGAATCACTCTCCCGAGTGCTTTGGTCCTGAGGACAATCATAACATGGGCCCGGACTAAACTGCGGTCATAGCCGTCTGACAAACGTACGCCATAGCCAGCGATAACCCCCTCCCGTTCCAGGCGCTCGAGCCTCGTTTGAACGGTCGTGCGCGACAGGCCAAGCCTCCGGGCGAGTACGGCGGTTGGCATACGCGCATTCTCCCCTAGCAGGAGCAGGAGCTGCCGATCCTTGGCCGTAACCGTCATTTCGATCAATCCTATCCGTCGATTTGTCCGATTTTATACGACTTTTAGATATATCGTCGCTACAAAACAACTCCCAGTCGGCACAAACGTATCGCCACTGACCCATCGCGTGCCCACAGGAGGAGGGAAATGGCAGACGTCATAATCGTCGGCGCGGGCAAAATCGGTTCGACCATCGCGCGGCTACTCGCGGCTGCGCCCGAGTATCATGTGACAGTCGTCGACCGCAGCAAGGAACGGCTGGCGGAGATAGCGACCGGTCTGAGGCTTTCAACCGCGCAGGTCGATATCGCTGACCACGCAGCCCTGGCGTCTCAGCTTCAAGGCAAGTTTGCCGTGTTGAGTGCTGCGCCATTTCAGCTCACCGTCACTATCGCCAATGCCGCGGCCAAAGCTGGCGTGCACTACCTCGACCTGACAGAGGACGTGGAATCTACCCGGCAGGTGAAGCGTATCGCCGATGCGGCCACGTCGGCATTCATTCCCCAATGCGGCCTAGCTCCGGGGTTCATCTCGATCGTGGCAAGCGAGCTCGCGCGCAAGTTCGACAGCCTCGATAGCGTGCAGCTGCGTGTCGGTGCGCTCCCACGGTTTCCGAGCAATGCATTGAGCTACAATCTCACCTGGAGCACTGACGGAGTCATCAATGAGTACATCCAGCCTTGCGAGGCCATCGTCAATGGCAGACTTGTTGAGGTGCCCGCTCTAGAGGAGCGCGAAGAATTCTGGCTCGACGGCATATCCTACGAGGCGTTTAACACCTCCGGTGGTCTGGGCACGCTCTGCGAAACCCTGGACGGCAAGGTCAACACGCTCAACTACCGGACCATCCGCTATCCAGGCCATGCCGCGATCATGAAAGCGCTCTTGCATGATCTCGGGCTGCGGCGTCGGCGCGATGTACTGAAGGACGTTCTCGAATACGCCCTGCCTACCACAATACATGACGTCGTGATCGTCTTTGTAACCGTCGCCGGTTGCAGAGACGGCACGTTCATTCAGGATTCCTATGTAAATAAGATTTATAGTACCAAAATTGGAGATCGCACGTCGAGCGCGATCCAGGTCACAACCGCATCGGGCATCTGCACGATGCTCGACCTGCTTGCCAACGGCAAGATTCCTAATCAGGGCTTTATCTGCCAAGAAGACATTCGGCTGGATGCATTTTTGGGAAACCGCTTCGGCGGTTACTATCGTCAAGGCGAAGCCGCAAAGGGATATCATGTCCCGGTGGAGCGTGGCTGACGGTTGTGATGGAACCTCGCGAAGAGTTTCACGCCCACCAAATCAAAGGAGCAGTAGATGATAAAGGTGACGCCCATTCCGACCGGGACCGTAGAGCGCAAATTCGCGCAGCAGTGCGGTGTCGATGGCCGTTCAACCTTGCAACGCCAGCTCGACATTTCCTTGACAAGCGCTGGGTCAGCCCCTGGCCGATCCCGTGCTGGCTAATCGAGCACCCCGAAGGCCGCTTCATCGTCGACACGGGTGACACCGCGCGGAACTCCGTGCCCGGCTATCTGCCGCGGTGAAATCCATTCTTCACCAAGGAAGTCAACATCAAAGTGACGCCTCATGAAGAGATCGGAGCACGTCTGCACGATATGCAGATTGACCCTCGGCGCGATATCAACGCAGTTGTCCTGATCCATCTGCATCACGATCGTACAGGCGGTCTCGATCATTTCCCGCAAACCCAGATCATCGTGCCGCGCGCATGCAGGGATGACTATCGGGGATGTGGCATGCTGATGGGCTGCGTGCCGCAGCGCTGGCCGATTTGGCTGAAGCCCCAGCTGACCGACATGACTGGTCCGCGCGAGGGGCCATTTGCGGGCTCTTATCCAATCACTCAGGACAAGCGCATCTTTGTTGTTCCCACACCCGGACCTGCGGTTGGACATGTCTCTGTGGTCGTTCGCGCCGGTTCAGCCGTTTTTCATTCCCGCTGTGGCCGTTGTGTGACGGCAACGAAAGTTGTTTGACGAGCGCCAATGCAGGCAACCCAAATCTCATCGTAAATGCTATCACCACGGCAACGGCGGGCTCTATCCCAAATGAGGCGAGTACGACGAACACCCCCGCCGCCAGTGCGGCGGCCGTCACGTAGAGTTCGGGATTAAGTATGATGCAGGGCTCACCAGCGAGAACGTCGCGGAACACGCCGCCGAAACAGGCGGTAAATACACCCATAATCGCAGCCGTCAATGGCGGGATGCCGTAGGTCAAAGTGTTAACGGCTCCTGCTGCGCCGCAGGTCAATTGGGCCCGCGCCGTTGCATCGTGAGTTGTCGGTCGAGCATGCCGGCTCACAGCAACTCGAATAGCGTTGATTGCGTGCCTGAGCAGATACCTTGCGCAGGTCTTCAAACAAGCGGTGGGGCAATCCCCTCTTCGCTTCGTCAGTGCCAAGCGCCCTGAGCGCGCGAAAGCCCTGTTGACACAAGGTGATCGACCGTTGGTCGCAGGAGGTATGCGTCCGGTCGGCCGCGAGGTTAATGGAACGACGCTTCGTGGAAAGTCTGATGCATCGTCAGGTCGGTGAACGGTTCGGCGATGGTGAGGCAAGCGCCAGTCCGTTCACCACGTTTGCGAAGTTCGCGGAAACGGCGTGCCGCAGAGCCTTCCTGCGACTCCGGGCTGGCAGTATTCCCACATCGTGGTGGTCCTGTTCGAGCGACTCCGACACCACATGCGCCGCGTCGAGGAAGGCTCGGATCAGTGGCTCGCGCACAGTACTCCGGGGGCACGCAACATACATATCAAGCGTGGGTGCGGATGGCCCGAGCGTACGGATCGAATAGCGTTCGTCCCGTCCCGCCATCGAGCGCAGTTCCGGTGAGACGCCAAAGCCGCGGGCAACAGCCTCCTGGGTCGCCTCGCGCGTCTCCATCATGATCAGATGCGGATCGTTAATGTCGACGGATGCCAGCGCATGCAGAAACGTCTGAAGCGTCATCGAGCCGAGCTCACGCGCGATTATGGTTTCGTCGGCAAGTTCCGAGGGAGGGACAAATTCGCGTTCCGCCAGGCGATGGTGACGAGGCACCAAAAGGACCACCTCATCCCGTCGGAAGAACTGGGTGTAGGTCTCTGTATCGGTCAGAGCGGGATTTGTGGTGATGGCAACATCGATGTCACCGCGCAACAACGCGTCCCGGATAACGGTCGAGTTGCCACTTCGCACGCCATAGGTGACATGTGGGTGCCGTTCTTCCAGCTCTCGCAGAACCGGCAGGATCTGCTGTGGACCGACGGTGCCGATACGCAGGTGTCCGTTGCTCGCGCTGCGTTTGCTGAGGAGCAGATCGCGCACGTCCGCCTGCACCGAGTAGAGCCGTTCCGTCAGTTCCCTGAGCTCCCGACCGAACTCCGTGAGTTCTACGTTCCGGCCGATGCGCCGGAACAGCTGGACACCGTAGCCCTGCTCCAATGCCCTGATGTGGTTTGAGACGGCCGGCTGGCTGATGCGTAGCCGAGCAGCGGCCTTGGTGATGTTCCCTTCCATGGCCGCCATGTGGAAACATCTTAATTGCGCGTCGTTCATGCTCTCGCCAGCCAATCGTTTTCAGCCGCGTACTCCACGCCCGGGCGGCGCGGGCACACTCACCCCATCGCTTAACACGCGGCCGATGACGCTTTTATGACGTATGCGATGACGATATGATGACGCTTTGATGACGCCAACTGACCCTGGGGTCCAAGGCGGCCGGAATACAGATCCACTCTTATAAGACCCATCAGTCGTAGATATTGGTTTCGCGCCTCGATCCACGGGTATGGGTGGCCTCAACGGCTCAGCGGCTTCGCACGACGGCACAACAGCGGGCCGTTCGAAGTGCGGTCTCCAGGAGGTCTTCACGTGGACAGACATGCTACCATCGAAACCGACGCCTTAACGCGGCTAGACCACATGCCATGGACTAGCTTCCACACGGCGGTGATTGCCGCGCTTGGCGTTGGCTGGGCGCTCGATTCCTTCGAAACCAATATCATCGGCAGCGTTTTTGGCGTTCTCAAGTCTCAATGGCATTTGAGCGCGGCGCAGGGCTCGTTGGCGGTCAGCCTTTGGGTGGGCGGCATGCTGATCGGCGCGATCGGCTTCGGCTATCTGGCAGACCGCTTTGGCCGCAAGCGCCTATGTCTTGCCACGCTGTTATGGTATGCAGCCTTCAGCACGGCAACAGTGCTCGCCTGGAGCTGGGAGTCCTTCCTCTGCTTTCGATTGATGGCTGCACTTGCAGTCGGCGGCGAGTATTCGGCAGTTACTGCTGCAATGGGCGAGTTCATTCCGCGTAAGAATCGGGGGCGCACGGACTCTCTGATCCTTTCCGGCTTTCCGATCGGCGCGTTGTTGTCAGCCATCGTCTCCTACTTCTTGCTCAACAACCTGCCACCGGCCATCGCCTGGCGCGTTGGTTTTGGCCTCGGAGCCGTGATGGCGATCGTGTTCGTCTGGATACGAAAAGTAGTTCCCGAATCTCCTCGTTGGCTTCTTCAGCATGGACGTCCCGACGAGGCCGAGGCGATCGTCGAGAAGATTGCGGCGACTGCCAAGGGCGCACTGCGCGCGCAAGGACAGAAGCGCTACGAACCGACTTCCTTCACGCCGTCACAGCCCGCGTTCTTCCGGAATATCAAAGAGCTTTTCAGCAAGTACCGCGCGGAGACCGCACTCGCGAGCGCAGCAAACTTCTCGCAGGCTGTTGTCGTCTACGGAACCCTGTCGCTGATGGCACTCGTCATCCTGCCATTCATGAAGGTTCCTGCGGCCTCCATGCCGCTCTACTACGCTCTCGGCAATGGCACGGCGCTCCTCGGCGGTTTATTCGCTGCGTTTCTCGTCGAGGCCTGGGGTCGGCGCGCGTCACTCTTCACCAGCTACACGTTCACGGTCTGCGCGATTGTTGGCCTCTATCTGGCGCAGCAGTTGCCCCACATGGTGCTTGGCTATTGCTTGATCCAGTTCGGCGTAACTTGGGCGTATATAACGGCTTACGTCGTTTCAGCCGAGATTCTGCCGACGCGCGTTCGTGCCTCCGGGCTCGGCGTCTCTGTCGCCGTCGGCCGCGTGGGCGCCATGGTAACACCCGTTCTGCTGACCAACGCGTTTATGGTAACCGGCAACCCTTCGGGCGCGCTCCTGGTATTGCTCGTGCTCGCTGCACCGGGTCCTGTTGCAGCTCTGCTGTGGTGGTTGAGAGGACGCGAGACCCGCGGGATCTCTCTCGAACAAGGCAGTGCCGATCCGCTTGTCGGTCAGCTGCTTCATCCGCAGCCGGCAGTCGCTGCAGCCGAGTGACAGGACTGCCGCCTCGCCCGGCGGAACCTCCTCCTGGACACCTCAGCTTAGGGAGCCATCGATCATGACCACAGTCGCGCCATCGACCTCACGCGGCGACTGGATGCGCTATTGGACCCATGTGGCGGCCGACCGTATTCGCGAACTCGCACGCCAGTTCGCTGCGCAATACCAAGTCGAGGATTTGGAGATTCCGCAGTCTGGGCTTGCTCTAGTACCACTAGTCGATGGCGCCCTCGGTGAGCGCTACTTTCTTGGCGAGATTCCGCTCGCCAAAGCGCATGTGCGCTTAACCAACCAAACAGGCATTGCCGTCGAGGGCGCGGCCATCGTCATGGACGACCGAACGAACCTGACCCGGGCCCTCGCGATCCTGGACGGCGTGTTGGCAGCCGAATGGCCCGGCCACGAGCAAGCCGTCGAGCTGCTTGTCGAAGGCGAGATGGCCGCTCACGCCACTTGTGCAGATCGCAAGAAGCTGCTGGCGGCGACCCGCGTCGATTTCTCACTGCTTGGCACCGAGGAGGGCGATGATGACTAGCAGGACCTCCTTCGTATCAGATCCGGCCGACTGGTCTCCGGTGGCTCAGCAGCAGGCATTCCGCCGAATTCTGAATGCGTTCTCCTATCCCGGTCGCATCGTCAGGCTCGACAGGTCGGCCGCCCATGTGCTGCCGATCGTGCTTGCAACGCTGCTGGACCCAGCCGCGACGCTTGCCGACCCCTGTGAAGTGGTTAGCCCTCAGGATCGCCAGCGGCTCGGCGCGTGCAGCGTCGACGCAAGTCGTGCGCAGTTCGTGGTTATGCCCGGCAGCCGACTGCCGGACTTCGAGCCTTCGCTCGGCGTGCTGGAGAGTCCCGAGCAGGGTGCGACGCTGCTGTTGGTCGCCGACAAGCTCACCGATAGCAGCGGATTGCGTCTAAAAGGTCCGGGCATCCGAAACATCGCCACCCTGCATGCGGACGGAGTGAATGATCAGTGGTGGAAGCTGCGCGAAAGTTGGAACGGCAGCTTTCCGCTCGGCGTCGATTTTGTGCTTCTGTGCGGCGATAGCCTGGCCGCAATTCCCCGCACAATTCAGATCACGGTTGAAGGCGCCCGCTGATGGGATATGTGGCAATCAAAGGCGGCGGTCGGGCGATCCGGGGCACCGAACAGGTAGCAGAGGCACTGCGCACTGCGGAAGGCGAACAGGGCACGCCGCTTCCGCTTCAAGCGATTGAGAACCAACTCCGATTGTTGACTTCCCGAGTGGTTTCTGAGGGCGGGCTCTATCATCCGCGGCTCGCCGCGCTCGCCATCAAACAAATGCAAGGCGATACGCTCGAAGCGGCGTTTGCGCTACGCGCCTACCGCTCGACCAAACCGCGGTTGCTCGAGGCGCCAGTCCAGCAAACGGGCGAAATGCGGCTGATCCGTCGCATTTCGAGTGCATTCAAAGACATTCCGGGCGGGCAGATGCTCGGTCCGACCCAAGACTACGCGCTACGCCTGATGCGTTTCGATCTAGTGAACGAAGCACCTGAACGGTTCCGCTCGGTCGCGCGCACTTTCCTCGGTTCCGTGGACGAACGTGACCTACCCGACACGTTCCCCAAGGTCGTGGATGCGCTGTCTGCTGAGGGCCTGCTGCCTCCGCTCTCGCCGTCGCAATCGCGCCCCTTCGATGTCACGCGGGAACCGTTGATTTTTCCGGTGCCACGCTCCGCGGCGCTTGCCACCATGGCCCGCGCCGAAACGGGCTCACTCCTCGCAATCGCTTATTCGAACATGCGCGGATACGGCGACATTCACCCGACGATTGCCGAGTTGCGCGTGGGTTACCTCCCGATACGGATCCCCCATCCGATCACTGACGAACCCGTCGAGGTCGGCGAGGTGTTGATCACCGAATGCGAGGTGGTCGCGATGTACGAGGGCGGCGACACGGGGCCTCCCGTGTTCACGCTCGGTTACGGCGCATGTTTCGGTCACAACGAGGTCAAAGCAATCTCGATGGCGATCCTCGACCGTTCGCTGCAAAACGGCATGCGCCATGGCCCGAGCAATCCATCCGAAGATCCTGAGTTCGTTCTCTTGCATATCGACGGCGTCGATTCGATGGGTTTTGCCACCCACTACAAGATGCCGCACTACGTGACATTCCAATCGGACATGGATCGCCTCCGTACAACCCAGCAAAAGGTCGCGAGCAAGACCGCCCAGCAAGGAGCAGTAACGTGAATAACTGCTATGAGCTGCCACTCGACGAAGCTGGTTACAACTTCGGATTTCTTGACGAATACGCTAAACGCGAGATCCGTCGGACGATCCTCAAAGCGATTTGCGTGCCGGGATACCAGACCCCGTACGCCTCTCGAGAAATGCCAATGGGCCGTGGTTTCGGTACCGGCGGGTTGCAGCTCACACTGTCGTTGGTTGGGCCGATCGATACGGTCAAGGTGATCGATCAAGGTTCCGACGACTCTGTGAACGCGGTGAACCTCCGCCATTTCATCGAAATGACATGCGATGGCGCGCAGACCACCGAGCACACTGCCGAAGCCACCCTGATCCAATCACGTCATAGAATTCCCGAGGTCCCACTATCAGAGCAGCAGATTCTGGTATTGCAGGTGCCGTACCCTGACGCGCTCGTGGTGGTAGAACCATCCGAATCGCGCCGCAAGACGATGCACGGCGAGGGTGATTATTCGCGCCTACTGACCAAGCTCTACGAAGATATCGTACAGTTCGACGAAATAACGATCTCGCATCGTTATCCGACCAGGATCGCAGGCCACTACGTGATCGACCCGAGCCCGATCCCGCGTTACGACCTCCCACAGATGCACATGTCTGCCGCACTCATATTGCTCGGCGCCGGGCGAGAGAAAAAAATCTATGCCGTGCCGCCCTATACCCATGCCGAACCACTCGCATTCGACGACGTTCCGTTCCGCACCGAGGACTTCCGCGACGCGGATGGTCGCCGCCGCGCGTGCACGCGGTGTGGCTCGACGAAAAGTTTTCTCGATGAGATCATCTCTCACAATGGCGGAAAGTCGTATCAGTGCTCGGATTCCGATTACTGCAACGACCGCCTTGCCGGTCCCACTGATGTGGGTCTCATTGCTGATAGGGCAGCGGCCCAATGAGCGCGATTCTTCAAGTACGCGGGCTGACTAAGCTCTATGGTACCGGTTGTGACCGCTGTATCGGAAGTACCGGGCCCGATCACGATACCAACATCTGCCCCTATTGCAGATCGGTCGTGGCAATACACAACGTGAGCTTCGACCTGCAGCCTGCGGAAATCCTCGGCATCATGGGCGAGTCGGGCAGCGGCAAGTCAACCATCGTCAAGACGCTTTACTTCGACGAGAAGCCTACGGACGGAATGGCGCGATTCTTCGATGGGGATAATGAATGGCGTCTGTTTTCCGCTAACGCGGCCAAACAGCGCTGGTTACGCAATCACCGCATGGGGATGGTGTATCAAAATCCCCATTTGGGCCTGAACTTCAAGGTGTCCGCGGGTGGCAATATTGCGGAGCGCCTGCTGATGAACGACGTCAGCTTGTACGCCGAAATCCGTGAACGTGCACGGACACTTCTGATGCGCACCGAAGTGTTGCCGGAGCGCATGGACGAGTCACCAAAGAAGTTCTCTGGCGGTATGCAACAGCGTGTGCAGATCGCGAAGGCGCTCGCGACCCGGCCACCGCTCTTATTTCTGGACGAGGTCACGACAGGGCTCGACTTGTCCGTGCAGGCGCGAATTCTGGACCTGGTTCTCGAAATCCAGCAGGAGCTGGGTACGGCGATGATTGTGGTGACACACGATCTCGGCGTAATCCGTTTGCTGGCGGGCCGCACGATCGTCATGAAATACGGTCGCGTCATCGAATCGGGACTGACCGATCAAATCCTCGAAGACCCGCAGCACGCTTATACGCAGCGACTTGTGGCCTCCGCCCTCTGAGGAAATCTCCATGTCCGCCATTCTCACCGTCGACAATCTGAGCAAGCAGTTCGTGCTACACGACCAGCGGAAGACGATCCCCTCATGCGCGAACGTCTCCTTGACTGTGAACCCAGGCGAACTGTCGGCACTGGTCGGGCCGACCGGTGCAGGCAAGTCGTCGGTACTAAAGTGTATCTACCGCACCTATCTTCCGACCGGAGGTCGCGTGGTGTTTCGCAAGGCGGTCGGCCAAGAGATTGATCTTGCACAGGCAACCGAGCACGAGGTGCTCGCGCTACGCAGGACCGAAATAGGCTTCGTCACGCAGTTCCTGCACTGTCTCCCACGCAAGCCAGCTCTCGACGTAGTAGCCGAACCTTTGCTCGTGCGCGGCGCAACGCGCGCCAAGGCCCGCGACAGGGCGCGCGAGCTGCTCGCCGCACTGCATGTGCCAGAGCATCTATGGGAAGTCTCGCCAGCAACCTTTTCAGGTGGCGAAAGACAGCGTGTCAATCTCGCTCGTGGTCTGGTTGCTCGCCCACGCATGTTGTTGCTCGATGAGCCGACCGCCAGTCTTGATCCACGAACCACTGAAATGGTGGTGGAGCTTTTGCGGGTGATTAAGAAGGCCGGTGTCGCGATGCTCGCGATCTTCCATCATCCTGAACTCGTTGGCCAGCTGGCTGATCAGGTGATCGAACTAGCCGCACCGGTTAGCCGGACACCTCCTCTGGAAGCGCTTGCACAATGACGCGCCAGTTACTGACACACGCCACAGTCGTATTAGCCAATGAGCTGCGTTCCAACCTCACAGTTCTTATCGAGGGGGATAGGATTGCGGCGCTTGATCCAGACCAGACGGCCGGTGCAGTCGAGATCGATCTAGATGGGCAGATTCTGATGCCGGGTATGATAGATCTCCATTGCGATGCACTGGAAAAGGAGGTCGAACCTCGTCCGGGTGTGACCTTCCCGCTCGATCTCGCATG
>Ga0123356_10006055_pt1 | contig 12271 bp, 9 predicted proteins | sample TergutEmb28metaG_2_FD_92546 | JGI IMG/M metagenome (GOLD analysis project Ga0123356, IMG submission 92546) | Embiratermes neotenicus P3 segment gut microbial communities from Petit-Saut dam, French Guiana - Emb289 P3 | ecosystem: Host-associated > Arthropoda: Insects > Digestive system > Gut ... | reverse complement strand
GTTGTCTATGGATGCCTTTATTTTTTTAAGCATGGTAGCAGTTGTCTTGGACTGCTGTCCCGATGTTTCTGCAAGTTTTCGGATTTCGTCGGCTACAACCGCAAATCCCTTTCCTGCTTCTCCCGCATGGGCCGCTTCAATAGCAGCATTCATGGAAAGAAGATTTGTCTGGCTTGCAATATTGTTCATTACCGAGTTTATTTCCAATAAGCCTTCGGAATCCCGCGCTATTTCCTGAATTTCCTGTACAACTGCCTGTACTGCTGCACTGCCGTGTTCCGATGCTTCGCCCAGAGTATCGACGTGCTTGGTGTTTTCTACCAGTGTTTTGGTCACCGAATGTATGTTAGCTGTCATTTCTTCAATAGCGGAAGACGATGTGTTTACGCTGTCGGCCTGATCATCTATCAATTTATTCTGAAGTTCAATATTGGTTTTGATTTTATCCAGCGCTCTGTCTACTTCTATTGAGCCTTTTCTCTGTTGTTCTTCAATGTCTTTTATAGTTTCAAAATTTGTAGAAATATCATCAACTGACTTTGAAGTTCTTTCCATATTTACCGAAAGTTCATAACCGGTATTTGTAAGCGCGTTTACTTTGTACTTTATTGTGCCTACCATTTTTCTGATTTTTTCCAGTGTCTCATTAAAATATAAAGCAACATCTCCAACTTCATCTTTGGTCTTTACATGTACCTCGTGAGTAAGATCGCCTTCACCTTCGGCTACCTCCTTTAAAGTTTCTGCCAATTCGACAAGAGGTTTGCTTATGGTTCGGGACAAGATTATGGAAAGACCAGCAACAGCTGCAATTACAACGATGCCGATAATAATAGACATAAACATCATTTGATTCACCGGAGCCATAACGGTATCCATCAAAATTCCTACCGCATAACTCCATGGAGTTGTAGAATCCCCAACTATAATTGGCACAGCAATTACCTTAACGTCTGATCTCATCTGTCTGTTATAATTAGTAAAGGAAAATAGTTCGCCGCTTTTAATTGCTCTTACAAGATCATTCAAATAGGGGCCAGCCATATCATGTTCAGTCACCGCTATGTTTCTCCCAATACGGTTTGACTCAAAGTGCCCGACAATAATACCGTTATTGCTGGCTACCATTGTCAGCGCATCTTCGTAAGGTTTATTTTCCTGGGAAATTTCCAAAATTCTTGTAACAGGTATGTCAACGCCGATAACTCCAACCACTCTTCCATCACTGGTTTTAATGGGAGCGGCAACAGATGTAATCAATGTCATTTTGCCGTCTACTTCATAATCATAAGGTTCCAAAAGCTGCATCAGCCCGGAGTTCCTGGCCAGGAGGTAATAATCACCATCCCCGGGTTTATCATAATCAACCAGAAGATCCAGTCCGATTCTACTACCATTGCGGAACCAGTATGGGGCAAAGCGGCCATCAGTATCGCTTCCCGGATTATGTGAATGAGCGCTGTCATTGCCTTCCAAAGCATTAGGCTCCCAGCAAGTCCAGGCAGCAATCATTCCAGGATTATCAACCAAAACCGCTTCCAATATACTATTAAGGAAGTTTCGTCTATTAGCGAGTGACATATCATCATATAGCTCAAAAACAACACCGGTATTTCTGACTACATCCCAATAGTGTTCAATATACCTGGCAACCTGCATTCCCGAGTCCTGAGCTTTACTATAGGTATAACTTTCAGAGAGTTCGGTTAAACTTGAACTAGAGCGTACCAGCATTGTACCGCCGACTGCGCCAATGCAAAAAAGGCTCAATATTATCATTATTACTGTAAGTTTTCTGCCGATTCTCATTTTTCTTCTCCTTAAAACATTGGATTAATAAAAACCTCTGTTTTTTAAAATTGTTACTTGAATGATACACTTTTTTTACGGTTTTGTCAATTTTACCATAATTTATCATATAATAACAAATATATAAGTCTAGCCCAAATTATTATTTTTCTATAAACTAACCCTATGCTTGATTATAAATTTATCGCAGAGAATATTTCGGCGGTGCAGGCAAATATAAACGACCGCTTCATGAAGGCTGACGCGCAGGAAGTAGTACGTCTTTTCTGCAAAAAAACGGAATATACTACAAGCCTGCAATTGCTTCAACAGAAGCGTAATACCAATGCCGATGCCATGAAAGGAAAGATTGAGAGTGACCAGCGCGCCGTTCTTATTGAAGAAGGTAAGAAGCTAAAGGAAGAAATCGCGGCGGCGGAAGCTGATCTGGCGGCAGTAGAAACAGAGCTTTTGACCGAAGCAAGAAAAATCCCGAATATGGCGCATCCGGACGCGCCAATCGGCAAGGAAGATAAGGACAATTTTGAGGTAAAAAGGGTAGGCGAGCTGCCAAAATTCAATTTTGAGCCTGCCGACCATGTAAAACTGGGGCAAGACCTGGATATTGTCGACTTTGATTCTGCCACAAAGGTGTCAGGTACCAAATTTTACTACTTAAAGAACGAGGGAGTTTATCTGGAACTTGGCCTTGTCCGTTATGCTTTGGATATTTTACAGAAAAAGGGCTTTACCCCCTTTATCACCCCCGATATTGCCCGTGAAGAAATCCTGGAAGGTATAGGTTTTAACCCCAGGGGAGCAGAATCAAACGTATATACCCTGGAAGGCGAGGATACCTGCCTTGTCGGGACAGCCGAAATCACCCTGGGCGGGTATTATTCCAATACCATCCTTCCAAGGGAAAAACTCCCCCTGCGCATGGCAGGGCTTTCCCACTGTTTTAGGCGGGAAGCCGGAGCTGCAGGCCAATTTTCCAAAGGCCTGTACCGCGTTCACCAATTCACCAAACTGGAAATGTTTGTCTATTGTCTGCCCGAAGAATCTGACCGTTTCCACGAAGAATTACGTATAATAGAAGAAGAAATCTTCCAAGGCCTGGATATCCCGTTCCGTGTAGTCGATACCTGCACCGGCGACCTGGGCGCACCCGCTTATCGTAAGTGGGATTTGGAAGCCTGGATGCCCGGCCGTAACGGCGGTGAATATGGGGAAGTTACCTCAACATCAAACTGTACCGATTATCAGGCACGGCGATTAAATATCCGTTTTAAAGACACAGACGGTAAAAACAAGTTTGTCCACATGTTAAATGGGACTGCAATTGCCGTTTCCCGGGCTATTATTGCCATTTTGGAGAATTTCCAGCAAGAAGACGGCTCTATAAAGATTCCTCGCGCCCTTGTTCCATATGTAGGATTTGATAAAATTACTAAAAAATAATTAATTTTCCTTGACAACTGTTCCCGACTAATTTACTATTGAATGGTAGATTAGTCGGGGAAAAAATATGTATATAAAACGCCATGCTGCGCAAACAGTGCAAAAGCTCAGAAAGCATTTTGGGGCAGTTCTAATAACCGGTCCCAGACAGGTCGGCAAAACAACTCTTATTGATGAAACGGTTGTAAAATCCGGCAAAGGCAAAATAACCCATGTAAGTCTTGATGATCCCATAATCTTAAAAATGGCAAATGATGATGGCGCCCGTATCTTTTTGGATTATTCTCCTCCTCTTTTTATAGATGAAATCCAGTATGCGCCAAACCTTTTTCCTTATATCAAACAAATTGTGGATAAAGAAAAAAAACAAGGTCTTTTTTTCCTTTCCGGTTCTCAGCAGTTTTCGCTGATGAAAGGCGTAAGTGAATCTCTTGCAGGGCGAGTGGGAATTGTTGATATATTGGGTCTTTCTCTTAGAGAAATGGAAAATGATCCTTTTAGCGAACCATTTTGCCCTACTAATAATTATTTTAATACCCGAAAAAAACGCAAACTCAATGTAGGTTATGATAAATTATGGGAAATTATCCTGCGGGGCACGATGCCCCGGTTATATGCCGATCCTGCATTTCCTCATACAGCGTTTTATTCTGCATATTTGCGGACATATATAGAAAGGGATGTGCGCTCCATTGTCAATATTGGTGACGAAAAAAAGTTTCTTTCATTTATCCGCAGTGTAGCTGCAAGAACAGCCCAGATGCTTAATATAACCAAACTTGCCGAGGATACAGACATCCCCAGAACAACTGCAGAACGCTGGCTCTCAATTTTAATCAGCGCCAATCTGGTTTATTTACTGCGTCCTTTTCATGTAAATATTACTAAAAGAGAAATCAAAACTCCCAAATTGTATTTTTTGGAAACAGGGTTTGCAGCATATTTGACTGGCTGGGATACCCCGCAGGTACTGCGTAAAGGCGCAATGGGAGGCGCTTTTTTTGAAACATTTATTATTTCTGAAATAATTAAAAGCTACATCAATAAAGGTATTCAGCCTCCCATTTATTATTACCGTGATAAAGAACAGCGGGAAATAGACCTGTTAATTTGGAAAAACGGACGCCTTCATCCTATGGAAATTAAAATGACTGCAAGCCCTGATAAGAAGCAAATAAGCGCATTTAGCGTTTTGGATACTCTTTCTGAACCCTATAAAAGGGGAGAAGGCGGTTTAATCTGCTGTTACAATGAATCTGTCTCTTTGGATACCATGGATAAAGTAATCCCCTTCCAATTTTTATAGTAAAAACCGCTAAAAAAAGGAAATTCTAGCCATAAACAGGCAAAATTCCCCCCCCAAGAAACTTTCAAAAATAATTAATTTTTTTTCAAATTTTACTTGACATATTGTACTAGTACATGTATATTTGTACTAGATGAATAGTACAATTACTGAACAGGCTATTAACTTCTCGCTCGACCAGTCAAATGGTACGCCGATTTACAGGCAGATAATCCAGCAGATTGAGTATGCCATTCTGTCCGGACGGATGCAGCCAGGCGACCGGCTGCCTACTATCCGTTCATTGGCGGTTGATCTAAAAACCAATCCCAACACCATTGCCAAGGCTTATGGCGAAATGGAAATCCGGGGAATCCTGGAAACCCAGGTTGGCAGCGGAACCTACATTTCTGACAAAAAGCCGGTGATGGAGGACGATAGCCTGAACCGGAAAATACATGAAGTATTGGGGCGCTTTATTCAGGAGTTACATGACCTGGGTGTTGAAAATCGTGAACTTGTCAAATTAATCGAATCATTTATCAAGGGGGAAAAGAGATGAATTTTTTTAGCCAGGGCGGCGCACAATCGCCGGTAAAAAGGAAGGCAGATTTTACGCTGTTTTTGATCAGGCTTATTGTATTGGTGATAACGGCGGCGGTAATTTCTATTGTTTATCATGTGCCGGCAAAAGCGGCTTTTCATGTTGAAGATTTTTTGGAGATGCGAAGCGGCATTGTTATTTTTATCGTTGTATTGCTTTTGGTTTTTTCAATTCGCAAGGCTGATGAATGGGAACGCGCCATTGTTCTTCGCTTTGGAAAATTCCGCAAGGTCAAAGGCCCCGGGCTTTTCTTCCTTATTCCGCTTGCAGACAGAATCGCGCAAATTGTTGACATTCGTATCCGGGTATCGGATTTTTCTACGCAAAAAACCCTAACAAGCGATTCTGTCACAGTTAATGTAGATGCGATTTGTTTCTGGCTGGTATGGGACCCTCAGAAAGCAATTCTGGAAGTTGCAAATTATGTTGATGCGGTGGTGCTTTCTTCCAAGACTGCACTGCGCAACTCAATTTCCAGCCACGATCTTTCAACCTTTCTTGAGCGCAGCGACATAATCGAAAAACAGATTCAGGAATATGTTGATAAAAAAACTACCGAATGGGGAATAACTGTTCTGCATATCGAAATAATTGATATTCAGATACCCGAACCATTGCAGGATTCACTTTCGCGTGTTGCGCAGGCAGAACGTGAGAAGAAAGCGCGCATCTTCCTTGCAGAAGCCGAAATTGAAATTGCCAAAAAACTGGAAGAGGCAATTGCGATTTATGCAAAGAACGAGGGCGCATTAAAACTAAAGATACTTACAATATTGAACGAAGGATTAAAGGCAGGTAATTCGATGATGCTTGTTCCAAATTCAATTTCCGAAGAGCTTGAGACTAAAGATATATTCGGCCTTAAGGCTTTGAATGAAATAAAAAGAATGAATAAAGGAGAATAACAATGACAGTTGTAAAAGCAGAAAATGTAAAAAAAGATTACGGTTTAAACAATCAGACGGTACACGCCCTGCGCGGAGTGAATCTTGAGTTTGAAAAAGGGGAATTTTCCGCCATTGCAGGCCCTTCGGGAAGCGGAAAATCTACTTTCCTTCACCTTGTTGGATGTCTCGATACGATTACTTCGGGAGACATTATTATCGGCGGTTCAAACACGGCAAAAATGTCGCGTAACCAATTGGCGCTATTGCGGCGGCACAGTATAGGTTTTATCTTTCAGGCGTATAATCTTATCCCTGTGCTTTCTGTAGAAGAAAATGTTTCTTTCCCTCTTACCCTTATGGGTGTTGGTAAAAAGGAAATAAAAGAACGCACAAACAAAGTTTTAAAAGATGTGGGCCTTGACGATATGGCAAAGCGCCGTCCAAAAGAAATGTCCGGCGGTCAGCAGCAAAGAGTCGCTATCGCCCGCGCGCTTGTAAAAAAGCCCGCCCTTATTTTAGCGGACGAACCGACAGCGAACCTTGATTCAAAAATAGGCCGGGAAATCCTGGAACTTATGCTGGAACTGAACAAAGCCGAAGGAACAACATTTATTTTTTCTACCCATGATCAGATGGTTATGGATTATGCCCGCCGCCTTGTGCGCATTCGTGACGGTCAGATCGAAAGCGACGAAAGAAAAGGATAGGGGGAATTATGAAACTATCTGGTATATGGCAATTAAAGAAGATGGCTCTTCGCAATCTAGCCCGCCACAAGACCAAGACGATTCTTACTTCGCTGGCAATCATGGTAAGCGTTGCAATGTACATCTTCCTGAATAGCTGGCTTGGCGGTATGCAGATTGAGTCCAGGCGGAACATCGTCAATTTTGAAATTGGCGCCGCCAAATTGCAGACTAATCTCTATTTTGAAAGAAAGGATGAGATGCCCAGTTATGAAACTTTTACTAATTGGGAAATTTACAGGGAAGCTCTGTTACGCGAAGGTTATGTAAGCGCACCGCGCTTTACATTTGCCGGCACAATGTTTTCCGGTTCCGGTTCTGCGCCGATTATGTTCTTTGGCGTTGAGCCTGATCTAGAGCGGGAAGTTTTACGTTATGTGCCTTATGTTGATTTTGGCAGATTTGTAGAAAACGGCAACTTTGAAATTGCTATTGGAACTGTAGCGGCAGAACGGCTTAGGGTTGGCATTCCTACTCGTCCTTTTAGGCAGGAACTGGAAGAACTCATTGTATCTGTTGTACAAAGACCGGGCGATGCTGATTTTATCCGCTCACTTTATGATGAAGCACCTTCGGTTAGAGCAGGAGGAGATATTTTTTCGCCGCTGTATGAAATAGTAGAAGGCAACGAGCGGATGGTTCTAAAAAGAAATGTTCCGCGTTCTGATCTTGATCGATATTGGGACTTAATTGCAGCATCGGGACGTAATGATGTGCGGATTAACGCAGTTATCGACATCAAGGCAGTGCCGGAAATGATTCGCGCGGACAGATGGGAAGGTGAGCTTATACCTGCCCTGCGAAACGAAGACAGAGCTTTGGTTGAAGCTGCGTACGAGCATGTTGATTTTCTGGGAATGTATCTCTTAGCCGAGGAAGATGAAAGGCAGCTTTCACAGGTTTTGGATGCGATGATTCGCGCAGGTTATAGAGGAGCAGTTCGCCATGTGAATCAGCTTCTTGACGTTACTGTTGTCGGAGTAATTAATTCGCCGGCACCGCTTCCAAACGGCAATGCAGCCTTTATCCCGCTGGATGTTTTGCAGGACGAAAGAGGCATGATGCTTGAAGGCGCAGTTACAGAATTAATTATAAGGGAAAGAGGTGTTCCCGATACACGGCTTCCGGGTGTTAGCGAAAGCAGCGCTGTAATCACTGCCGCGCTAAAACGGGGACTTGTCTCAATGGGATATTCTATGCCTGAAGAACTTGGTGTTTATACATGGGCAGATTATATGGCGGACTACCTGGGTTATGAGGCATTGCAGGTTGGCGCACCGCAAATGCTGGCATTCCTTTTACTTTTCCTTTCATTCCTTGGAATCTCCAATACTATTTTGCTTGCTATATTGGAGCGGACAAAAGAAATTGGCATGATGCGTGCTTTGGGTATGACAGATAAACAAATGATAATGACCTATATGCTGGAAGCAGGTTTTCTGGGATTTATCGGCTCGGTTTTGGGAATAATACTGGGCTGCGCCATCAATTATCCAATGGTGGAATACGGAATTGATTTTACCGCAATGGGCGATGTTTTGAGTGACGGACTTGGTTTCCGAACGACAGCAATTTTCCGCAGTATGTGGAATGTACCAGTAATTATTGGTTCAGGTATTGTGGCGACATTGCTGGCATCTTTTATGGCAATTTTCCCGACAAGAAGAGCGGTGAAAAAACCCATAACCGACAGCTTGCGGTTTGAATAAGGAGGCATGAAATGAATGAATATAAAAAAGGCGGCACAGGTGCGCTGATCAAGATTGCTTTCCGCAATATTTGGCGTAACAAGAGACGTACTCTCTTTTGTTTTGCCGCTGTAGGAATTGCAGTGTTTTTTATCGTAGTTTATACATCAATGATAGAAGGTATGGTCGAAAGCATAAATGATACTGTGCAGATTTATGAGCTTGGTCATGTAAGGGTGGTATCATCGCAATATGAAGCGGAAAGCGAATTCCTGCCGGTGCAGTATCCTGTTGCTGATGGAAAAAACTGGAGAGAACTTGCCTCTGATATTTATCGAATACCCGGCGTTCGCGCGGTATTGCCGCGGATAACTACGATGGCAACACTGCAGGAAAGTACGATAAAACATGCAACGCTATGGGGTCTGGACATAGAAAGAGAAATGGAAATAAACCATTTTAATATGACTAACCGCACCGATGGTTTGATTGAAGGACGCTGGCCGCAGGATGCCAACGAAGCTGCTGTTGGATTTATTTTTGCAGAAAAAGCCGGCTTGGGTATTGGAGATCGAATTCCATTGAGAGCTGTTTCTTCCAATTTTTCCGAAAGATTCTGGAGCCCCACGATTACCGGTATTTTTAATTTTGACTATATCAAGATTGATGAGCAGTATATCATAGTAGATTTTGAGAGGCTCCAGCGGCTTCTGGTTCTTGACGGAGGAACGCAGTCTCTTGTGATTTATGCCGAAGACGACAAAATGAGCGGAGCAGTCACAACATCAGTACAAAACCTGCTGGGTGAAGGCAGCGTTGTTACTGAATGGAATGATAATTACTGGGTTGCGGTAATGAGAATGGTAGAACCTGTATATACCATTCTGTTTCTTGTATTTTTGCTTGTAGCAAGTTTCCTTATCATCAATACGGTTGTTATGATTATACATGAGCGTATCAAAGAAATCGGCATGATGGGCTGCCTGGGTATGACACGCGCAGAGATCGTAAAAGTATTTTTCTTTGAGTCGATTTTCATGGCAGCCATTGGTGCTTTAGCGGGGGTAGTTGTCGGCGGTCTGCTTGCCGCTGTCTTTTCCCAAAACCCAATTCGCATGGGGGACATGTACGGCAATACATTTTCGGAAATGCCTATGAGCCAGTCGATTTTTATGGTGTTTGATTTTGCCATTCTTATCCGGGCATGGATAATGGGCGTTGTAATAGCGTCGCTTTTTACACTGATTCCATCGCTTAAAAGCGCGTTTGTGGAGCCAGTAGAAGCGTTAAGAAGATAGGGAATAGGGATTAGGGGGCAGGGAATAGGGACTAGGGACTAGACTTAGTCTTCCATCCCCTATCCCCTAACCCCTTCCAAAAACACAGGAGGTTGTTTATGAACAAGAAGTTTTTATTTGTTGGATTGATGTTAATCGTAGCCGTTATGGCTTTCGCACAAAACCCGAGTGCGGCGGAATTACTGCGGCGGGTGGACAGCAACGAGATTTACAACACCATTCAGTACGAAGGCGAGCTTATCATTGAACACGGTGGAAGGCGTTTTGTAAAAACATTTAATGCATGGGCAAGGGGCAATACACACAGCTTTATGGAATTTACAAACCGCGAAGACAGGGGTACAAGGTATCTTAGAAGGGACGGCAGGCTTTTTGTTTACTCTCCTGATACTGAAGAAGTAATGTTGATCTCCGGTCATATGCTGCGTGAATCCATGATGGGTTCCGATATGTCCTACGAAGATACTCTGGATAACGAATCATTATCCAGTCGTTATACACCAACTCTTTTAGGTTCGGAAGTTATTAATGGACGCGACGCATGGGTATTGGAACTTAATGCTACCAGGCGGACAGAAAGTTATCCAAAGCGCAAGTTATATCTCGACAAGGAAAACAATGATCTTTTACGCTACGAACTTTTTGCTCTTTCCGGCGCAATGCTTAAAGAGTACACCCTGCACAGAGTAGAAGTCATTGGCGGACGCCGCTTTCCTGTAGAGGGAGAAATGCGCGATCTGTTACGCAGGGATTCAAGGACTGTCTTTGTTATGAAAAATGTCGTTCTTGACAGACCAATAGCGGATTCTGTGTTTAGTATGAGAAATCTGGAAAGATAGGATGATAGGGGATAGGGATTAGGGATTAGGGGTTAGGAAACATGATCCCTAGCCCCTATCATTGGAGTTAGCCATGAAAAAGACAATAACATTTATAGTATTCGCACTTTTTATAATCAGCGGGCTTACTGCGCAGATGACGGTCTCCGGTATTCTGGACTCTACCGTCTCCATGATTGCAGATACCGACTCACAGGATTTCTCTTTTGGATTTGAAGAATTTGCCAATCTGCGTTTCCAGTCCAGACTGCGGGAAGGAGGAACCTTCTTTGGCGCGGTAAATTTAATTGCCGCTTCCGGGATTTTTGCCGCAGCAATGGCAGGTATGCCAAGCGTGGGCAGTCCGGAAAACTTTGTTGCCGCCATTGAACTTGAACGCCTTCATTTTCGTCTGCGCGGCGAACACCTGGATTTTGACGGCGGACTCATGCGCCTTCCTTTTGGTTATGGTCAGGTTTTTGGACCATCGGATTTTCTTAACCCCAGAAACCCGTTTATGTTAAGTGCCCGCCCGCGCGGCATACTTGGCGGATCTGTTACATGGTTTCCGATTGATGAATTAAAACTGCTTGGTTTCTTTGCCGCTCCCCGTAATCCGTTTTCGTATGGAGGTGAAGGCGCTCTGTTTGGAATTTCGGCAGACAGACACTGGGATAAGACAAGTTTGCAGGCTCTGTATACATTTGAAGCGCCTGGTGACGATACCTTTTATGGGATTCACCGTGTTGGGTTTTCTTTAAAAACTGATATAGAGATTGGTTTTTCTATAGAAACGCTTTACACCTATGACCATGAAATAAGAATAGACGATGATGTCCATATTATTGATGGACTTTCTTTCAGTTTAGGAGCGGATTATTCTTTCTTTGAAGGTAATTTAATTATACTTGCAGAATATTTATTTAACGGAAACGAATCTTCAACAGCGCTGCAATATGGCGGTAATTATAAAAATAATCATTATCTGTACACCGGTTTTACCTGGCGTTTTAACGATTTTACCAATATGAATGCCGCATTTATTTCCGATTTGGATGATTATTTATTTACACCGATAATCACGCTGAATCATGAACTTTTTCAGGGTGTAGTATTTACAATTTCAGTGCAGTCACCTTTTGACAGCGATTATTTTTACGGCGTTAATTGTACCGCGCGGGTAAGATTGCGGTTTTAATAAATTAATGATATAATGTCCTCATGAAAATCAACGAACAAATTTTTGGAATTCTTTCCAACGGAGAAAAAGTAAAACTGTATACGCTCAGCGCGGGAGATTTAACGCTTTCGCTGACCGATTTCGGAGCAACATGGACAAGCCTGTTTGCTCCTTCACGTAATGGCATAAAAGATGATTTACTGCTTGGCTATTCAGGCTTGAACGGCTTTTTAAATAACGGGCCGTACCTGGGCGTAACAGTAGGACGTTTTGCCAATCGTATCAAGGGCGCAACATTTACTCTTGACGGAAAAACATTCCGTCTTGACGCTAATGAAAACGGAAACATGCTCCATTCAGGGTATCGCGGTTTTGACAAACTGCTTTGGAAATCCGAAGCCTATGAAGAAAACGGAGCTGTCTTTGTACGCTTTGAATATGACAGTCCTGATGGAGAAGGCGGTTTTCCGGGTAATTTAAAAGCGGTTGTTACTTACGGACTTACGGAAAAAAATG
>Ga0123356_10006054_pt1 | contig 12272 bp, 12 predicted proteins | sample TergutEmb28metaG_2_FD_92546 | JGI IMG/M metagenome (GOLD analysis project Ga0123356, IMG submission 92546) | Embiratermes neotenicus P3 segment gut microbial communities from Petit-Saut dam, French Guiana - Emb289 P3 | ecosystem: Host-associated > Arthropoda: Insects > Digestive system > Gut ... | reverse complement strand
CGTCAGCCTGCCGGTCCGCCGCACCCTGGTCGGGACCGGGTCGACATCGCCGCCCTCCGCGTACGCCGGCACGTATCCGAGATCGGCGACGATGTGCTCACGACGCACCCGGTAGGAATGCTCGCGCTCCTTCCAGTGCGTCAGCACCGGCGAGGCGATGAAGATCGACGAGTAGGCGCCCGAGGCGACGCCGATCAACAGCGCGAACGCGAAGTCCTTGAGCGTCGCGCCGCCGAACAGCAGCAGCGCGATGATCGGCAGCAGCGTACATGAGGTGGTGATCAGCGACCGGGTGAGCACCTCGGACATGGAGCGGTTCACGATCTGGGAGAACGCGGCCCGCGGCATCCGCGGCATGTTCTCGCGGACACGGTCGAAGACGATGATCGTGTCGTAGAGCGAATAGCCGAGAATCGTCAGCAGCGCGGCCACCGTGTTGGCGGTGACGACGCGGCCGGTGAGCGCATAGACGCCCGCAGTTATCAGCAGGTCGTGCATCAACGCAATCAGCACCGGAACGGTGAACTTCCACTCGAATCTGAGCGCCACGTAGAGCGAGATCAGGAACAGCGAGACGATGATCGCGATCACGGCGCTCTTGGTCACGGTCGAGCCGAACGCGGGACCGACCGAGGTGGTGTTGAAGCCGTTGGTTCCGCCGCGGATCTGGTACTTGTTCTCGAGCTCGGAGCGGAGCTTCTCGTACTGGATCTGTCCGAGGAACTTGGACTGGATCTGGAAGCCGTTGGGACCCAGCGTCTTGTTGTTGTGAACGGCCTGGATCGTCGCATTGCCGCCGCCCACGCCGGACACGAGCGACCTGACCTCGTTGACGGTCGCCGGGTGTTCGAGGCCGACGGCGATCTGCGTGCCGCCCGTGAAGTCGATGCCGAGGTTGAGACCGCGGCCGCCGATCGCGAGCGCGCCGACGAGCAGGATCACGCCTGACATCGAGAAGAAGTAGCGGCTCATGCCCATGAAGTCGAAGCGCCAGTGCCGCTTCTTGCCGCCGGCGCCGAGCGCCGACGGGCTCTGGACCGCGCGCGAATCGCCCATCGTCATCAGGATCGCCTGGGTCGCGAGCACGGCCGTGAACAGCGAGACGAACGTGCCGATGCCGAGCGTGAAGGCGAAGCCCTTGACGTCGGAGGTGGCGAGCACGAACAGGATGAACGCGGTCATGATCGTCACGACGTTCGCGTCGATGATCGCCGTCAGGCCCTTGCGGTAGCCGGTGATGATGCCCTGGCGGATCGATCTGCCGCCGCGGATCTCCTCTTTGACGCGCTCGAAGATGACGACGTTCGCGTCGGCTGCCACACCGATCGTGAGGATCAGGCCGGCGATGCCGGCGAGCGTCATCGTGATCGGGATCAGCTTGATCAGCGCGTAGAAGTAGATGCCGTAGACGACCAGGCCGCCGACCGCGATCAGGCCGAGCACGCGGTAGTACACGAGCAGCAGCACGACCACGAGCGCGAGGCCGACCAGGCCGGCGACGAGGCCCTGGTGCAGCGCCTGCGAGCCGAGCGACGCCGAGACCTGGCTCTCGGAGATCTGCACGAGCCTGACCGGCAGCGCGCCGAGCCGCAGCTGCGTCGCCAGCGCCTGAGCGGTGCTGGTCGTGAAGCCGCCGGTGATCTCGCTGCCGTTGCTGGCGGGAATGCCCTCCGGGAACTGCTTGTAGTCGACCTGCGGGACGCTGATCAGCTGGTTGTCGAGCGCGATCGCGAAGTGCTGGTTGAGCTGCTGGCCGCCGAGACTGACCGTCAGGCCGCGCACCGCGAGCTTCCGGGTGACGTTCTGGAAGAGGTTGACGCCGTTGCCCTGGAAACCGAAGTTGACGCTGGGCTGTCCGCTCGCGTCGGTGCTCGCCGTCGGGTTGGAGATGTCGGTGCCGCGCAGCGCAACGTCGTCCCTGAGGACGTAGTAACCGGCGTCGGGTGAGCCGTACTTGGGCCTGTTGGCGAAGCTGTTCGGCACCGCCTGCAGAACCTGTGTGCCCTGCTCGACGACGATCACCTGCGTACCCGCGGTCTCGGCCGCCGACAGCCCCGACTTCAGCTGCGCCAGCGCCTGGGCGCGCGGCTCCGAGGCCGGAACCTGCAGCGGCCCGGCGATCAGGCAGTGCACGTTCTTCTGCACGTGGGCGCCCTGTGCGGCCGCGTAGGCGTCGCAGGCCGAGCTGCCGGGCGAGCCGAACAGGAAGTACTCGCTGCCGTAACGGGCCCTGTTGTTCACGTTTGCCTCGAACGGCTGCTTGGCGGCGAGCTCGACGGCCGGGTAGAAGCCCATCGCTCCGACGGCGGGGCTGTTGGAACCAGGACCCGCGGTGCTGGTGCCCTGGCTGAGCGCGACCGAAGTCGGATCCTTGGTCGCGAGGCCGTTGGCCACCGGCTGCCCGGACGGCGTCAGCACGCTGGCCTCCCAGTCGTAGAAGAACAGCTGGGCCGTGGTGCCGACCGCCGACTCCGCCTGTGCGACGTTGGTGACGTCGGGCAGCTGCACGTCGATCAGGTTGGAGCCCTGCGTCGTGATGTCCGGCTGCGTCACACCAAGCTGGTTCACGCGATTGTTCATCACGTCGACCGTCCGCTGCATCGAGGCGGGGTTGACCGGAGAGTGCGGCGTCGGCTCGGCGCGATAGATGAGCTCGACCCCGCCCTTGAGGTCGAGTCCCAGTCGCGTCGGCTTGATCGCGATGAAGACGAAGGATGCGGCGATCAGCCCTGCTACGAGCAGCAGGATGAATCCATGGCGTTGGCGATCAGTCATCGGACAGCTTGATGCTAGAAGGGTTGGCTTTCGGCGGCGTTAGGATGCCGCGCGCCCATTCGAGGGCGTCAGCACGACGAGCAGGCCGCCCTCTTCGTCGTCGTATGCGGGAAAGATATCGGCCACGGCGCTGGCGCGCTCGGGACCGGCATTGAGTGTGACCGGTTTGCCGCTCACGCGCACCTCCCACTCGAGGGCAGTTGCGATGTGATCGACGCCGTCGGCGAAGCTGAGCCCGAGCGCCTCCTGGAGCGGCTGGCCGATCGCGGACTCCGTGCGCAGACCCGTGAACTCGAACGCGCCACGACCGCAGTCGACGACCCGGCCCTCAGCATCGCAGGCGAAAAACGCCGCGGCGGGCGCCGGGTAGTAGTCGTCGAGCAGCTCGAACAGGTACGCGAACCCGCACTTCTCGCACCCGCGCGCCTCGCGCCGGAAGCCGGCGTTGCGGTCCGTCCCCATCGAACGGTTCCCGCAGTGCGGGCAGATGAAGTAGTGCTCGTGGGCCATCCGACGCGTGAGGATAGTCCGTCTCAGGAAGTTGACCGCTTATGGACTGCGCGAGCTCGGAGCGACCTGGGCTCAGATCAGCCCGAGCTGCGCGGCCGGGGGTTCGAGCCGCAAGTGCTCGAACGCGCGCCGCGTAGCGGCGCGGCCGCGCGGCGTGCGCTCGATCAGGCCACACTGGAGCAGATACGGCTCGTAAACGTCCTCGATCGTGTCCTGCTCCTCGCCGACCGAGGCGGCCAGCGTCGAGAGCCCGACGGGGCCGCCTGAGAACTTCTCGCAGATCGTGCGCAGGATCTCCCGGTCGAGCCGGTCGAGCCCGGCGTGATCGACCTCCAGCAGGTCGAGCGCGGCACCCGCCACCGACTCGGTGACGATGCCGCTGCCACGCACCTCGGCGTAGTCGCGGACCCGCTTGAGCAGGCGGTTGGCGACGCGCGGTGTGCCGCGGCTGCGCGACGCCACGGCCAGCGCCCCGCCGTCCTCGACCTCGACGCCGAGCAGCCGCGCGGAGCGCCGCACGATCTGTGCCAGCTCCGGCGGCCCGTAGTGGTCGAGCCGGTGCTGGATGCCGAAGCGGTCGCGCAGCGGCGTGCTGAGCAGGCCGGTGCGCGTCGTCGCTCCGACCAGCGTGAACGGCGGCAGATCGATTGTCACGACCCGCGCGCCCGCTCCCTGGCCGACCGTGATCGGCAGGCAGTGGTCCTCCATCGCCGGGTAGAACGTCTCCTCCAGCGCGCGGGGCAGCCGGTGGATCTCGTCGACGAAGAAGACCGAGCGCGGCTCGAGCGCCGTGAGCAGCGCGGCGATGTCAGCCTTGCGCTCGAGCGCCGGCCCGGCCGTCTGCACGAACGGCACCCCCAGCTCGGCGGCGACGATCTGCGCCAGCGAGGTCTTGCCGAGCCCCGGCGGCCCCGCCAGCAGCACGTGGTCAAGCGCCTCGCCGCGCGCGGCGGCGGCGGCGATCGAGACGCCCAGCTGGTCCTTGAGCGCCTCCTGCCCGATGAAATCCTCGAGCTGGCGCGGGCGCAGCGAACGATCGACGTCGTCTTCAGGCAGCGCCTCCGCGCTCAGGATCGTCATCTCCGTGCTGCCCTCAGCGCCTCAGCGATCAGATCCTCGGGCGTCTCCCCGCCGAGCCCGTCCAGCAGCCCGTCGGCCTCCTCGGCGCTGTAGCCGAGGCCGATCAGGCCCTCCCGCGCGAGTGCGCGTGGATCGTCGGAGCGGACAACGCGGATTGCGCCCTCGGGCACGTTCACGCCGACCTTCTCGCGCAGTTCGACGATGATCCGCTCGGCCGTGCGCTTGCCGACGCCCTTGACGGCCTGGAAGCGGGCGCTGTCCCCCGCAGCGATCGCCGCGAGCAGGTCGCGCGCCGGTCCACCCGACAAGACATCCAGCGCGACCTTGGGGCCCACCGACTGGACGCCCAGCAACATCAGGAAGAGGTCGCGCTCCTCCTCGGTCGCGAACCCGTACAGCAGCAGCGCGTCGTCGCGGGGGATCAGGTGCGCGTGCAGCGCCACCCGGTTGCCGACGGCCGGCACGTGACGCAGCGTCTCGCTGGAGACCGACAGCCTGTAGCCGACGCCGCCGCAATCGACGATCACGTGGTCGGAGCGGCGCACCGCGACCGCGCCGCTCACCAGCGCGATCATGCGGCAGCCTCCGCGATCGCTCCCGCCAGCGGCGCGCGGTTGACATCGCACACCGCCACCGCCAGCGCGTCGGCGGCGTGGTCGGGCCGGGGTGGCGACGAGAGCCCCAACAGCCGGGCGACCATGCGAGACACCTGGTCCTTGCCGGCACGGCCGCTGCCGCAGACCGCCGCCTTGACCTGCTGCGGCGTGTAGGTGCGCACCGGCAGGCCACGCTGGCCGGCCGCGAGCAGCACGACGCCGCGCGCCTGGCCGACGGCCATCGCGCTCACCACGTTCGCGCCGAAGTACAGGTCCTCCACGGCGACCGCGTCGACATCGAAGCGGGCCAGCAACTCCGCCACGTCACTGAAGATCTCGGCGAGCCGCGCCTCGGGAGCCACCGCGGCACCCGTCTCGATCACCCCGAACTCGAGCGCCTGCACGCTCGATCCGCCGCTCGCGACGATCCCGTAACCGGTGTTGGCGAGCCCCGGGTCGATTCCCAAAACGATCATGTGTTCGCCTATTCAACGCAACCCGCCGGACGCCTCCCCAATCGGCACCGAGACGCCTCCCCAATCGGCACCGAGACGCCTCCCCAATCGGCACCGAGACGCCTCCCCGATCGCCGGCCGCGGTGGCCCCGCCAGCCGAACACGTCCGAGGTCTAACTTGTGTTGAACAACACCGGCAAAGGAGGCGTGACATGAGCACAACCCACGAGCCGAAGATTCCAGGCCCCGATCACCCGATCGACGTAAAGCCATTCGCGGGACGCGTCCGGGTGACGGCGGGCGGCCACACGCTCGCTGACTCGGAGGCCGCCCTCGCACTGCACGAGGCTTCCTATCCGCCCGTCTACTACGTGCCCCTCGCGGACGTGGACCAGGGCTCGCTGCGGCCCAGCGAGACGACGACGTACTGCCCGTACAAGGGTGACGCCTCCTACTACGACGTGATCGCGCCGGACACGCAGCAGGCGATCGCGGACGCCGTCTGGCACTACCGCGACCCGTACCCGTCCGTGGCCGAGATCGCCGAGTACGTCGCCTTCTACCCGGACCGCGTCGAGTTGGACGTGCAGCCCGAGTAGCGCGCGCCGCCGGAGTAGCGCGTGCAGCCGAGGAGCGCGAAAAAAAAGGGCCGGCCCCCGCAGGGCCGGCCCCAATAAAACGGGTCCTACTTGACGAGTCCTACTTGCTGACGGCGAGCAGGTCGACGATGAAGACCAGCGTCGCGTTCGGCGGAATCGTCGATCCGCTGCCGCTCTTGCCGTAGGCCAGCGAGGGCGGAATGATGAGCTCGCGGCGGCCGCCGACCTTCATGCCGGCGACACCCTCGTCCCAGCCCTTGATGACCTGGTTGACGCCGAGCTGGAACGCGAACGCCTTGCCGGGCGTGTCCTTCCAGGAGCTGTCGAAGATATGGCCGTTGCTGTAGAGCGCGCCGACGTAGTTGACCTGGACGTGGTCGCCGCTGGCGGCGGTTGCGCCGTGGCCGACGATCAGGTCGGTCTTCTTGAGCGCGGTCGGCGCCGGGCCCTTGGGGATCGTGATCTTGGGCTCCCTGGAGAGCGGCCCGGCCTTCGGGGTGCTGGCGGTCGTGCTGGTGGGGCTGGTGGTGGTGGAGGCCGGCGTGGTCGTCGCCGGGGCCACGGTCGCGCCGCCGCCGGGGGCGGTCGTGATGCCGGGCGCTCGGCCGGAGCCACCACAGGCTGCCAGGCCGACTGCCACCGCTGCGGCCGCAACGGTCGTTTTCATTGCTGCTGTCGTTCTCATCGGGCAGGCAGAGTAGCGGGCGTCGCTGCGAACCGGCGGGCGCTCAGCCCGCGATGCGCTCCAGAACGTCGGCGTCCACGTCGTAATTGGCGTGCACAGCCCCGACATCATCGGACTCTTCGAGCGCGTCGATGAGTTTCATAAGTTTTGCCGCGTCCTCCTCCGAGAGGGGCACGCGGGACTTGGGACGCTGGGTCACGTCGGCGCTCTCGAGCTCGATGCCGGCCTGCTCCAGGGCGTTCCGCACGACGGTCAGATCGCCCGGAGCGGTGATCACCTCGTAGACGTCGTCGTCGAGCACGATGTCCTCCGCGCCGGCGTCGATCGCGACGATCAGGTCATCCTCGCTGTAGCGCTCGGCCTCAACCACGAGCACGCCCTGCTTGTCGAACAGGTATGCGACCGAGCCCGGCTCGCCCAGCGAGCCGCCGTTCTTGCCGACGATGTGGCGCACGTCGGCCGCGGTGCGGTTGCGGTTGTCGGTGAGCGCCTCGATCAGCATCGCGACACCGCCGGGCCCGTAGCCCTCGTAGACGACAGTCTCGAAGTTCTCGGCGTCGGATCCGGCGCCGGTGCCCTTCTGGATCGCGCGCTCGATGTTGTCCTTGGGCATCGAGGCATCGCGGGCCTTCTGGATCGCGAGCGCGAGCGCCGAGTTGCCCTCCGGGTCGCCCCCACCCTCCTTGGCGGCGACCTGTACGGCGCGAGCCAGCTTGGTGAAGTGCTGACCGCGGCGCGAGTCCACGATCGCCTTCTTGTGCTTGATCGAAGCCCATTTCGAATGCCCTGACATGTCTGCGAAGTCTAGGAGAGATGGCCGGCCTCGCGCGAGCCGGTCGCCGGAGCCTGAACAGCCGGTCCCGCGGGATAGGATGCGCGCAATGCTCACGATCTCCCCAGAAATCTTCAAGGCCTACGACATCCGCGGCATCTACGGCGTCGACCTCGACGCCGACGGCGCCCACGCGATCGGCCGCGCGTTCGCGCGCGTGATCGCCGGGCTCGCCGGCAAGCCCGTCCGCGAGCTGCGGCTCGGGCTCGGACGGGACATGCGCCTCTCGGCTCCCGAGATGGCCGCCGCCTACGGCGCCGGCATGGTCGCCGAGGGTGCGCACGTGATCGACGCCGGCATGGTCGGCACCGAGATGCTCTATTACCTCGTCGGCTCGCGTGAGCTCGACGGCGGCGTGATGTGCACCGCCTCGCACAACCCGAAGGCCTACACCGGCGCCAAGCTGGTCCGCCGTGGCGTGCTGGCGCTCTCAGGCGAGGAGGGCATCGGCGACATCAGGGACCTGGTCGCCGGGGGCCTGGGCGAGCCGCCCGGCGGCGGCAGCATCGAAACGGTCGAGATCTATGACGAGTTCCACGCGTTCGTCGGGAAGTTCATCGACCCCGACACGATCCGGCCGCTGAAGGTCGTCGTCGACGGCGGCAACGGCATGTCCGGCCCGATGGTCGGGCGGCTGCTCGAGCGCCTCGGCCTGGAGCTGGTCGAGTGCTATTTCACGCCTGACGGCGAGTTCCCCGATCACGAGCCGAACCCGCTGCTTCCCGAGAACCGCGAGTTCATCATGGCCGAGGTCGTGCGCCAGGGGGCCGACCTCGGGATCGCCTGGGACGGGGACGCCGACCGCTGCTTCTTCATCGACGACACCGGCCGCTTCGTCGACGGTGACTTCCTGACGGCGATCCTCGCCCGCTCGCTGCTCGCCAAGCACCCCGGCGAGACGATCCTGTACGACGTGCGCGCGAGCCGCGCCGTTCCGGACATCGTCGCCGCCGCCGGCGGCACGGCGATGATCAATCGCGTGGGTCACGCGTTCTTCAAGAAGCGCATGCGCGAGGAGGGCGGCATCTTCGGCGGTGAGGTCTCCGGGCACTATTACTTCCGCGACTTCTTCTGCGCCGACTCGGGCACGATCCCGGCGCTGCTGATCCTCGAGGAGCTGTCGCAGCGGGGCGTGAAGATGTCCGAGCTGCTCGCGCCGCTGCGCGGCAGGTACTTCATCTCGGGCGAGATCAACTCCCAGGTGGCCGACCAGCACGCAAAGGTCGCCGAGATCACCGAGCGGTTCTCCGACGCAGACCAGCACACGCTCGACGGCATCTCGATCGATTACCCCGACTGGCACTTCAACGTCCGCGCCTCCAACACCGAGCCGCTGCTCCGCCTCTGCCTCGAGTCGCTCGTCTCCGAGGCTGACATGGAGGCCAAGCGCGATGAGATCCTCGCGCTGATTCGCGCGTGAGTCGCGCTGATTCGCGAGTGACCGCGAAGCTGAGCGACGAGCCGGCCGCGGGGATCCACCGGATCGCGGTCGAGACGCCGTTCGCTGTCGGTCTGATCAACTGCTACCTGCTGGTCGGCGAGCCGCTCACGCTGGTCGACACCGGGCCCAACTCGGGCAGCGCGCTGGACCATCTGGAGCGGGGCCTCGCGGAGCTCGGCGTGCGTGTCGAGGAGCTCGAGCTGATCGTCCTCACGCACCAGCACATGGATCACGAGGGTCTGACCGAGATCCTCGCGCGCCGCTCCGGGGCCGAGGTGGCGGCCTTCGCCCCGCTGGCGCCGTGGCTGACCGATTACCGCGCGAGCGCCAAGCTCGACGACCAGTACGCGCAGGCCGTGATGCTGCGGCACGGGCTCAGGCCCGACATCGTAGCCCTGCTCGGAGTGCTCTCGGCCGGGATGCACTCGTACGGCTCGCGGGCCGTGGTCACGCGCCCGCTCCAGGACGGCGCGACCCTGACGATGGGCGGCCGCGAGTTCGGCGTCCATCATCGCCCGGGCCACAGCCCCTCCGACCTCGTCTTCCTCGATTCCGCGACCGGCGTCCTGATCGGCGGCGACCACCTGATCGGACACATCTCCTCGAACGCGCTGATCACTCGGCCGCTGGCTGGCTTTGCCAGCGGCCTCGACAGCGGCTTGCGTCCGACGCCCCTGCTCGATTACGCGCGCTCGCTCGAGGCCACACGCGAGCTGGGCGTCAGCCGCGTCCTTCCCGGCCATGGAGACGTCGTTGAGGATCCCGCCGGTTTGATCGACCGGCGGCTGGCCGACCAGGCGCGCCGCGCGCGCCGAATCCTCGAGCTCCTGGGCGGCCGGTCGCTGACCGCGCACGAGATCGCCGGCGAGATGTGGGGCGAGGTCGCCATCAAGCAGGCCTACCTGACCATCTCAGAGGTGCTCGGGCACCTCGACATCCTGCTCGCCGCGGGCGCCGTCGTCGAGCGCGACGATGACGGCGTCAGCCGGTTCACTGTCCGCTGAACGCGCTCTTGCCCGGCAGCATCGGGGACAGCGTCGCCCTCCCGCAGGCGGCGATGCCGGGCAGCGCCACGTGCATCGTGACCGTGTCGTCGGGCGCATAGATCTGCAGCCGCGTGGCGTTCGGGCAACTGGTCCCGCCTGGGCCGACGTCGCTGGCGGCGATCCGGAACGACGCCTCCTCGCCCGGCTTCAGCGTGAGCACGTTGGCGGGCGTGGCGCCGACCACGTCGCTGGTCGTGCGCCTCGCGTTGGTGGGCAGCTTCGCCCCGCTCGCGGACAGGAACTGCACCCCGGGCCAGCCGTAGGTATGGCAGCTCGCGCTGCCCGTGTTCTTGAGCGCGATCGCGAGCACGAATGTGCCGGCGGCGCCGTTGGAGCCGAGGTAGGAGGGCGTCAGGTCGGACGCCGTGCAGGCCGTGCTGTGGGCCGTACCGGTGGTCGTCGTCGGCGGCGATGTCGTGCCCGGCGGTGTCGTGCTCGTGGCGGGGATCGTCTCGGTGACCGTATCCGTGACCGTCACCCGGCCGCCGGTGGTGGTGTGAGTCGCGTTGGATGACCCACCACACGCGGCGAGCACGACCGCGCCGATCACCGCTGCGGTGGCTGCGAACGGAATCCGGGCTAGCCGCATCTCACCATTCTTCTACCCGGGCGGTCTCGAATCCTGCGACCCGGTCGAGGAAGAAGCGGTGCAGGCGGTCCTCACCCGACAGTTCCGGATGGAACGCGAGCGCCAGGATCCTGCCCTGCTGGATCGCCACCGGATGCCCGTCGACCTCGGCCAGCACCTCGACGTCCGGACCGCGCTCGGAGATCCAGGGAGCGCGGATGAAGACGGCGTGGACGGGACCGCCGGGGACACCCTCGACCTCGAACTCGGCCTCGAACGAGTGCAGCTGACGCCCGAACGCGTTGCGCTGCGCGAGCACGTCGAGGATCCCAAGGTGAACACGGTCGAGCATGATCATGCCGGCGCAGGTGCCGAGGATCGGCGTGCCTGCGGTCGCGAGCTCGCGCAGCGGATCGGCCAGGCCCTCGCGCTCGACGCCGAGCGTCATCACGGTCGACTCGCCGCCCGGGAGGACCAGCGCATCGAGGTCCTCCAGGTCTGCGGGCATGCGCACCTGGCGCGTCGCCGCGCCCAGTCGGCTCAGGACACGCTGGTGTGCCTCGAAGCCGCCCTGGAGGGCGAGTATGCCGACGAGGGGGTTTTCGGTCACCAGCCGCGCGGCGACAGCAGCTGTTCGGACTCGAGCTTTGAGGTCTCGATGCTGTCCATCGCGGCGCCCAGGCCGGTCGATGCGTCCGCGACGCGGGAGGCGTCGGCGTAATGGGTGGTCGCCTCGACGATCGCCTTGGCGCGCCGCTCCGGGTCCGAGGACTTGAAGATGCCCGATCCGACGAAGACGCCCTCGGCGCCGAGCTGCATCACCAGTGACGCGTCGGCCGGGGTCGCGATCCCTCCGGCGCAGAACATGACGACCGGGAGCTTGCCTTCGGCGGCGACCTGGCGCACGAGCGGCAGCGGCGCCTGCAGATCCTTGGCGGCGGCGGCCAGCTCCTCTGGCCCGAGCGCCGTCAGGCGGCGGATCTCGCCGCCGATCTGACGCAGGTGCGTGACCGCGTTGACGATGTCACCGGTGCCAGCCTCGCCCTTGGAGCGGATCATCGCCGCGCCCTCGCCGATCCGGCGCAGCGCCTCACCGAGGTTGGTCGCGCCACACACGAACGGCGCCTTGAACGCCCACTTGTCGATGTGGTTGACCGTGTCGGCAGGCGTCAGCACCTCCGACTCGTCGATGTAGTCGACCTCGAGCGCCTCCAGCACCTGCGCCTCGGCGAAGTGGCCGATGCGCGCCTTCGCCATCACCGGGATCGTGACGGCGTCCTGGATGCCCTTGATCATCTCCGGATCCGACATCCGGGCGACGCCGCCGTCGCGGCGGATATCGGCCGGCACACGCTCGAGCGCCATCACGGCAGCCGCCCCGGCGGCCTCCGCGATCCGCGCCTGCTCGGGGGTGACCACGTCCATGATCACGCCGCCCTTGAGCATCTCCGCGAGGCCCGCCTTGGTCAGGAAGGTGGACTCGTCGCGTGTGATGTGGCCGTTTGTTCCCATTGGCCCAGTGTAACCCGCGGGCCATTGGCCGCACCGGCAGAAGCCAGAGGCGACAGTTAGTACGGGGGTACTAGCCTGCCCGCCATGACAGACGCGGTCTACGAGGTTCGCGACGGCGCCCTCTGGGCGACCGAGCTGGCACGCGGTCCCTGGGATCCGAACGCCCAGCACGG
>Ga0123356_10006053_pt1 | contig 12273 bp, 10 predicted proteins | sample TergutEmb28metaG_2_FD_92546 | JGI IMG/M metagenome (GOLD analysis project Ga0123356, IMG submission 92546) | Embiratermes neotenicus P3 segment gut microbial communities from Petit-Saut dam, French Guiana - Emb289 P3 | ecosystem: Host-associated > Arthropoda: Insects > Digestive system > Gut ... | reverse complement strand
GGAGAGCTTTCCGGGTCCTGCCATCCAAGCGTGCGGGGCGGAGCCGCACTTTTAGTCTCTCAAACGGCCGGACCGCGCCAGGCATGCTTTTGCAGTAGCCACTCCACGTTTTCCGCGCACTTCAATTTCGAGAATCCTCTTCCCGAGATCCTCGTCGTCAACGATGGTGATATCGCGGAATTCAAGCTGCCAGGCCTCGTCAGGCCGCAAACCGGTGTTCACCACGAACAGCACGTAGTTCCCATTGGTGGCGCTCCGGTTTCGGTTCCTGCGCGCTTTCTCGTCCCTTCGTAGAACTGTTTGTATTCTTCGGGAGAAAACCAGGCGCGATGAGAGATTTCGGGGGAGGAGCGGTAGGAGGCAGACAGATCGGGGAGGCGATCGAGCCATCCGTGTCGGGCCGCTGTTTTCAGGGTCTGTCGCAGGGTCACGATTTCCTGATGCAGGGTGTTGTGCGCCGGCGGCTTGCCGTATTTTGCCATGGCTCCTCGTGCCGGTGAATGCGGTATTCCTGCACTTTGCCGGGGGTGATTTCGGAAAGGCCCAGATGGCCAAAAAACGGGACCAAATGCCGTCGTGACCGCAAATGGTGGTTGTACACGTGTTCTTTATTGCGTTGCCCCTGGGTGATGATGTCGTACTCGCGCAGGTATTGTTCGGAGGCTTCGCGAAAGGTTTTTTCGGTTTTGATTTCTCCGTTGCGGAGCTTTCCGCGCAGCTGCAGACGAAACCCGTGTTTAACCCACTGCGCGCTTGCACGGATTTTTCTTCAGGCGTCAGTGGATATCGCGGGGTATGTGAAAACATGGAGCCTACGATCGGACTTGAACCCATGACCTGCCGATTACGAAAGCGCTGAGGTTTTCCCCCCACCTTCGGATTCAAAAGCTTACAGTCGGGTACAAGGGTTCGTTGTTGGCATTCCCATGTTGTAGTCGGCAATCATTGTGCAGCGGGATCGTGCGCTTGAAAGCGAGCGTTCCAAAGTCCGTATTGGCGGCGTCCTGACGACATCGGAGTTCAGGTCGAGCCCGTCTCGTCCCGAACGAAGGAGGCAGCGGCTGAGGCACGCTGAGCACCCCAGATCAACAGAATTCCCTCGTGGCCGTTTCGATTCGGGGCCGCGGGGCGCAGGAAAGACAGCCGGCGGCCATCACGTAAGCTGATGCCGACCGATGAAATCGGCGCTCGTGATCTTCTCGCCTGCACTGCGCCGCCTGAGATGAGGCTTCGGCATCGATCGCCGAAGCCGGGGAAAGACGATTGTGAATGTATTAACAACAGCGCGTTTGACCCGCAGCATTGGCTCCCTGACGCTGATAGCCGACATTAGCGTAGAGGTGCAGCGTGGGGAAGTTTTGGCCGTAGTCGGGCCCAGTGGTTCGGGCAAGAGTTCGTTCTTGCGGCTGCTCAACCGGTTGGACGAGCCTACGTCCGGGTCAGTGTTTCTCGAGAATGTCGACTATCAGCAGATTCCGCCGCGGGAGCTTCGCCGCCAGGTCGGAATGGTCACCCAGCGTGCCTTCCTGTTTCCCGGGACCGTGGCCCAGAATGTCAGTTTCGGACCGCGACAGGGTGGCGAAGAGATCTCCCAGTCACGAGTGGACGAATTGCTCACCCGCGTCGGACTAGCCGGCTATGCAACGCGGGACGTGACCAACCTTTCCGGCGGCGAAGCACAACGAGTCTCCCTGGCTCGTGCTCTCGCCAATTCGCCGATCGTACTTCTGTTGGACGAGCCCACCTCCGCTCTGGATGACCAGGCCAAGGCAGGGGTCGAATCCCTCATCCACGACATCATCGCCGAGACCCATCTTACCTGCGTGATTGTGACCCATGACACGGCGCAAGCCGCGCGGATGGCGACTCGGGTGATGGTTCTTGACCGCGGGCACATGACTCGAATCGGTGCCGTTAGCGAGGTCCTCCATGCTTAGTCGGCTGTTCACCAATCAAGTACAACTCGGATTCGCGCAAGCAATCGCCGCAGCAGCGCTCGCTTATGGAGTGGTTCTTCTGGCGCGCGGACGGAAGATCCACCTGGAGAGCGAAGCGGCCATTGCCTTGCTGCGCGGGCTTGTGCAGATCATCGCAGTAGGTTCGGTGCTCGTCATCATGCTGCGGGCCCCCCGCTGGACCGGTGCGTTTTTCCTGGCCGCCATGATCATTGCCGCCGGCGCCACATCTGCAAAGCGCGCCAAGGGCGTCCCCGGATCATTCCAGGTATCGACCTACTCGATCGCGTGCGGAGCCGGATCGGTCATCGCCACGATGACATTCCTCGGAGTCATCGACACGGCGATCACTGCCCTGATCCCGGTGGGAAGTATGCTCATCGCGAATGCTATGAACACCAATGGTCTGGCCCTCAACCGGTTCCGTTCTGACATACTGGCGCACACCGGCGATATTGAGACCGCTCTCGCCCTGGGCGCCGATCCCCGTCAAAGCGTGGCGCCTTACGTTCAAGCCTCGTTTGAAGCCAGTTTGATTCCCGCGATCGATTCCCTTCGTTCTCTTGGCATTGTCTGGATACCCGGCCTGATGGCGGGAATGCTGCTCTCCGGTGCACGGCCCGTGTATGCCGCGATCTATCAGTTTGTGGTTCTCGCCATGATCTTTGCGGCCTCGGGGGTGACTGCGCTGGTCAGCACGCTGCTCATCCGAACTCATGCCTTCACCCCGGCCGAGCAACTATTGTTGCGCCCCGGGACTTCTGAACTGAAGCACCGCGACTGACCCTCGCGAGCGAATCTCAGTCCCCCCTTTCCAATCGCTATATTGGCGGAGCCGGCGCCGGACGAAGAAGCCATCGTTCGGCACGACCAGCTCGCCCCGGCCGGCCAGGCCAAAAACGCCCGGCGGGTCCGGACATGCCGATCCCCGGCACGGGCACCGGGCCGCAGATTGGCGTCAGAGGGCAGCGCAACCCACGGACTGACGACATCGGGCACCTACAGTTGGAATTCCGCCTGAGCGAGACCCCCGAGGACGGACGATTAGATTAGAACGTTAGCCGAGCTGCGATCTGCAGGATGCGCTGGGTTTGCAGAGCGGTGACACCGGTGCCCAGCGTCGTGCTGGAAATTTGGCCGAAAGTCGCGCTGAGCAGATTGGTCGCAGGGTTGGCAAATTGCGCGTGGTTGAACACATTGAACGCTTCCAGCCGCAATTCAAGGTTCACGCGTTCACTGAAGGCTGTATTTTTCGCCAGCGCCAGATCGAGGTTGGTTCGGCCCGGTCCGCGGAAGAAGTTTCGCGGTGTATCCCCGTACGGGTTGCTCAAATTGGGAACATCCGCAATCGCCAGGAACGCACTGCAGTCGAAGTACAGATTTCCTGTATTGACGAGACCGGTGTTGGCATTATTGCAGCTTCCCGTACGCCGAGGATTCAAGAGGGTGATTCTGTTTACTCCGGGCGCGAAATCAGCGTTTGCCAGGAAGGCGTCGCCGGCTCCCGATGGCCCTGGGACATTGGGATTTACACCTAGCTGCGAATTTATGCTCAAGGGAAACCCGGTTCTCCAGCTGAGGATAGGATAAAGACTCCATCCTTTGAGACCCTTGTTCACAAACCAGCTCGGTCCCGACGCCCAAGTTCGCGCAAGAGGCAAATCCCAGCCTCCGCTGAAAGTAATCCGGTTGGTTACATCGAAATCCGAGGGAGCGCGGAACTGGCCGATGTTGTAATAGGGCACTTGCGAATCGCGGTTCCGGAAACCAGATGCGTTGTCGATGCCGTGGCCGTAGGTGTAGGCCAGGGTGAAGTATGTGTTGCCGATAAAGCGGTTGTCGCCGTTCTGCTTCGTCAACGAAGCTTCCATACTGTTGAAACTGGCGAAACCGACGTTGGAAAATGCGAGAGCGCTCGAAAGCGGGCAAATCGCCGACCCACCATCGTTGGCCAGACAAAATGCGCTGAGAGCCGAACTCTGTTTCTCGTTCAAAATTCGGGTGGGGTTAGCGTTTGGGCCGATTACCGTGTTCAGATCGAATGGATTTACGTCTTCGAGCGAGGTGAGCCCTTTTGCGCTGCTACCCACGTAATTGATCTCGAAGATGGTGCGTTTCGCCAGTTGCTGCTGCACACTCAAGTTGTATTGGTAAGTGTACGGAGTGTGTAGGTGTGGATTTACGAAAAAGATGCTGCCCCCGCCAAAGGGAAGGAAATCTCCCGTCGTGGTACTGAACGCGGTCGCGGGATTCGGCGGCCTGGACGGGAACGGGTTTGGAACGATGGGCGTGGTCGAAGTTGCCCAGGGCTGGCTGTAAAAAGGAAAGCCTGCGGTGGTGGCGGCGGGTTGAACCGGCGTGCCCGACAGGCAGTTGGTTGTCGCTGTTGGGGAAGGCTGCAGGCACGGGTAGGAAACGAATGGCTCGCTGTAGAACGGAGGTGCGCCATTGAATTGCAGATTGTCCTCGCCCTTGAGCACATCGTAAAAGATCCCAAACCCTCCGCGAATGCTGGTGGTAGCTCCCTTCCTGGGACTCCAGGCAAAGCCGACTCGGGGCGCGAAATTGTGCTTGTCCGGAAAGTTCACTCCGCGGGGCGCTCCCGGGTCTCCGGGAAACACCAAGCCGAGGGGTGCATTCGGAAACCTCGTGGACTGGTCGCCAGGAATAATGGAGAAGTTTCGCCCGGCAGTGTCGAGTTTGGGCGAGCTGTATTCGTAGCGAATTCCAACAGTGAGAGTCAAGTTCGGCGTCACGCGCCATTCGTTCTGGGCAAACCCGTAGGTTGACTTGCTGCGAATGTTGTTACGTGCGTTGGGGCCTTGGAAGAGATTGTTTGGAGCGCCTAGCAGAAAGTCAGCAAAACTGTTTCCACTCCCTACTCCGCCGGCCGCGTATCCCAGAAAAGCGAAGTTGCTGTCGGTGAAAAAAGCGTAGAGCGTGTTTTGCTGATAGCCGGAAAATCCTCCGCCGAATTTCCACGTACTCCGTCCTCTCACCCAGGTAAATGTCTCTGAAATCGCGTAAGTGTTGCCGGCGTAGTGAGCTGGGCCTGCCTGAGCCTGCCCAAAGGCCAGACCGTTATCGAAAGTCATGAACGGGGGGCCGTTGGGAAGGTCGGAGGCGATGCCGAACTGCGAAATCGTAGGCATGTTGGCTGCCGGCGACTGCGAGAGATTGGTGCGGCGTTGACCGGTTAAACGAAGCTCATTGAGTTTCTCGGATGCAAAGGTTCGCGTGTAGGCCACGTTCAGAAAATAACTGTTGTTCTGCGCGATGGCAGGAAATCCAGCGACACTCGACGATTCCAAGCCGGGAGAATCCCCAAAGGGCTCAAGCCGGGGACTTCGGATACCGCCGACCGTGGCCGACAGTTTGTCTTTAGAACTGATCTCAAAATCAATCTTTCCAGTCAGTTCATTGTTGTTGTTCCGGGCGCTGCCTGAGGGAAATAAGGTTCCACTCGGAGACGACGGCACAAGCCCGGTGGCAATGTAGGCAGCTGCTGCTGAATCGATCCTCGTGGGGTCGATGACTGCCTGCGCCGCAAGAGTAGGGTTCGACTGAAAATATGGATTCGCCTGCAGGAACGCGGCAACGTTCGGATCCGGACCTCCGTTTGCCGCCTGCGAGAAATTGCCGGTCAACTCCGCTGGCGTGAACACAGTTTGCTCGGGCTGAACATCGGTTTCAACCTGTCGCTGGCCTTGGTACGAGGCAAAGAAGAAAAGCCGATTCTTGATGATGGGACCGCCAAAAGCACCGCCAAACTGATTTCGCTTGAGATTGTTTCGCGGTAATCCCTGCTGAATATTGAAATAGGCGTTGGCGTCCAAGGCGGTATTGCGCAGAAACTCGAATGCGCTGCCATGGAATTTATTGGTCCCGGACTTGGTCACAACGCTGATAATCCCCGCACCATTGCGACCGTATTCCGCCGTGTAGTTGCTGGTGAGAATGCGGAACTCAGCGACCGTGTCAGGATTCGGATCGAGGACTGCACCGTTGTCGATGAGATCGTTGTTGAGCCCTCCGTCCAGCAAGTAGGTAATCGAATCGCTACGTCCTCCGGCGATGTTAAATCCATGGCTCGCGCTGGTATCATCGGGATTGTCGTCGGTCACACCGGGCTGCAAAAGGGCGAGGGTGAGAACGTCCCGTCCGTTGAGTGGCATGTTGACGATGGGACGCTCCGTCACCGACTGACCGAGAGTCGGGTTGACTGTTTCAACGCCCGACGATTGCGCTTCCACCTGCACCTGCTCGGTGACCGCTCCCAGCTCCAGACGAAGGTCGACCCGGAGTGACTGATTGATCTCCAGCCGGCTTGTGTTCACCTCGAGCGTGCGAAAACCCTGATGGCGCGCGACAAGGTGATACGTCCCGATAGGAAGATCCAGAATCTGGTAGTAGCCGTCTTGGTCGCTGGTTGTCGAGTTAGCGACATTCGTGGCTGTATTAGTGACGTTGATGTCGACTCCCGGCACCACCGCACCCTGCTGGTCGGTGACCGTTCCAACAATTTTTGCGGTCGCCTGTTGGGCTGTTGCCTGGGCCGCACGCAACACGCTCAAACATACCAATGCTGCTGCGACTAAGTATCGACCTGGTTGTGCCATATGAAATCGCATGGATCACCTTGTTGTTTAGGTTTCTGGCTTCGGTTGTTATGTTTCCCGCCAGCAAATGTGCTTTAGCAAGTCGGCAAACGGACCTGGAACCATTAGTGCCTAATGCTTCGGGGATGTGCAATTGTGCGTCCGCCACGGCGGCTTGGTTTTTCAGCGAATTGCAGCTGCTCTTACTGCCAACTTATATTTTTTGACATAGCACGCATTCAGTTTCTTGAAGAAAAAGCATGCCTCTGCGGCTTTTGGTCGGTTCTTGAAGGAACTTGGCAGAACGAGGAAACAATTGTCTCCAAATGTTAGGCCCGTTAGCTCGTGGCCAGTTCTCTGAAACAGGCGCGAACAATTCGGAGATCGTGAAATCGCAGTCTCATTCAGTTAGGTCGAGTCGAGAAGATGAACTTTGATGGTTAGGACGACCCGCTCATAGTCAACGTGTCGATTGATTGCTGTTGAGGTCAAGGGGACTTGTTGGCCATCCCATCATTCAGAGATCACGGTCTATACCCCGATCCAGAGTCATCGGCGGATTCCATCACTCCGCGAACTTGTTGCTGCACGACGCCCCGCTGCCCGTGTTGTCCACAATATTCGCTCGCGCCGCTCGCCGAGGGAGTCTCCGTTTGGATCGCCCTGTCGCGACCTGAAGATATCGGCGCGCCTCACGTTCGGGAAGGAAGAAGGACCACTAAGACAACGGATTGTGTCGACACTCCCTCCAGCAAGACATCGACTCTTGAGGCGCGGCTGTGCTTCCTCACATTCCGCAGTCCTGCTTGAACGATGCGAAACAGACATGGTGCGGTGTCACTGAAAACAAGTCGAGGCTGGGGACCAACGTGACAACGACGGTCACGGGAGAACCAGTGCGGGCCTTTATCCCGCCAAGGCTGCCGCCTAATCCGCCTGTGGAATTGGGGGGCTGTATCATATCAGCATCTTGACCGTGCCAACCAAGCGCTGGGCAGACTCGATGGCCTGACCACCTTGCTTCCGGACACCAAGTTCCTTTACCTCTACGTCCAGAAAGAAGCGCTGTTGTCGTCCCAAATCGAGGGAACGCAATCGCGGGCAGAGCTGCTGGGCAGCCCAGGCGGTTGGGGTGAGGGCGGGCAGACGCTGCACGCGTACTTTGGCCAAGCCGGGGAGAACCGCCGACAGATAGTCTCGCGCCGTGTCGCGCTGTAGCTAAACACGACACTTTCGGGGAAAACGCCGGTTTACTGCACTTAAAGAGGGACCGCTTGCCGCTCCCTGGTGAATCTGCTTTAATTATGAGACTTCACATTTCGGCTTCGGGCTCGATGAAAAGCGATTTTGAGAATGCCAGCGATGCGGACTGGGAAACGGCCTCAGGGCGCGAGACTGTTATCGCACCGTTGGTTTCCAAGACCGATCGCTCAGATGCCGACATTCAACATGCCAGCAATGCCCTCCAACTCAGCCGGCTGTCTCAAAATCCGGGGCGCGTCACCAAAGTCCGAGTAAAGCGCTTTTATGGGTACAAAAGAATGGGTGCAGATGTAGAGAAAGCAAAGTCGGTGTTATTTGAATTTATGTCGACCATGAAGGAGTGGAACAACAAGTTTGACGCACTTATTAAGAGCGGTGGATTCTCAGCCCATTGTGATCAAGCCGAGGCCGCTCTACGGCCCATCTATGGGAAGTATTTGGCAACGGTAAGTCAAGGGCCTCTAATATTCTCAGTCGGATATCCATCAGAATATGATCCCGATGCAGAAAAAGTAGTCTCGATAGAATCCTCGAATGCTCGCAAGGTGATTATACACACTTTATGGACTCATCCACATCTTCCCACTAATACACAGAAACATCGATACACGATGGTGGAAAAGAGTGGCGAATGGCGTCTATCTAAGGAGGAATTTTATAATTCTGTTCGAAATAAATGGATAACAGTAACTCATTCAAAACCAGAGAAAGCGGCGGCTAACTAACCGATGATTGGGGAAGTCCGGCTATGACATACAGTTCCATGAGGCTTCTATCCTAGCGAATCTCGACCCCTGCGTCGTGCCTTGAGGGCAGCGGGGCGCACCTCTCCGCTTCGGAAAGGGACTCCTGGTCGAGAGGAACCTACTGTTATTCACCGCCAGCGGCAGGCAAAAACCATACTGCGTGGTTGTAGAACGGATACGCTAACATTAGTCGACTCCGGTGCAAACGATCCCAATCCCGTCGCACCTGCTGGCGCACCCGACCCAATTCTCGGAGCTGCCTCCGATTACGACCCGGCTGCAATCACCTCCGATTGACAAGTTGGACTTGGGAAAACTTCGAGCGCCTTTGCTTACGGGTGGTGTCGCGCTGTAGCTACACGTAAATCCCGGACTAGATTATGCACACTGTACCTAAATCCCGGACAAAATACCGAGCTATCCGACGAAGCGATGTTACGACAATGTTGAAGCGCAGTGGGCGGGTAGCGTGATTACTGCTGCCTCGGGCTCCAAGGGTGTCTGGCGTCAAGCATTCTTTCCCATCGGGGACTTTCGTGCAGGCCGATAGCCCAACCCACAGCGAGATTCCTCGCCATGCGGTAGGGGGATTCTCCTCAACATTCGACAGCTTCCGCACCCACTGCCAACCAACGAAGAACGGCAAGCCGTAGGTGACAACTGTCAAAAGCCCGATGAAGACTGTCGAGATAATTGACATAGAGAACGCCGTGACACGCAAGTATAGGACGATTCCGAAGACATCGTCCCGAATGTTGCCCCATCTGTCCAGCGCGCCCTGTTCGAGGCGGCCATTCTCGCACCTCGCCCGGCCTCTTCCACGATTTCCAGCAGAACGTGGCGCGGGGGACTACGCCATCGCTGCTGGAGTAGCCCGCGGTTTCGGCCCCAGGCCTTTGAGGACAGCAGGATTTCTGTGGGCACAGCCGACCGTGGCTGTTCGTCGCCCGTAGAGCGACGGTGTTGCTACCATGGACCCGTGGGTGCACTGCTCGACGTTCGTCATCTGAATATCAAATTTCCGCGGGGCAAGAACCCGGCCGCACCGCCAGGGGCGGCTGTCTCCAAATTTTCTGGCTCACTTCATGCTGTTCGTGACTTGAGTTTTTCGATCGCTTCGGGAGAGGTACTCGGCCTGGTGGGCGAATCCGGATCGGGAAAATCTCTTACCTCGCTTGCCATCATGCGACTCATGCCGCACCAGGCTCGGGTTTCGGGTGAGATTCTGTTTGCCGAGGAGGGAGCTCGGCCGCGCAATCTTCCGGCGCTCGATGACGACGCCATGCGGCAGCTGCGTGGATCACGCATCGCGATGATCTTTCAGGAGCCCATGACAGCGCTCAACCCGGTCATGCGCGTGGGCGATCAGATTGCCGAAGCAGTGAGAGCACACCATGCGGTGTCGAAAGCTGAGGCCTGGAAACGGGCCGTCGCTGCGATGAACGACGTCGCGATCCCCGATGCCGAACGCCGGGCGCGAGATTATCCGCATCAGCTTTCGGGTGGGATGCGCCAGCGCATTATGATCGCCATGGCGATCGTTAACCGTCCGCAGTTGCTGATTGCCGACGAACCTACGACGGCTCTTGACGTCACGATTCAGGCGCAGATTCTCGAGCTACTCGGCAAACTTCGTGCTAAGTTCGGGCTAGCAATGCTGTTTATCTCGCATGATCTGGCTGTGGTTTCCGAAGTTGCCGATCGGGTGGCCGTGATGTACGCCGGATGCCTTGCCGAGCTGGGGTCGAAACGCGACATCTTTCAATCGCCGGCGCATCCCTACACGCGAGGCCTGTTGCGTGCGGTGCCGGATCTGAAGACCGACCGCAATCGTCCGCTCGAAACCATCGACGGCAGCGTGCCTCCGCTCGAGGCCATGCCTCCGGGATGCGCGTTTGAACCGCGTTGTGAATTTCGCGTGGCATCCTGTAGGCAAGAGTTGCCGCCCCTAGTCAAGGTCTCCGGGGGCCACTGGGCACGATGTCCGGTGGTGAATTCCTAAATGCGCTCTACCTTGTCGCGATCGAGCCACAATAGGAGCAGGAACGCTCCGACCAGAGCGAAACCGGCATAAAAGCCATAATCGTACAGGGCCCCAAGCCAAGACTGAACGAAATAGGCCGGGCCGCCGCGAAACTGAACTTTGTAGGCGTGGGTAAGGTCGGGCTGAATGGCTGCCCAGTGCGGGATCCACCAAGCAGCTGCGAGCTGCAGAAAAATATTGATCACTAGCAATCCGGTCAGGATTCGTGCCCACGCGGGAGTCTTGCCCTTGAATTGCAATCTCACGTTGCGGATTCTACCCCTTCGTGGCCACCGCGGGCACGCAAGGGCGGAACTTCAGTCTATAATCGGCAGTTTGTCTGGTGATCTGTGCGCATACTGCTGCTGAGCGACATTCACGCCAATCTTGAGGCGCTCGACGCCTGCCTGGGCGTCGCTCCTCCGTTTGACGTCGTCGTGAACTTGGGCGACATCGTGGGATACGGGGCGAGCCCCAACGAAGTCGCCGCTCGCTCGCGCGAGTTGGGGAAGATCTTCGTACGCGGCAATCATGACAAGGCAGCCACCGGGGTGATGGGGCTGGACGATTTCAATCCCATGGCTGCTGCGGCGGCGGTATGGACGCGGAACGAGCTGACGGTAGAAAACCTGGAATGGCTGCGGGCTTTGCCCCATGGGCCGGTTCCCCTGCCCGATTTTCCAGACGTGCAGCTCGTGCATGGCTCGCCCAACGACGAAGATGAATATGTGGTGTCGCTGGGAGACGCGCTGGCCCCGTTGATCACGCTGACCACGCCTGTGACCTTCTTCGGCCACACGCATCTGCAGGGCGGATTTTTGGCCAATGGATCTTCGGCAGACGGTTTTCGTCCCGACTACCGGACAGTGGGGCAGGCGGAATCGGTTGCGCTGCACCTGAAATCGAGCACGCGCTATATGATCAATCCGGGATCGGTGGGGCAGCCGCGTGACGGAGATTGGCGGGCGGCGTTCGCACTCTACGACACCGAGGCTCAGATCGTCCACTTTCATCGCACGCCTTACGATCTGAAGAATGCCCAGGACCGGATTTTTGCCGCGAAACTTCCTTCCCGGCTGGCTACGCGGCTGGCTGCGGGACGATGATTTTTGCCCTGTGCACACCTTGGTGGCGCGGGGTGAAGATTTTGGTTCACGCCGGGGACGGGGAGGAGAGCGGAGGACTTACACTCGGAAGATGCCTTCATCCTCAAGACGTTTCGAATCGCCTGAAAATCCTCCCCATCATTACCTGATTGCGCATAGCGATGGCGGGGCGCGCGGGAATCCCGGACCGGCGGGATACGGCGTTGTAATCAAAGACGAGACTGGGCGCAAGGTTGCTGCCCTGAGCGAGTATCTCGGTCATCACACCAATAATTTCGCGGAATATCAGGGGCTCATTGCCGCGCTGGAATACTGCCTGGCGCATGGTCCGAAAGCCCTGAAGCTCATTAGCGACTCGGAACTCCTGGTGCGGCAGATTAAGGGAATCTACAAGGTGAACAATCCGACATTGCAGGATTTGCATGCGCGGGCAAAGGAGCTGATCGGGCAGCTGGAGTGGTTTTCGATTGGGCATGCGTTGCGGGAGCACAATCAGGAGGCGGACCGGTTGGCCAATGAGGCGATGGACAAGGGGATGGGGCGCCGAGCGGCTCCGGCGCGGCCTCTGGCCGAGACGCTTTT
>Ga0123356_10006052_pt1 | contig 12273 bp, 8 predicted proteins | sample TergutEmb28metaG_2_FD_92546 | JGI IMG/M metagenome (GOLD analysis project Ga0123356, IMG submission 92546) | Embiratermes neotenicus P3 segment gut microbial communities from Petit-Saut dam, French Guiana - Emb289 P3 | ecosystem: Host-associated > Arthropoda: Insects > Digestive system > Gut ... | reverse complement strand
GCTGGGTCAGGCCATTCTCACAGAGGATATTGTTCGATTAAAATCGATAAAAGGGATCGGACTTAAAACGGCGCAACGCCTAATCGTGGAACTCAAAGACAAAGTGGCTAAAGTGGGAGCGATGGGCGGAGTGGTTCAAAATGTCGAAACCACAACCGGCCCTCATCACCCATCAATTCGCGAAGAGTCATCTATGGCACTGCAAATGTTGGGATTCCCAAAGGCTGCTGTAGAAAAAACCATCGATAACTTACTCCGAATACGCTCAGATTATACACTTGAGGAAATCATTAAGGTTGCACTCAAGCAAATTTAATCTATATTTGCGTGTTTATTCTTAACACTATTATATCATGAATTTAAATTTCCCGGCAAATTTACTCTACACTAAGGATCATGAATGGGTAAAAATCGACGGTAACCTTGCCACGGTAGGCATCACCGATTACGCCCAGTCTCAATTAGGCGACATCGTTTTTGTGGACATTCAAACCGAAGGCGACAACTTAGACATTGATGAGGTGTTTGGCGCTCTTGAGGCTGTTAAAACTGTTGCCGAAGCGCTTATGCCCCTCTCAGGTGTTGTGACCAAAGTAAATCCACAATTAGAGAGCGAGCCACAACTGATTAACAACGATCCTTATGGAGAAGGCTGGATGATTGAAATCGAAATGTCCAACCCGGAAGAGCTAAACGGGCTGATCTCATCAGAAGAGTACATGAAGCTTCTTTAGACCCTTAAACCGTGTAAATCAACACAAAAAACCATTCAAAAACAATCAACTTGGATGGTTTTTTTTATTGTCGGGTATTATTTATTCTCCAACTCAATAATTTTTTTACCTTTGCTTGCCCATTTAATCTGTCAGATATGAAACGCAGTTTTGGAAGCGACAACCACTCAGGCATTCACCCTCATATAATCGAGGCCATTACACAAGCAAATTCAGAATTTGTTCCCGCATACGGAGACGATCCCTATACTTTAGAGGCAGAAGCGCTATTTAAACACGAATTTGGACAGAATGCCAATACCTTTTTCGTTTTTAATGGAACAGGGGCAAATGTACTTTGCCTAAAGGCACTTACACAACAATTCAACTCAGTGATATGTGCCGACACTGCGCACATTCATGTTGACGAATGTGGTGCGCCCGAACGTTTTACAGGATGCAAAGTAATTGCCATTCAAACTCCTGATGGAAAGTTAACCCCCAATCTTGTTCAAAAAGAGTTAAGAGGATTTGGATTTCAGCACCATGCGCAACCAAAAGTGATCTCCATCTCGCAAACCACAGAATTTGGAACGATCTATACACCTGACGAGATCAGTAGTTTAGCCAATCTTGCTCATCAGCATGGTATGTACCTGCATGTAGACGGTTCACGCCTTGCCAACGCATCGGCTTCTACCGGAATCAGTTTTAAAGAGTACATTACAAACACCGGCGTTGACGCCCTCTCTTTTGGCGGCACTAAAAACGGCATGTTATTAGGTGAAGCTGTGGTACTTTTACACCCTCACCTTGCAGAGAATTTTCTCTACATTCGCAAACAGGCGATGCAACTATTTTCCAAATCGCGTTTTATTGCCGCTCAATACATTGCCTATTTAAAGGATCAATTTTGGAAACAACCAGCCACGCATGCCAACCAAATGGCTAACTACATGGCCTCGTGTTTAAAAGATTTCTCACAAATTATCGTTACACATCCGGTAGAAAGCAATGCTATCTTTGCCATTGTTCCTAAAGATGTGTGTGACAGGCTATTGGAAAAACATCTCTTTTATATTTGGGACGAAACCAGTTACCAGGTACGGTGGATGTGCTCATTTACAACTAGTAAAGAAGATGTTGACATTTTTATTTCTGACCTAAAATCACTCTTATCATAAAAACGAAACAGATGGAAATTACACGTACATTTGACATTTTGGCGCGTCTTAAAGCGCAGTATCCCAAGGAAGACATCCTTGCAGGAAAAAAGGACGGAGTATGGATCAGATACAGTACTGATGACTACATCGAATACTCTCATCACCTGGCTTATACCTTTTTAGAAATGGGTCTAAAGCCTGGAGATAAAGTCATCACTGCCAGCCACAACTGCCCTCAGTGGAACTTTATTGACATGGGGCTCACGTTAGCAGGACTCATTCACGTTCCCATATACACAACTCTTAGTCAGGAAGATTACGTTCATGTAATTCCCCATTCAGACGCAAAGCTGATCTTTCTTGGAAGCGAATCTATTGTGCGGAAATTGTCGCCGATTATTAGTGAGCTCCCAAATCCTCCTGAGATCTTTACTATCGACTCTGTCCCAGGGTATAAGAGTGTTCTCGATATTAAAGAGATTGGAAAAGCAAATCAATCAAAGTGGGAAGCTCAGATTGCCCATAATATTGAGCATTTAGACCCCGAAACCATTGCCACCATCATCTACACCTCCGGAACCACCGGCGTCCCTAAAGGGGTAATGCTGTCCCATCGTGCTTTGGTGTTTGTATTTCTTGGCACTGCTGCTTGGCAGGTTATTGACCAAAGGCATCGGATGCTAAGCTTTTTACCTTTGTGCCATATCTATGAGCGAAGCATGAACTACGAATTTCAATCTTTGGGAACAAGTACCTATTACGCAGAAAACCTTGGGACTATTGCAGCTGATTTGCACGATATTAAAGCCGATGGTTTTTGCTCGGTACCTCGTGTTTTAGAGATGATGTTTCACAAACTTGAGGCTGCAGAAAAAGATTTACGTGGTATTAAAAAAAGAATCTACCGATGGGCCTTTTCACTTGCTCAGCATTATGATTACGAGCATAATACATTTTTCTTTAGGATTAAGCACTACTTTGCAGACAAATTGGTCTACACAAAATGGAGGGAAAAACTAAGTGGAAAGGGGATGCTCATTGTGACCGGAGGTTCATCGATACAACCTCGTATTATTCGCCTCTTTTCTGCCGCTCAACTAAACATATATGAAGGTTATGGCATGACCGAGACCGCCCCGGTAATCGCTGTAAACAACCCCAAAGACAGAATCTTTAAAATCGGAACCGTGGGCAAGGTTTTGGATGGCACTGAGGTAAAAATTGCAGAAGATGGCGAGATCCTTACACGTGGCCCCCTTCTTATGTCCGGATACTACAAAGATCCTGAGTACACAAAAGAAGTGATTGATGAAGAAGGCTGGTTCCACACCGGCGACGTAGGCGCTTTTGTAGAAGGTGGATTTTTAAAAATTACCGATCGTAAAAAAGAAATTTTTAAACTTTCATTAGGCAAATATGTCGCTCCACAAGTGATTGAGAATAAGCTGAAAGAGTCTTCTTTCATTGAGAATGTCATGGTTGTTGGTGAGAACCAAAAAGTTGCTTCTGCAATAATTATTCCTAACTTTGTCCAGGTTCGTGCATGGGCCAAACAGCAAAGTCTCTCTTATACAGATGACAACGCGCTCATTGCCATTCCCCAAGTCATTCAGTTAATTAATAAAGAGGTTGAAATCATTAACAAAACATTAGCTCCCCACGAGCAGATTAGAAAGCCTCGCTTAGTTGCAGAAGAGTGGTCAACTGCTAATGGATTTCTCTCACAAACATTAAAACTAAAAAGGAATGTGCTTATCAAGCACTATGCAAATCTCATCCACGAAATTTTTAAAAATGAATAAATTGTGACACGTGGAACATATTGGGCATGGGGTGCATCAGGTATGGAGAGACTCATTTAATGAGAGCGATTCATACATAAATTTTTTCATCGAACACGGCTTCTCCCTTGGTGCTTATATTACAGTCGGACCAACATTTGCTCCTTATGGTTCTCTTCACTTGCTCCCGATAGTTTTTACACAAAACAGTACCTCTTATCGGGGGTTATATCTCTATGCCTTAGGGACAATCCTCACAAAGAGGGGAGAAGGCTATGGGAAACAACTCGTTAACAAAGCTAAAAAATTTGCATACAGGACAGGGGCAAATTTTATAATTTTACAACCCACTGACAATGTGTTATTTGAATATTATCGAAAGCTGGGGTTTAATATGCCTGTTTTTAGATCCTGCCTTAAGTGTACACGCGCTGATTTGTCTGCGCTTTATCTGTCTAGAAATCGATTGACTGAATATCTTTTACCCCTTTCAACTACAAAGGAGCAAATGAAAGTTTTAGGTCATTTTGCCTGGGAGTCGTTTATGCTCAATTATATCAAAAAAGAGTGTTTGTTTAGGGGAGGAGCTGTTATAAATGGCGCATATTGCTATCCAAACACCGATGTTGATGGAGATTTTCTGGAAATTAAAGAGTTTTGTGCATCTATCGATGAGATCCCTGGTATGGTTCAACTGATAATGGCAACGTTTCCAAGTATTGAGCGGTTTAGCTTTTATGGGAAAATTGCGCAAAGTGGAAGCACACAGGTGCCTGCGGTGCAAAGCGTGTTTGCTTTGGCATGCTTTCTTAAGCCTGAGTTGGAGAATGCATATAATCCTGAGTTGGGTTACTTTGCGTTGGGCTTGGATTGATTGAGGTTCCTCGCTGCGAACGTCATTCCGAGTTGCACAACCGTGCAACGAGGAATCTCAAGGTTGACCAAGTAAAGGGTTGACCACGACGGGTGTAACCAAGGCTGGCGTGACAAGGCTGGCGTGACAAGGCTGGCATGACAAGGCTGGCGAACGGATGAGATTCCTCGCTGCGCTCGGAATGACGGGCGATGGAGTGGGGGCGCTTGGCGAACGAAGGGGTTCCTCGCTGCGAACGTCATTCCGAGTTGCACAACCGTGCAACGAGGAATCTCAGGGGAAACCAAGGCTGTAGTACGTACGCGGTTCCTCGTTACGCTCAGAACGACAAGCGGCGAATTCGGGCTTTAATCTGTTCAGAAACGTCAACATTTATCTTGAATACTTCGTTTATAGCCAAATAAACGACGCAAAATAGCATGGAACCTGCTATAGCGTTAACAATGCCTGGCCACGTAAGATTGGCAAATAAACGATGAATACCATAGGCAAGAGACATGCATCCTATAGTAAACAGCATGAATTTTAAGAGTACATGCTCATAAGCAATATTTTTAAAAAAATACCTTATGAAAAGTTGTGCAACTATAATATTTAATAAGTTTTGAGCCAATAACGCAAATGGTATGCCCCAGATTCCCCAGTTTGAAAAAGCTATCCATAAAAAACACACCATCAGTATATTTGAAATAATTGAGTAAATAGTTGAGAACTTCACAATTTGATACGCATTATACAAACGTGTAACCATATTACTAATGGCATATATTGGTAATAAGAACCCCAAATAACGCATAAAAAATGCCGTATTTTTAACGTCTTGAGTATTAAATTCACCGCGTTGATAAAAGAATGAGACGATATCGTCTGCATAAAAATAAAAAAGTGCAGCTATTGGAACCAAGATAAAGATCAACATATTGCACAAACGTAAAAAAACTTGCTTTAATTTTTCGGAATCGTTTTGTGCCGCTAATTCGTTAAGACGAATAGCCGACACAGAAGAGAATTGATTTGTGATTGCTTCTGTTGGAACATTGGTTAATTTTTGACCATATGTATATGCTGTTAAGAGTCCGTTTAACGAAGAGCTCAAAAAATAGTTTGTTGCATATTTCCCAAGCAAACCCCAAAAATTCCCAAACAAAACTACGCTAAAATTCTCCTTAAAGTTTTGCTTTAAGTGTACATTTCTAGGAGTGAAGTCCCACTTTAGGTCTCTTTTCATGACCAAAATTAAGTGTAAAAAATTTAAAAAATAACCCAAATAGATGGCCAAAAGCATAGAATATATGTCAAAAACATCGTGAAACAGGTAAAGCAATAAAAATGCTAAAACATTGTTAATGATTCCTGTTAGAACAGGTAATGTAAAGTAACGATATGCGTTTAATACGTCTAAAAGGTATTGGGTAATGAGAATAAGGGGGAATAGTGGGGCAAAGCCAATAATCATGCCCCTATAGCTCTCTAAAACCGTAATATCGTACTTTGAGACCCAGGATACCCACATAACCGGGTTGATCAAAAAGAGGGCCATTATGAACAAAGCTCCCCCCATAAAGGCATAAAAAAAGAAAGTGAAAAACCTCATTGCTTGTTTTTCGCCATTTATTTCTTTTTCTCGCATTGCTTGAGGAATTATTACAGCAACATGTACACTTGAAAAAACAGTAATAAGTAACCACAACGTACTGTATAAAAAAAAATATATATCAGTTTTGATTCCAGCACCAAAATATTTTGCTAAAATCAAACTTGTTGCAAAGAGGATAAACTTTGAAACTGTATTTAAGACAGAGGAACGTACTATACCTCTGATAAATGACTCTCTATTTGCTAAATGTTTCACATGAAACATTATTAAGGGGTTAGAAGGTTATACGATAATAGGCGAGCGGCAAAAGCCCTGTCTGATAAGTAGTTACCATGCCTTTGGCATTGAAATCATATCTGTATTGATACACATTTTTACGATCCGTAAAGTTCCTTACTTCAACTCCAAACTCATGAGTTGTATTAGGACGGTTCATTTTTGTCCAAACTTTAAGGTCGCCTCTCATGTAGTAGGGGAGCTGAGGTTCGTAAGCTAAATCGTAACGATAAACAACTTTTCTCTCTTCATTGGATGATTCTATATCTACGGGGATGTACCTTTGGCCGCCTGCTAAAACAAATTTTCCGTCTATTCCTAATGCCCATCTGTTCTTTGACTCGCTACTCAAGCCTTTTAAAACGATCTCTTTTCCTCCAACTAAATTTAGTACGTAATTACCATTATATTGTGTGTTTCTTACCTTATTCTCGGTAATATACTTACTATCAAAGAGAGAGAGAGTGGTCATATAATACAAACCACGTGAAAGGAATCGTTCTAAAGTAAACTCTAAACCCATATTTTCACCTTCACCTTCACTTCTATAGATTTGTCCAAATTTATTGAAATCCATACCTTCTAAGTTAACCAAACAATAATGTGGTTTAACGTGATTGACGGGTAAATTATATAAGTATTGATAATAGGCTTCAATTTTAAATCTTGTATCAGAACTAATTTTCCATTGATATCCAAGCACAAAGTGATGAGATTTTGTCATTTCTAACTTTTTATTTGGATAAAAAGGATCGTCTGCTGCTTGACTCCACAGCTTTGTTAGATAAATTTCCAAGCCTTGCGTTTGACTATGAAGACCATAACCTAAGTTCACCTCATGTCTTGGAGCTATTTTGTATGAAAAACTAATCCTTGGATCAAAGCTATACTTTTGATTTAGAAAAAGAAATTGTCCATTAACACCTCCATTTATGGTAAGCCATGTTGTGGGGCGATAGCTACCCTCTATGTAAGCTTGTGTTAAAAAGGTATTTCCACGCTCATTTACATCTTGCTTATACACTTTTTGGGCAAAATCTAAAGAAATAAATTTATACATCAACATTGAACCTACAATTCCTGAACGTAAAGAGAGCCTTGGAGAAACTTTGAGATTTAAAATAGCTTGCGCTGTTAAAAATCCTCTCTGTAAAGTTGCTTCCTGTGACCGTTCCTTAATACGCTGTGTTTGATTTAATGTATCAATCTCTGCATAAAACAATGATGTTGAGGAAGCTAAGGAGAAAACAGTAGACATCTTTTTGTTAATGGACATCTGATGATTAAGTCCAACTACCCCCATATTGCCTTTATTCCTTAAATCGTCTGCATAATTATAAAACGACGATTCGCCATTTTCCATTTCTATTCTACTTAATCCACCAATAGAGAAAAGAGAAAAAGTACCCGCCTTTGGTGTCGGAACATTTAACTTTGCAGTCCAGTCCTGATATCTTGGAACAGCGGAACCCGTTCCAAAACCAAATCCCAACGCTTTTAAAGCATCTAAAAAAGAATATCTATAATTGACAAGATATGAAGCTCTTAATTCTGTTGAAAGTGGTCCTTCTATGCCAAATTCTACACCATTTATCCCGATTTGTCCTGTATACTCCCTTTTGTCATAGTTACCTTCTCTTAGTTTTAAATCAAAAACACCTGAATATGCATTTACATACTCAGCAGGAAAAGCACTTGTATAAAAATCAGAATTTGCAAGTGCGTTGACATTGATCATACTAATAGGTCCTCCCGTTGAACCGCCATCAGAGAAATGGTTTGGATTAAATATGTCGACTCCTTCTAAGCGCCAAAGCAAGCCAAAAGGAGAATTTCCTCTGATAACTATGTCATTAGAAGCATCACTTGGAGCAGATACGCCGGCAAAATTTTGAGCCATTCTTGAAGGATCATTAAAGGCTCCTGCATACCTCTCTGCATCTGCAACAGAAAAAGTACGTCCGCTTATTGTAGACGACATCTCATTAATTGGTTTTAACTTATCTCGTTCTGCTGTAACAACTGCTGTAGCTAAGGTTTGAATATCCTCTAACATACCTATATTAATAACCAACTCTTTTCCGGTATCCAATGAAACATTAGTACGCATTACAGACTCATACCCAATGCAGTTAAAAGAAACATCAATTCTTCCAACAGGAACATTTTTTAACGTGTAATACCCATTTGCATCAGTGTCACCAACAATTTGTGCTTGCTGTGTTTGTCCTGTTGATGTAATAATCACAAATACACCCGCTAAAGGTGATTTAGAAATCTCATCTACGACGCGCCCTTTTACAGTTTGCGTCATTACTTGGGCTTCACTAAATCCAGGAAACAACAAAAAAATTAATACTAACAGCCAAATAAAATGCCTCATAAATTTATCCAATAAAAAGTACCTACAAAATTAACAAAAACATATCATATAACATAACTACCTCCCAAAATATATCAAAAGCACAGAAATATCAGCAGGAGATACACCAGGTATTCGAGATGCATGGCCTATTGAGGTTGGTTTTATTCTTGTGAGCTTTTGACGAGCCTCTGTTGATAGTGACAGTAATGATTTATACGAAAAATTAGAAGGAATCAAAACATGATCCAAACGCAGCATTTTACTAGCAAACTCCTGTTCCTTTGCAATATACCCCTGATATTTTATAGCAATCTCTACTGCTTCTACAACATCATTAAAGCAAGATGAATCCAAAGTTGTAAGTCTATATAATAGGTTTTTAGTAACTGCTTCAGTTTCACGTGAAACTAATTCTAAAATTTTTCTTAGATTTACACCCGGTCTAACCAATAGATCAGACCATTTACGTTTATGATCAATGGTACTGGAACCGATACTTTCTAAATAATAATTGACACAATTTGGGGAGGCAGATTCAGATTTTAAAAAACATGTTAGCTCGGTAAAATGAGTTTGTTTCATTTCAAAGGTTTTCATTCTTTCACGTGTGGCCAAACCAAGATTGTATGATAGAGGCGTCAATCTGTTATCTGCATTGTCTTGACGTAACAAAATTCTATATTCGGCTCTTGAGGTAAACATCCTGTATGGCTCATCAACACCCTTTGTAACTAAATCATCTATCAAAACCCCTATATAAGCTTGATCACGTTTTAATATAAATGGATCCTTATCCTTTAATTTTAAAAACGCATTTATCCCTGCAATCAAACCTTGAGCAGCGGCTTCCTCATATCCGGTGGTTCCATTCACTTGTCCTGCTAAAAAAAGGCCTGGGATCGTTTTAACCTCTAATGAGTGCGATAATTGTGTTGGATGAAAATAATCATACTCTATAGCGTAACCTGGACGAAATATCTTCACATTTTTAAAACCATCCATTGACTTTAATGCATTTATCTGAATATCAGGCGGTAACGATGATGAAAAACCCTGCAAATAGTACTCGCACGTATTCCAGCCTTCGGGTTCTAAAAATAGTTGATGTTTCTCTTTATCAGGGAAAGTACGAAGCTTATCCTCGATACTTGGACAGTATCTTGGCCCGATCCCAGAAATACGTCCGGAGAATAGTGGAGAATCTTGAAAACCTGTACGTAAAATTTGATGAACTTTTTCTGAAGTATAAACTAGATAGCAAGGTTTCTGCTTAATATCAGGTGATTGCACAGTTGACGGGACATTTAAAAAAGAAAATTTAGAAGGTTCTACGTCTCCACATTGAACAGTTAACTTTGATAGATCAATTGATCTTGCATCTATACGTGGAGGGGTTCCAGTTTTCATTCTTGAAACTTCTAAGCCTCTTTCTGCAAGTTGTTCTGATATACCTTCTACAGCTAACTCTCCAATCCGACCTCCTTTTACAGAATGTTTACCTATATATATAATACCATTTAAAAAAGTTCCTGCAGTTAAGATTACTGCCTGTGAAAAAATAGAAGAACCTAACTGTGTTTTAACACCTATTATTTCTAAACCTTTGAATATAAATTCCGTTACTGTATCGCACAAAATACTAACATTTTTGGTTGCTTCAAGCGTAATTCTCCAATTTGAAGAAAAAACAACTCTATCACATTGAGCGCGAGGGCTCCACATTGCTGGACCTTTAGATCTGTTTAACATGCGAAACTGAATCGTACTTGCATCCGTTACAATACCGGTGCAACCTCCTAAAGCATCAATTTCCCGAACAATTTGACCTTTTGCAATTCCTCCGATTGCGGGATTGCAGGACATTTGGGCTACCTTGTTCATATCTGAGGTAATTAACAAAACCTTTGCACCTAACCGTGCAGCTGCCACAGCAGCTTCACATCCGGCGTGTCCGGCTCCTATAACAATGATGTTATGCTTATAATTCATCAGAAAAAAATCAACACAAAAAAATTAAAATCCCTTATATAGCTTAATAGCAGCGTCTTCTAAATCTCTCATGATCGATTTTTCTTCAAATGTAACATCGTTGTAACCGAGTAAATGAAGCACTCCGTGCGCAATCACACGCTGCAACTCCTCTTCAAACGATTCAGCGCCATATTCGATAAAATTTGAACGCACGGTGTCTACACTTATAAATATGTCGCCTGTCACTCTATTTTTTGAAAACGTATGAGAATAATCAAAAGTGATCACATCTGTACAATAATCATGCCTTAAAAAATATCTGTTTAATTCTAAAATATACGAGTTAGAACAAAAAATGACATTGATCGTTCCCTGTAGCTTTTGATGCTTAAGAAAAAGCTCTTTTATCCATAAACGATAATGTCGTTTACGGTTAAGTTTAAAAATAATATCTTGATTAAAAAAGGATGTCATATCTACTTAATGTTGTCCAAAAAAGTATGCAATGATACAAAACTGAAATGAGAAAAAAAAATCTACTTGCACAATAAAAATAAATACATACCTTTGCAAATATATGGGGCATTAGCTCAGCTGGCTAGAGCGCTTGCATGGCATGCACGAGGTCGTCGGTTCGACTCCGACATGCTCCACACATCATGTTATTAATTCAACTTTCTGTCTAACAGATATGTAAAAATATGTCGTTAAAAAAAATGACCATTTAATTGCAAGTCTCTAATTAATTATCTATTTTTACAGGCTCTTTTAAACACGAAAGCTCAAACAAAACAAAAAACAAAAAAATTTGTAAAAGCAAACACTTACAATACTATGGAAATTAAAAAAACACCTAAAGCAGACCTCGAAAGCAAAAAGATTTTATTTCTTGAAATCGGTCTAATTACAGCTCTTATATTGGTATTTTTTGCATTCGAATGGAAATCGTCCGAGCAAAAGGCTTCCTTTGCAGCCGAGCAACAAGGAGTTGTGGTTGAAGAAGAGATGATTCCCATCACTCGTGAAACTCCTCCGCCTCCGCCGGAAATGCCTAAAGAACCTGTTCTATCAGATTTTCTTGATATTGTTGATGATGATATCAAAATTGATCATGAATTGATCATTAACACAGAGGATAACAAAAATCTGGGTGTTGAAATTAGGGATTTTATTGCAGTAAGCACCGGAACAATCCAAGAAGAAACAATTATCGAAGAAGAGATTAACTTCATGATTGTCGAAGAAAAACCCAAATTCCAGGGCGGTGATGAGAACACATTCACAAGATGGGTAAATGATCGAATTCAATATCCTGAAGTGGCTAAGGAAAATGGCGTACAAGGCCGTGTGATGCTTACATTTGTAATAGGTACAGATGGCCGTATCGCAGACATACAAGTTCTCCGCGGAGTAGACCCCGCTTTAGACAGGGAAGCTGTTCGCGTAGTATCTACTTCTCCAAGATGGACTCCCGGATATCAGCGCGACAAACCTGTTAAGGTACGTTACAATTTCCCCATCATTTTCCAG
>Ga0123356_10006051_pt1 | contig 12274 bp, 9 predicted proteins | sample TergutEmb28metaG_2_FD_92546 | JGI IMG/M metagenome (GOLD analysis project Ga0123356, IMG submission 92546) | Embiratermes neotenicus P3 segment gut microbial communities from Petit-Saut dam, French Guiana - Emb289 P3 | ecosystem: Host-associated > Arthropoda: Insects > Digestive system > Gut ... | reverse complement strand
TTTACTTTAAAGGTTCTATTTTAAATACGGGCTGTCCTTCTTTTGCAAGTTCCCAATTAGCAAATAAATCTTCTTTGTGTATTAATAGCCATGCTTGTACAAGTTTTACTTTTTCGCTCTTTAATTCTCCTTCAATAATTTCCCCGTCAAGTATCGAAAACACAGCCCATTCTCCCTGATATTTTACGTGGATATGCGGAATATGATGTCGAATATTGTCGAATTGATAAAGATAGATTACCAACCCATAAAACATTGAAATTGCTGCCATAACTTATATTTTTTGCCTCCAAAGATACGAAGTTTTTTTACAAAGTGGAAAGAACTAAAAACTAAAAACTAAAAACTAAAAAGGCGCATAGCGCCTACATGATTATAGCCGTGTGCGATAGCGCACGGTACGGGGCAGTTAATCCATTGATAATTGTCGTTTTGTACAAATTGGGAGTTGATTTGTACGAATTGGGAATTGATTTTTTTTAAATCCATTTTTTTTATATATTATTTTGCACACTGAAAATTGTGTAATGACTTTTATTCAATAATATGAACATAATTGCATTTTCGATCATACTCTTAGTTGTTGCCGTAAATATATTGATAATACTTATCATAAGTTTACGCTGTAAACGAATTGTAATGAAAAAAAATCGAAACATTGTTAAGCAGATACATGAGCAGGAAAGTCTGAAAAGAAAATTGGAGCGCACTTGTTTCGAGAAGGATGTATTAGAGAAATGCCTGAATATAATGTCTTATAAAAAAGCGAATAAATTAAATAACAATAAATAAAATTAAAGATCATGAAAACATTAAATTCATTCATCAGAAAAGCGGTAATAACAATCATTATTACTTTGGCAACAACTTCAAGTTTATTAGCACAAACTAATGTCTGCGAAATAAATAGTGTTGGTTACGAGACATTAGATGATGCGCTTGCAGAAGTGAAGGACGGCGAGACTATCAAGATGTTGCAAAACTATACCTACAATGAAGGCATTTCAATTTCCAACAAAAGCATCACTTTTGACGTAAATGGCTTTATCTTAAATGTGGAAAATTCAAGCGGTAATGGATTAGATGTTTATGGCGCAAGCGGCGAAGTCAAACTGATTGACAGCGGCACAGGCGGTGAATTTAATGTTTCCGGAGCAGAGGGAGATAGTTATGGCGTGTGGGCCGCTAATGGAGGAAAAGCTGAGGTGACAAACGCAACAGGTGTACTTTACGGAGTGCGCGCTAAAGATGAAAACACAATTGTTAAGGTTGGCGGTGATGTAGAGGCAACAGACGACAATAGTTACGGTGTAGCGGCTGCAGATGGCGCTTTCATAGAAGTTACAGGCAATGTCAAAGGTATTTACTATGGTGCAGCTGCTTATTATTCAGGTTCGAGTGTGAAAGTGCATGGCAATGCTGAAGCTACCGGCTCCAACGGCATTGGCGCGTATGCATACGAAGGCGGCGCAGTTGTTGTTGTCGGCGATATTACAGGTGTTCCCGGAGGTATTCATGCCATTAGAGAAGGCTCAAAAGTCGAGGCTGGTAGTAATGTTGAAGCCAAAGAAGGCGTAGGCGTTTATATCACAGGTGAAGCAGAAGTTATTATAGAGGGAGTTATAACAATTGATACCAACGGAATATACATTATAACAAACGGCAAAAATAAAGCGCAAGAAGATTACGAGGCAATTACTGCCAAAATCGGTTATTTCGAATATAACGACGAAACAAGCTATGTGTGGGTGAAATCAACAGATACAACTGCACCCTCATTAACAGCAGGAACAGTCGATCGCACAAGTGACACAGAAGCTACAATCGGTTTTACAACCGATGAAGCAGGTACTGCTTATTATCTCGTAGTCAACAGCGGCGATACAGCGCCAACAAGTACGGCGGTAAAAGCAGGAACTTCTCTCGGCTCTGTTGCTGCAAGCGCGGTAAGCGACAAATCAGTAGCGCTGACTGCCGGAGCAAAAGATATTTATGTTGTTGTAGAAGATGCTTCCGGAAATATCAGCGTACCGTTGAAAATCGAAGCGGAAGAATATATTCATCCGGTTTCTTTGGACTTGGATATAAGCGCCAATAACGCCAATACAAGCTATTTAAATTGGTCGTGCGACGCCACAGGCAATAATTACACCATCATCGATAACGTTACAATTATCGGCACTGTAACCGGTGTAACAGGAACAATCAATTTCAACATCGCTTCCGGCAAAAAAGCGACATGGCAGGCAAATCTTAGTGGCGCTGTTACCGGAAGTGCTTTAGTAAAAGTTAGCGGTAGCGGATTGTTTGAAGCCGTAAACGGCAAAATTGAACAGACCGGCTCCGGATTAGCAATAGAATCAACAAGCAATATTGATGTGAGTGGCGGCAAAATCACAGCAACTACAGGCGAGGCAATTCAAGTTCTCAGCGGTAACTCTGTCACTCTCAGCGGCGGATTAGTATTTGCCTACGGCGATAATATTGAAGGTGCAGGAAATGTGATAAATATGTCATCCGGCTCACCAACCATAAGCGGCAGTGGCGTAGTTGTAGCATGGAACGAGGCATCGGGAAACACCGTATACCTGCCTAATTCCACCAACGACATTTCAAAAGCTCCGGCAGGAGCAACAGCAGTATGGGGAGCAAGCGGCAGCGATAACGGTATCAGTTATACCAACGGTGCAAACACAGGCTTTATTCCGCTTCCGGTTGTGGTAAGTGATCCGACTTATTATAGCATATATATAGACACATTCTCCAATGGCAATGTGACGGCAAATCCGGCAACCGCAACGGCAGGAACAACAATTACACTGACCATTTCACCTGATGCAAATTACGAATTATCTTATATTTTAGTTTATAAGACAGGTGAATCGGAAATAACGGTAGAGACCTTGCGTGCAACGTCTCTACAATATACATTCATAATGCCGGCTTATAATGTAACAGTTATGACATCATTCAAAAAAACTCAGGAAGTGCTTGATGCAGAAGCCGTCGAAGAAACAAAAGCAGAAATTGAAGAGGGAACTTATATAGTTACTCAGGAAGAAGCAAATACTGAAGCAGCAGTGAAAGCTTGGTTGGTTGGTGAGATTAATGGTCTACTAAGCGATTACGGTATTACTATAGTAGCAGCCGATATCACTCTCAGCGGTTTTAATGCAGCCGTAGCCGGCAAATCAAATAGGCCTGCAGGAACCAATGGTTCATTCAGATTCACCGTTTCAATTTCAAAAGGCAGTAGCAGCTTGACCACAACAAGTTTAACGGGAATAATTATTGCAACAGCTTACGTACCTCCTGCAGATTATGCAATAAATATTGCAAAAACAATAAATGGCACAGTTACAGCAAGTTCTGAAAGAGCAGCAATAGGAACAATAGTTACATTATCAATTGTTCCGGACGCTTATTACGAATTATCCTCGATTTCCGCCATTAGAACAAATGCTCCATCATTCACAGTGACGCTTTCCGGAGAAGACAACACCCGCACTTTCACAATGCCTGCATATAATGTAACAGTAACTGCGACCTTCCGGTTGAAAACGCAAGAGGATATAGACAAAGAAGCCGTCGAAACTGCTAAAGCAGAAATTGAGGGCGGAACATATTCTGTTGCTCAGGCAGTAGCCAATACTGAATCAGCGGTTAAAGCTTGGTTAGTTGGGAAGATTAATGGTTATAATGGCTTTAAAGCCTTTAATGAAATTTCAATAACAGAAGATGATATAACTATCAGCAACTTTGCAACTGCCGCCGAAGGTACAGAAGCAATCCCTGATGGAACAAACGGTTCTTTCATTTTTACTGTTACTTTGACAAAGGGTGAAGCAACATTAACAACGAGCGAAATTCCGGGCATAATTGAAGCAACTCCTTATGACGATCTTACAAATATCGGCGTAGAAACGGGGCGCGCCCCGTCTCTACAGGCGTATGCAATAAATGGACAATTACATGTTAGTGGTTTGACTGTCGGAGATCTTTGGGCAATATATAATATCTCAGGCTCAATGATTTACCAAAGTAAAGCAATTGACGAGAAAGCCGATGTTTATCTAAATACGAGTGGAATTTATATAATTGTATCCGGTATGCAGAGAGTAAAAGTTGTAATGCTTTAGTATAAAAAGTCATTTTTTTACCACAAAGGTCACAAAGAATTTTCACAAAGAACACAAAGGAAAGTTTATTAATATCACTTTAAAATAGTGACCTTTGTGTTTCCTTTGTGTTCTTTGTGGTTAAAAAATACTTTATATTTATTTTCTTCCTTGAATTAATAATGTATTATACTCTTCCTCATTACTAATAATCTCTATAGCTTTATTATACGAATCATGAAGAGGATTATATAATTGGTAGAATTCATTATAGCCATAAATATCCCTTGCAATTAACATTTTAATTTGATACAACAGCAACCATTTTGATTTTTCTAAATCTGCTAATTGTTCTTCTGTTAATGTATAGGTTGCTTCTTTCAATTCTTCCGCTTTTTCTTTTTTATAAATACTTAACATATCATTCAACATCTTTTCTGTTACCGTGAAATCTGTCTTGAATTTATCAAATGAAGGATACTGTGTTTGGTATTTATCACGATTCTCTTCTATTAATGTACGAACAAATTTATATATAATGCTTTTATAATAATAAATATCCATAAATAACGGAGTTGTTCGAGCCACAAAGAAGGCATTAGTTGTATCAATGGGAGTAAAATAATCGGGCATGATTCCGCCTCCTCCATAAACAATTCGATTGTTTGTCAGCGTATTGTATTTCGATGAATCGGAAAAATTGATGCTGTCTGCTGAAACCATTTCTCCATGAATAATTCTGATATCCAATTCCCTGTTGTAAGACTCCGCATCACCTTTTGTATAAGGTTTTTGAATTGAGCGTCCCGAAGGTGTATAATAATATGCTGTAGTCAAGCGTATAATTGAACCATCGGGTAATGGGATAGGTCTTTGAACCATACCTTTTCCGAAAGTTCTTCTCCCAACAATAACTCCCCTGTCCCAATCCTGAACTGCGCCTGAGAGAATTTCGCTGGCAGAAGCCGATGATTCATCAACTAAAATAACTAATCTTCCGGTTCTAAAGGAACCTCTGCTTGTTGCTTTCCATTCATCTCTACCTTGATTAACTCCTTCTGTATAAACTATCAGAGATCCGGTATCCAAAAATTCATTGGCAAGTTCGATTGAAGCCATCAAATAACCACCTCCATTGTTTTGCAAATCCAGAATGAGATTTTCCATTCCTTGTTCTCGCAATTTTGCCATCGCCTCTTTATATTCCTGAAATGTAGTTGCGGCAAAACGATCAATATTAATATAACCGGTTTTTTCATCTATCATGTATGAAGAACTCAAACTGTATACCGGAATTTTATCTCTCGTTATCTTGAAATCCAATAATTTAGGATAACCTCTACGAAGGATTTTCACATTAACTACAGTTCCTTTTGGACCTTTAAGTTTCGATACTACATCCGAATCTTTCATCTTAACGCCTGCTATTAAAACATCGTCCACATAAATAATCTTATCTCCCGCAAGTAATCCAATTTTTTCAGAAGGGCCGCCTGTGATGACTTCTACTACATATAATGTATCTGTAAGCGTATTAAACTGTATTCCGATTCCTTCGAAACCTCCCTGCAACTGTTCATCTGCTTTTTTTACCTCTTCGGCAGTCAGATACGTTGAATGAGGATCTAATTTCTTTAACATTGCTATGACAGCTTCTTCAGCTAATTTATTTCTGTTAACCGTATCAACGTATAATTTATCTATTGCTTCCAATGCAGTGCTCATTTTCCTTATGGCAGGGTCATTTGTATTTACCATAAAACCCGACCATCCTTGTCCATACGAACAGGAAGTCATGCAGCATAAAATAATACATGCGAAAAGTATTTGTCTCATAATTCTATATTTTTTTGTAATTATCTATTTGTAATTTTTCCGGCACAAAAGCTGCGACGGATTTTCCATAAGTTAAAAGCTCACGTACTGAAGATGAACTGATATATGAGAACTCCGGTTTTGAAAATAAAACAAAAGTTTCAATACCGGCAATTTTGTAATTGATGTCTGCAATGTTTTTCTCATATTCAAAATCATTTACAGAACGTATGCCTCGAAGAATAAATCCTGCGCCGGTTTCTTGAGCGAAATCAACAGTTAATCCGGTATAGGAATTAACTTTAACTTTAGGATTGGACTCGAACAGCTTTGAAATCATTTCCATTCGTTGCTCCAAAGAAAAAAATGTTTTTTTCTCTAAATTGATGCCTATGGCGACAATAATTTCATCAACCAATTTTAATCCCCGTTCCACTAATGACAAATGTCCCAATGTGAATGGGTCGAACGTTCCCGGAAACAATGCTATTTTTTTCGATTCATAATTCATAATTCATAATTCTCAAACAGCAACATCCTCTTCAACAACTAAGTTATTGATAATAAAATTCTGCCTCTCCATTGTATTCTTTCCCATATAAAATTCGAGCATTTCCTTGACAGCATCTTGTTTACGCATACTGACAGGGTCGAGGCGTAAATCTTTTCCTATAAAATGCTTGAACTCATTTGGCGAAATCTCACCTAATCCTTTAAATCTTGTGATTTCCGGATTAGGTCCCAATTTTTCTATTGCATTTATTCGTTCTTCTTCAGAATAGCAATATATTGTTTCTTTTTTATTCCTTACCCTAAATAGCGGAGTTTGAAGAATAAAAACATGATTATTCTTAATCAAATCCGGGAAAAATTGCAAAAAGAAAGTAATAATCAAAAGACGAATATGCATTCCATCAACATCTGCATCAGTCGCAATTATTACTTTATTATACCTTAATCCGTCCAAGCCGTCTTCGATATTTAATGCAGCCTGAAGTAAATTAAACTCTTCGTTCTTATAAACAATTTGTTTAGTTTCTCCAAAGGTATTCAAGGGTTTCCCTCGCAAACTGAAAACAGCTTGAAAGTTTGGGTCGCGGCTCTGAGTTATCGAACCGCTGGCAGAATCTCCTTCTGTAATAAAAATACAGGTCTCATCAAGGTTTTCGCCTTTAAGGTCGCTGTAATGCAAACGGCAATCACGTAACTTTTTATTATGCAGACTTGCTTTTTTTGCTCTTTCTCTTGCTAATTTTGTAACACCTGCAATAGCTTTACGTTCTTTTTCAGACTCAATAATCTTTTTTAGTAAAGCGTCGGTCGTATCCGGATTTTTATGCAGATAATTATCTAATTCCTTTTTTACAAAATCACCGATAAACTTTGGCACAGTTGGCCCTTCAGGTCCAATATCCTTAGAACCTAACTTTGTTTTAGTCTGTGATTCAAAAATCGGTTCTTCAATTTTTAATGCCACAGCAGCAACAATCCCCGACCGGATATCTGAATATTCAAAGCCTTTTGAATAATATTCCTTTATTACACGCGAAACGGATTCTTTGAAAGCCGACAAATGGGTTCCGCCTTGAGTAGTAAATTGACCATTCACAAACGAATAATATTCTTCTCCATATTGGTTTGCATGAGTTATTGCGATTTCAATATCCGGCCCGCTTAAATGAATAATCGGATAAAGCAGATCAGATGTCATGTATTCGTTTAACAAATCAACTAATCCGTTTTTTGAAAAATATTTCTTACCGTTGAAATTTATAACTAAACCTGAATTAAGAAAAACGTAATTCTTTAATAAAGGTTCGACAAATTCATCCCTATAGTGATAGTTATCAAAAATTTCTTCATCAGGGATAAAGTTCACTAAAGTTCCATTAGGTTGATTTGTCGAGGATATGGGAGGATCTTCCAAGGTATGCGCTTGTTGGTATTCGACCGACTTGGTTTCTCCATCGCGAAAGCTCTGTACCAACATATAAGACGAGAGTGCATTGACAGCTTTAATGCCAACACCGTTTAAGCCGACTGATTTTTTGAAAGCCTTAGAATCGTATTTCCCTCCTGTATTCATCTTCGATGATACATCCACAACTTTTCCAAGAGGAATTCCGCGACCATAATCGCGAACTGTCACAACTCCGCTGTCGATCGTAATATCAATTGTCTTGCCATATCCCATCATATATTCATCGATGGAATTATCAAGTACTTCTTTTAAAAGCACATAGATACCGTCATCAACATAACTTCCGTCGCCGGTCTTCCCAATGTACATTCCGGGTCGCCGGCGGATATGCTCCCACCATTCTAAGGTTTGTATTTGTTCGTCTTCGTATATTAATCCGTTCATTTTAAATGTTTTATGTAAGCGCGGCGGGTTTTAACATGTTTTTTATCGAAATAATCCCATTGTGATTGCATTTTAAAATTCATTTCTAACTCAGGGTTGCTTTCAGCATAAACAAATCCTTTGCGTATAAAAACAGGCACCAAATCGTAAAATAGAACAGCGTTGACTCCTTTATTTTGGTATTCAGGTAAAACGCCCATTATATATAAATCCACAATTTTACCTTTTCCGTAAAGAGCTTTTAAAAGATGAAACCATCCGAAAGGCAATAATCTCCCTTTGCCTTTTTGCAAAGCTTTAGAAAGACTTGGTAGAGTTATACCGATTCCCACAACTTTATCGTCTGATTCTCTCACCACTAAAGTAACCAAATCGAGGCGAAGCAAAGGAATATACATTTTGATATAATATTCTATTTGTTTTTCCGATAATTCCGAATAACCATATAACGGTTTATAAGCTTCATTCCAAAGTTCAAAAATTCTTTTTGCATAAGGCCAAATTTCTTTGGTCTTCTTGAATTTCATAACTTTTAATCCGTATTTTTTTAAAACGATTTCAGCAATACGGTTATATTTTTCGGGAGTTTCTTTTGGAACTTGAATATGAAATTCGTTCCAGTCTTGATCTTTCACATATCCCAATTTTTCAATATGCTCCATATAATAAGGAAAACTATAAGCTGTTGCCATAGTTCCCAATTGGTCGAATCCCCAAACCAATAAACCTTCATGGTCTAAATCTGTGAACCCTAAAGGCCCCTGGATTCCGTTCATTCCTTTTTCGAGCGCCCACTTTTCGACAGTGTTAAACAAAGCAGTAGATACTTCTTCATCGTCAATAAAATCAAGGAAGCTGAAGCGTGCATATTGCTGATTCCATGTTTTATTAGCTTTATGGTTAATAATTCCAGCAATACGTCCTACAATTTTATCTCCTTTATATGCTAGAAAATAAGCCGATTCACAAAAGTCGAAAGCAGGATTTTTTTCTTTCCGCAACGTCATTAATTCATCATCAATAAGAGCAGGCACATGGTAAGGATTACCGGCATACAGCTTAGTATTGAATTTAACAAATTTTTTTAAAGAAGATTTATTTGTTACTTCTACAATTTTTATCTCCATTTATTAATTAGTATTAGTTTTTTAATTAGTGTTAGTTTTTGTTTTAAATTATAACGTGCAAAGATACGTTGTTTTTTTTATACTATGCAAAAAATAATATTATGATTTTTTATAAAACAATTGCACATTTTTATATTTTTTGTGTCGTATTTAAAACATTAATTTATCTTTGTCCGTCTAATAATATTAAAACTATTAAGAAATGAGAAAAAAATTACTTATTACAGGAGTTGTACTGGCATCGTTTATTAACATGTATGCCGGTGGTTTATTGACGAATACGAATCAGAATGTTGCTTTCTTGCGGAATCCTGCAAGAGGAGCATCGATTGAAATTGATGCCGCTTACACCAATCCGGCAGGCCTTGCTTTTTTGAAGAAAGATGGTTTTTTTATTTCTTTGAACAATCAGAGTGCTTTTCAGACACGTACTATTACTACTAATTTTGCTCCCTTTGCAGGCAATGGCGGCAGTGCGGTGAAAGAATTTGTAGGAGAAGCAAAAGCTTTAGTTATACCGAATCTACAGGTTGCATATAAAGCCAGCAACTGGGTATTTTCGGCAAACATCGGAATTGTAGGCGGTGGTGGAACATTAGATTTCACTAAAGGCCTTCCTTCATTTGAATCTCAGGTAGCTGGAAATGTTGCAGCTCTTTCTTCTGCAGCTAATATTCCAACTTCCTATTCATTGGACAGTCGATTAAAAGGCACACAAATTATTTATGGCGTGCAACTTGGAGTAACATATAAATTAAATGATTATCTCGCTGCCTATCTCGGTGGGCGTGCAAATATTTTAGAGAACGGTTATGATGGATATTTGCGTAATGTTCAAATGTCTGCAAAAAATGAATTAACAACTTTTTTTGGTACAGCTGCTGCTACTGCACGCTTTGCAGCATCGTCTTTGCAACCTGCTGTTGGTATGGGCTTTGGCGAAGCTCAATTAAATCAATTAGTTGCAGCCGGTGTGCTTCCTCAAGCTCAATTAGATCAGATGGCTGCCGGTTTAGGCAAATCTCCGGCGGAAGCTGGCGCATTAACTGTTAATCAGGCAATTGGAACGTTTAACGGACTCGCTCAACAAGCAGACGGCGCAGTTGCAGGGATTAATCAATTGTCGGCGCTTGATATGCAAGTAGATTGTAGTCAAAGTGGTTTTGGCATTGCACCTATTTTAGGTTTACATTTTACTTTTGATAAATTGAATGTTGGATTAAAATACGAATTTAAAACAAGAATCGACATAAAGAATAAAACAAAAATAAATACCACAGGCGTACCAAGCTTTGATGACAAAGCAATTACTCCCAACGACCTTCCTGCTTTGTTTACAGCTGGCGCATCATACGAAATTATACCTGCCTTATGCATATCTGCAGGTTATCATCACTTCTTTGATTCAAATGCTAAAATGGCTAATGACAAACAAAAGTTCATCAATGGTGGTGTAAATGAATATTTAGCAGGATTGGAATTTCGTATTAATAAAATGTTTTTAGTTAGTTGCGGCACACAATTTACGCGACAAGGTGTAACCGATGCATACCAAAGCGATATGAGTTTTGCTCTTAATTCATATTCCTTAGGATTTGGTGGTGCAATCAATATTACTGATAACATCCGCGTTAATTTAGCATATTTCTTTACTAATTACGACAATTGGTTTAAGCCAGAAGACATGATCAGATATACAATTGCAATACCTGTACGCGGAGATGATACCTATGGCAGAACTAACAAAGCTTTCGGTATTGGATTGGACTTTAGGTTCTAAAAATAATTATGAATTATGAATTATGAATTATTTTGTCATTGCGGGCTTGACCCGCAATCCCCTCTTTTTTTAATAATTCATAATTCATAATTCATAATTTATAATTTTTTATTACTTTTGCGCCGATTTTGAAAGTCTCCGTAGCTCAGCTGGTAGAGCAATTGACTCTTAATCAATGGGTCCAGGGTTCGAGCCCCTGCGGGGATACTTAGAAAATTTAATATGAATGAAAAACCATTAGTAAATAAACAATATTTACTTGAAAAATTTCCCGGTAAAGGTGGTTGGACATTTGCGGCCATCCCTGAAATTATGCCCGACAAAAGTGCTCCATTTAGTTGGGTAAAAGTAAAAGGCAGTATCGACGGCGTTGAAATAGAAAAATACCATTTAATGCCATCAGGGAAAGGGACATTATTTCTGTCTGTAAAGGCAGATCTTAGAAAGAAAATAAATAAACAAGCCGGTGATTTTGTTCATGTTATTTTATATCTCGATAATGAACCGTTAGAAATTCCTGAAGAACTATTGTTGTGTCTGCAAGACGACACCGAAGCATTTCAGTTTTTCAATTCCCTTAAAGAAAATGAACAATATAATTACGTCAAATGGATATATTCTGCAAAGACGGAGAAAACGAAAGTGGAAAGAATAGCAAAAATGCTTGATAAGCTTTCAAAATGTCAAAAATAAATGCAAATGAAAAAAATTTTAATGTCCTCATTACTTTTCTTCTTTTCGATTACTGTGTTCGCACAAATTAAAACCGTTAGTATCGAAGAATTTGAAAAACTGCTTTTCTCAACAAAAGCCGAACAATTGATAGATGTGCGTACACCACAAGAATTTAAAAAGTACCATATTCAAAGTGCAAAAAATATTGACTCCCGGAGCTCAAGTTTCAGAAAAGAAATTGAAAAACTTGATAAAAAAAAGCCTGTATTGATTTATTGCCTGTCAGGGACAAGAAGTAAAGCATCCTTAAATATTTTTCGTGAAGCCGGATTTACAACCGTTTATGAATTAAGCGGAGGAATCAATCAATGGTCAAAATTTGGCAAACCAATTG
>Ga0123356_10006050_pt1 | contig 12275 bp, 10 predicted proteins | sample TergutEmb28metaG_2_FD_92546 | JGI IMG/M metagenome (GOLD analysis project Ga0123356, IMG submission 92546) | Embiratermes neotenicus P3 segment gut microbial communities from Petit-Saut dam, French Guiana - Emb289 P3 | ecosystem: Host-associated > Arthropoda: Insects > Digestive system > Gut ... | reverse complement strand
GTGGAAACCTGACAACTTGGACCGCTGTCATCGCTGCTAGTTGTCGGGTTTCCACTTTCTCGTTGCGTGGGAGGGGTGGGGAGGGAAGCGCGGGGAGGCGAGGGACGTCATCGTTCGTTGTTGCGGCGAGGTGGGTGGGAGGGCGTGGCGGGGTGGGATAGCATCCTGAGGGTGCGGTACTACCTGGACGGGACGGTCTATCAGCGGCTGGTCGAGCAGCATCCTGAGACGGGGACGCTGCGGGACTGGATTGCGGCAAGCAAGCCCGAGCTGGCGACGTCAGCGCTCGCGCGCTGGGAGGTCGCTGAGCAGATGGCGTTCGCTGACCATGCGCGACGCATCCAGATCGCTGATGCCCTCGCCGGGGTGCGGGACTGCGCAATCACAGGGCGGGCGTTGGAAATCGGCTCGTTCGCGGTCGCGGCGCTCAGCCCCTATGCCGCCCTCCACGTGGGGATCGCGGCGGCCGACGAGGAGATCTCCGTCATCGTGACCTATGATGCCGACATTGCCGGGGCCGCGCGGCTCCACGGGCTCGACGTCGTCACGCCGGGGCGAGCTGACCTATGGTACGCGTCGTAGCAGGGGACGATGGCGGAACACCGCGCGCGCTGGCAAGGAGACCTGGAGAGCTGCCGGAGTGGCCGATCGGGACGGTCTTGAAAACCGTTGATGCGGGATGCCCGCATCCGTGGGTTCGAATCCCACGCTCTCCGCTGGGAGGTTGCGACTTGGTGTCGACGCGTGAGCACGGGAGGCGTCGGTGAGAGCGGCGTCGCCCGGCTCGCCCCCCGCGTGGGCAAGGGCCCGTCGGCAGCGGATCAGGCGCGCGAGCGTCATTGGCCTGCTCATGCTGGTCGTCGTTGCCGTCGCCGGGCTCGTGACCTGGCAAACCGTCGAGCGACAAAACCGCGAACAGCACCTGGCGATCGTCAATGCCGTCGCTGAAGCCCAGGCTGCAGACGCCGCCCTGAGGAAAGCCGCGACGGAGCTCAAGCCGAGGATCGGCGAGGCTGAGGTTCTGCGAGAAGAGGTCGGCACGGTCTTGGGCGACTCGGATGAGGCGGTCCTGGCTCTCGATGAAGCGTTGGGCGTTGCAGAGGCGCTGTTCGCGGAGATCGATGACAATCCGGTGGCTGTTCCTCGGTCGGTGGTCGGGGCGGCTGCGGCTCAGCTGCAAGATGAGGATCAGCTCGCCCTTGTGAACCCGGTGATGTCTAACCTGGCGGCTGCTGTCAACTCCTCGACCCGGGCAATGTCGGTCAGGAAGCTGGAGGATGCGCGAGCGAACCTGGCGGAAGCCACTCGCGTTTTCGACGAGTCGATCGCGGCAGCCGGCAGGCTCAAGTCGCGCATCGACATGTGGGCTGACCAGCTCGAACGAGAGCGCCTCGAACTCCAGGCGTTGGCCGAGGCCCCCACGGATCACCTGTCCGGTGCCGAGAAGAAGGCGGCGAAGTCCCAGGCGAGGAAGGCGGCCAAGAAGGCCGACAAGCTGGGACGTGAGATCGCAACCCTCATGAGGGACTCCGCGCGACTCCGCAATGCCGTCGCGGCAGCTCAGGCTTCGGGCGGTGCCGCCACCGGCGATGAACCCGAGGCGCTTGATGCCACAGCCAAGGCTCGCCTCGCCTCAGCCGCCGAGGTCAAGGCGCTAACGACCACGGTGCGCACCGCCCATCCCGACCTCCCGAGCGCCGTTACCTTGGAAGCTCTCGGGGGAGGATCTCCCGGGGAGGTCATTGACTCGCCCGCTCCAGGGCAGGTCAGCGAGCCCTGATACACTTTCTGGGCTTGCCAGACCAGCGCCTGTAGCTCAACGGATAGAGCATCTGACTACGGATCAGAAGGTTGGGGGTTCGAATCCCTTCAGGCGCGCTTGCTCCCTGCCGATCAGCGGGTACCCCGCTGACCAGCAGAGATGCAAGGGGAGGCGTCGCCTAGTGGCCTATGGCGCCCGCCTGCTAAGCGGGTTGGGGAGGTAGAATCCCCTCGCGGGTTCAAATCCCGCCGCCTCCGCTCCCTGGTCTAAGACTCTGGCCTGCGCAGGGGCTTGCCCCGAAACCACCCACGGCAATCCTTTTGACCCACCTGCTTGCGTTCCTAGACGGCCCACGTGGCAGACGCGAGGTGCCACGGCACACCTGCCCAGCCGAGGTGCTGTGGACTCTCCCCTGACGTTTCTCGCCGGGCTCGCTACAGACCGTGAGCCCGTGTGTGCATAGTCCGAGTGCCCGTACATGCATAGTTGAGGAGCCCGTGGCTGTATAGTAGATCGGTAAACTCGCAGGAGGTGCCCGGTGGACTACATTCCGAGGATCGTCGACCAAGAGATCGCTGACCTCGTCGCCGATGTTCCGGCCGTGCTCGTGGTTGGTCCGAAGGCGATCGGCAAGACGGTATCGGCGCGTCGTGTGGCTGCTAGCGTCATTGATCTCTCCGACACCGATCAACGCGCCATCGTGATGGCGCGCCGCGCGGCAACGTTGGCGGAGGCTCAGTCCCCTCTTCTCATCGACGAATGGCAGTTCGACCCCGGCACCTGGGAGGCGATGCGGCGAGCCGTGGACGCTGACCCTTCGCCTGGGAGGTTCCTGCTCACCGGAAGCGCCAATCCGAGAGGAGTCCGCGTGCACTCGGGCGCCGGGAGGGTCGCGCGCCTGAGGATGCGTCCTCTCAGCATGGCGGAACGTCGGCCTGGCGAGGCGACCGTGAGTCTGGCGGGACTGTGGAACGCAAGTGCCGCCATCGTCGGCACGACGAGCGTGGGGGTCACCGACTACGTGGATGAGATTCTGAGCTCGGGGTTCCCAGCCATTCGATTCGGTGCCGCGCGTTCGCGGCCCCGCCTGATCGCCTCCTATCTCGACAACGCGCTCGAGCACGATGTTCCTGAGCTGGGGTTCGTCCCAAGGCGACCCAGTTCGCTCGCGCAGTGGCTCAGGGCCTACGCAGCCGCGACATCAACGACGGCCAGCTACTCCGCAATAGCCGACGCAATTCCCTCGGATGAACGAGCATCACGCGCCACCTTCGACGCCTACCGCGACGTCTTGACGAGCCTGTGGCTCCTCGACGATGTGCCTGCGTTCACCATCAGCCGTAACCGCCTGGCCGAGGCGGGGAAGATGCCCAAGCACCAGCTTGCCGATCCGGCGCTTGCCGCCACCGCCCTCGGAGTCACCAAAGCCAGTCTTCTCGATGCGACGGCGGCCGCGGAGTACCGTGCCCTGCGTGACGGGCCGCTCTTGGGGACTCTCTTCGAGTCACTCGCCACCCTGAGCCTGCGTGTCTACGCCCAAGCCCTCGGGCTCACGGTCTCGCATCTGCGCACCGCGAGGGGCGATCACGAGGTTGACCTGCTCGTCCATGGTCCCGATGGTCGTGCCCTCGCCTTCGAGGTCAAACTGACGGCAGCCCCGGACGATGGCGACGTGCGCCACCTCCACTGGCTCGCCCAAGCCATGGGGTCCGATCTCGTAGATCGCGTGGTCCTCACGACTGGAGAGCGAGCCTACCGCCGCGCCGATGGGGTCGCCATCGTCCCCCTCGCGCTGCTGGGGCCGTGAGGCGGTGGTGACGGTCTCCCGGGCTCAGTCACCGACATCACCGCTCCGGGCACATACGCTTTGGCCTTTACGGCTATGGACCCTGCGGGCAATGCGAAAACAGCGCAATGTGCGGTCGAGGTGCGCGAGCCGTACACCCCGTCGGCATACGAATTGGCCGTGCTTGCCCAGGCGATAGCTGTCGCGGAGAAGTTTGAGGCTCGCCAGGCGGACTACACCAGTGCTTCCTTCGCACCGTTCGCCAAGTCGCTGGCCGACGCACGTGCTGTTTACGCGAATCCAGCAAAGGCGGAACTCACGCCAATGGAGGCGGTTGCCGCGCGCGCCGGCGTTACAACCGTCACTGTGCGGGCTGCGAGCGGACAGACCGCCAAGGTAAGGGTCCGCGTCGTCAAGTAAGGCAAGCAGGAAGGTACGCGCCATCTCCCATTTCCGGGCGGGCATGTCGGCTGCAGGTCGGCATGCCGGCCGTGTCCCTTTGAGTGGTGGGGTTTTGGCGTGGCGCACTGGGCCCCACGGACGCTCGCGGTTTGTGGTATCCGAACAGCTACTCACGCACCTAGGGAGCCGCAGCGGACTTCACCATGTTTCGAATCGGCGCGGCCGATACCCTGCGTTGTCCCCTTGTGTCGTCTGCGGGTTTGCCTTATCTGATGTTGAGGCGGACCGTGGTTTTCTTTCCGGCTAGGGTGACGGTGATCTTGGCTTGACCCTTCTTCTTGGCGGTGACCAATCCGGTCTTGTCTACGGATGCGACCTTGGGCTTCGAGGACAGATAGGTCGGCATCTTCTTGAGAGTCGCCCGCGATGGGGTTGGCTGCACGGTCAACCTAGTAGACGTGCCCGTCTTGACAGTGATCTTGCCGGACTTGGACGGTTTGATCCCGGTGCCCTTCAGTGTGACCTTGACCTTCGCGGCCTTGACCGCCTGGGAGATCACGGTGACCTTCAGCCGTGCCACCGTCCCGTTCTCCGCTCTTGCCGTGATCACCGCGCGGCCAGGCTTGATGGCTCGGATCTTCCCCGCTGCGCTGACCTTGGCAACCTTTGGTTTGCTTGAAGACCACGACAGCTTCGTCTTGACACCGGCGGGGTAGGCCATGGCGACGGCCTTGAGGGTCGTGTTCTTCTTCATCGTCACCTTCTTCATTGCCATGGCCACCGCCGAGACCTTCCCAGCGTTGGGGGGAAGCGACGGGGAGACTGCTGGGCCCGGAAGCGACGGCCCGGTCGATGGAGAGGGCGACGAGGAGGCGGGTGACGATGGGGCGGGTGACGATGACGAGGGAGATGGACTGGACGAGGAGGGTGACGGGGAGTGCTTCGATCGAGTGGGTCTAGGACAAGGGGTTGTCGGGGTTGGAGAGGGTGTTGGGACGGTTACCGACGCGACAGTCGAGTATGCGGTGAACGCTGACGCATTCAAGTACGACCAACAGTTGGTGGCCACCGCGCGGTACTCGGTCGACACCGTGGGCCAGGTCGTCAACGTCAGAGCGTTCGCCCCGGGGACATCCGCCCAACTCCCTTCCCCCACGCGTGACTGCCAATGCACAGACGGCACCGGGTCGCCAGACACGCCCACGGTGGCTGTGAACTCCTCGCCGACAAGGATCTGGCCCGACGTCGGCTGGCTCGTGATCGCGGGCGGTTGGCCGTGTGCGAAGACACCAGCGCTGGTGCTCTCTTCTGTGGCAGACCTGAAACCGTAGGAGACCACGACCGGGGCCTGGCCGCACCCGGCCGGAGTGACCACCGACCACGCGCTACCACTGCTGGACAGGCTGGTCCCAGAGATCCCTCCGAACGTCACCCTCCCGATCGCCGCCGACAACAAGAGTGGCGTCGTCGAATCTGTCGTGGTCCCGGTGCCGAGCTGGCCGTAGTAGTTGGATCCCCAGGCCCACAGGTCGCCGCGCTCACCCAACGCGTACCCCGTGTCGGCTCCTTGTCCGATTGCGGTGAACTTCGGAAGCGTTCCTGAGGAGACCCGCACCGGTGTCAAGGACGGTGTCGAGGTGCCGTTGCCCAACTGGCCATTGTCGTTGCGCCCCCAAGCCCATACGGCGCCGGTGTCGTCCAGTGCGTACCCGGCCGCGGCGCCCGATCCGATCGCGGCGAAGCGTACTCCCGTGGGATTCCACACCCGAACCGGTGTCTTGGAGTCCGTGGTGGTGCCGTCGCCCAGTTGGCCGTCGCTGTTGTTTCCCCACGCCCAGACGCCACCAGCCTTGTCCAACGCGTACGCCGTGTAGCCTCCCGCAGCGATCGCGGTGAATTCCGGCAGCGTTCCTGAGGCCGCGTGCAACCGAACGGGCGTCCGGGAGTCCGTGGTGGTGCCGTCGCCCAGTTGGCCGTTGCTGTTGTATCCCCAGGCCCAGACTTCGCCCTGCTTGTCCAGCGCGTAGCTCGACAAGCCTCCTGCGGCGATCGCGGTGAACACTGGAAGCACTCCCGAGGCAGCCCGGACTCGAACCGGACTCAATGAGTGCGGGACGTTTGTGCCGTCGCCCAGCTGGCCGAAGTTGTTGCGTCCCCATGCCCAGATGTCGCCGCCCTCGTCCAGCGCGTACCCCGTGGCGGGGCCTGCGGCGATCGCAGTGAACTTGGGCAAAGGCCCTGGGGTGGCTTGCATCGGAACCGGCGCCGATGAGTTCGTGTCATTGCCGTTGCCCAGCTGACCGTAGTTGTTGTAGCCCCATGCCCAAATGCGGCCGTTCTCCTCCAACGCGTATCCCGCTGCGTATCCTGCGGCGATTGCTGTGAACTCCGGCAGGGTCCACGCGCCGGCTTTCAGGCGAACCGGCGGCGACGGGTTCGTGGGGGTGGCGTGGCCCAGCTGGCCGTAGGTGTTGTATCCCCAGGTCCATACCCTGCCCTCGCGATCCAAGGCGTACCCCGTGGTGTCACCGCCGTCCACGGCAGTGAACCCGGGCGGAATCTCACCGCTGACCACCGTCCCACCGCCGGCCGGGCCCGAGGTCGGAGATGCCGGGGGAATCGCGCCTCCCATCGGCGCGCACACCACCCCCAGGCCGACGACGAGCAGAGCAGAGAGCTGGACACGAACAGCCTTGTTCTTCATGACACCAGACTACAGCCTGCGCTTACCTGTCTCCTTCTGCATCAGCACGGCCCCCGAGGAGGCGACGATGACGGCGGCCAGTCTCGCGTCTGAGCGTCCTACTGCCTACCAGCGCCGGCTCTGGCGCGGGCGGGTACGCTGGCGACATGGCGCGGCCGAAGACCACCGAATGGTACTTCCAGCAAGGTCTGCCGTATGGACACCGCGTGGCGAGGTCATCAGGCTGATCTCGGTCCGCAGATCAAGGAGAGACGAGGTGACGTTATACAGTGGCCAGGATTGATGCCGATGAACTGGATCGGATATTCGACGAGGGCAAAGAGGATGTGCTTCAGTATGCCGACCTGTCGACCCTCACGCGTCTCGGGCAGGACCGCCATCTCGTGAGTGTGGGGCTGTCCGAAGAGTTGATCGAGTCAATCGACCAGGTTGCGAGATCGCAGGGGACGGACCGGCAAGCGGTGATTGAGGGCTGGCTCGTGGACGGGGCACAGGCGGCATCGGCATAGACGGGGCTTTCGGAGACACGCCGGTGCAGTGATGCACGTTCGTCTCTGGAGCGGCAGCAGCTCGTCACGACTTGTCACAGCCTGCGCTTACCTGTCTCCTTCTGCATCAGCACGGCTCCCGAGGAGGCGACGATGACGGCGGCCATGCCGAGGAGCTGCGGCCAGGCCAGGCGTTGGTGGAGCAGGGCCCACCCGGACAGCGCTGCGGCCGCGGGGGCTAGGGCCATGAGGACGGAGAACACGTGGGGCGGCACTGTCCGCAGGGCAACCATCTCCATTCCGTAGGGAATCGAGGATGAGACAACGGCGACGATTGCGCCTAGCCCGATCGCCTTGAGGGAGAACAGCTGAGCCCCCGTGGCCGCGAGTCCGAAGGGGGCGACCAAGAGCGCAGAGATCGCCATCGCCACCGCGAGCCCTCCCAGTCCCTTGACCTCTTGTCCGAGTCTGCGGGTGCACATGATGTAGCCAGCCCAGCCGGTGGCCGCTCCCAGGGCAAGGGCGACTCCGACAGGATCCATGCGGTCAAAGCCCCCACGTTCCAGAAGGACGATGCCGGCCATCGCGAGCTCGGCCCACAGCCAGGACCTCTTGGTTCGCGCTAGGGCCACCGAGAGTGTGAGCGGGCCCAGGGCCTCGATGGTGACGGTGGCACCGAGCCCAATGCGAGACAGCGCAAGGTAGAACAGGGAGTTCATCACGGCGAGCGACAGCCCCAGCCCTCCAGCCCAGAACCAGGCTGCGCGAGTGAATGTGCGAACCTGCGGCCGGATGACCAGGAGAAGCACCGTCGCCCCGAAGACGTTGCGATAGGTCGTCATCCCCAAAGGGCCCACGAGATCGAACAGCATGACGGCATAGGCCGCGCCGATCTCGTAGAAGCCGATTGAGACGAGCACCAGGCCCACCGCTCCGGCCTGTCCCCGTGCCCGAAACACGCTCCCCAAGATAGCTGGCCTGGGGCGCTAGTGAACAATCCGTGACGGGCCGCCTGCTCCCGCACACGCCAAAGCGACGCGCTGGGAGCCTACCCCGAGCTCGAGGCGCGGGTGGAAACAAGGTCGGAAGGGCCGCCATCGTCCGTCGGATTTCCTAGGTCCAGACGATCACGAAGGCGCGTGGACTTCATGGCGAGAACGGCGAGGAGCGCGACGGCAGCGACCCCGGCGGCGATGGCGAAAACCAAGCCGATCGAATCGCCGAAGGAGGAGCGGACCACTGTCTGGATGGGCGGCGGGAGCGAGGAGACGTCCATGGTGCCGGTGCCGTCGCCCGTGGCGGCGAGCGGGCCCAGGCGCTCGGCGATGAGCGCGCGGACGTGGGAGTTGTAGGCCGAGCCGAGGACCTGGATGCCGAGCGTGCCGCCCAGCGAGCGGAAGAGGGTGACGGCGGCGGTGGCCGAGCCGACATCGCGGACGGACACCGAGTTCTGGACGGCGAGCACCAGGTTTTGCGAGGTCAGCCCCAAGCCCATGCCGCCCACGACGCCGACGCCGGCGATGAAGACCAGGCTTGAGGTCGAGTTGATTGTCGACAAGGTGCCCATGCCCACCGTGAGGAGGCAGGTGCCAGTGACAACGAAGGGCTTCCAGATGCCCACGCGCGAGAGCAGCCGCCCGCCGAATACGGAGGCGACGAAGACGCCGAGCATGTTGGGCACCATGAGCAGGCCCGCAGCGGTCGGGGAGTAGCCGCGCGCGATCTGGAAGTACTGGCCGAGGAAGACCGCGACGCCGAACATGGCCGTCCCGACAGCGATGGAGGCGACGATGGCGAGGGCCGCGCCGCGGTTGGCGATGATCCGAAGTGGGATAACCGGGTCCGGGACGCGCTGCTCGACCAGGACAAACAGCGCTGCCAGCGCGAGGGTCGAGCCGAGCATGGCGGCCGATTGCCAGGAGACCCAGGCAAAGGAATGGTTCGCGAAGGTGATCCAAATCAGCAGGTCACAGGCGGCGGCGGTGACGAGGGTCGCGCCCAGCCAGTCGACTTTCGCGCCGGGACGGCGGATGTCGGGGACTTTGAGTCTCTTGGCGAGGAAGGCGAGCGCGCCAAGCGAGAAGGGGACGGCCGACCAGAAGCACCAGCGCCAGCCGAGCCAGCTTTGGTCGACTATGAACCCGCCAATCAGCGGGCCCGCGATGGTTGCGGCGGCGAATGCAGCCCCCATGTAAGCGTTGTACTTGCCTCGTTCGCGCGGGGGGATGATGCTGGCGAGAATCGACTGGTTGAGGATGAGCAGCGCGCCCATCCCCACGCCCTGGATGGCGCGAAAGCCGATGAGCTGGGCGGTTGTCGCGGCGGCACCGCTGGCCAGGGAGCCGATGGTGAAGATGACAATCCCGGTGAGCAGGAGCCTCTTCTTGTCGAAAAGGTCGGCGAGCTTGCCCCAGATCGGCGTGGTCGCGGTGGAGGCGAGCAGCGCGGCGGTCACGAGCCACGTGTACTGGGTCGGCGTCGAGCCGAGTTGGGCGGTGATGACGGGCAGGGCGTTGGCGACAACGGTGCCGGCAACGTTGGCGACGAACATCATGATGAGCAAGCCCGAGATGATCTCGAGGATTTCGCGGTGGGTCTTCACTTAACGGGTCCTTGGCGGGCGGTTGGCCAGGAGGAGGCGGCGCCGGGGAGGACGGGTGCGGCGGGGCTGGTCTTCTGGGAGTGTCGTGGGATGGTCACCATCGAGATCGCGACTAATAGCGCGGACGATGGCGGTCGTCGTCTCGATCTGGTGGGTCGGGAACGTAGAGAGCACCTGGGAGATCCAGGCGCGCCTGCGTTCCCGGAAGGCCTCGATGGCCTTGTCTCCCTGGGGGGTCAGGGCGATGAGCCAGGCGCGGCCGTCGTTGGGGTCACGCTGGCGAGTGATGAGACCGGCCTCGACGAGACCGGTGGCTTGGCGCGAGATGACGCTGAGGTCGGTCGCGAGTTCGTCGGCCAGGGAGGTGAGGCGGCGGGGGGACTGGTGGCGCAGACGATGCAGGATCTGAGCCTGGTGCTGGGTGATGACGGAGGCGAGGCTGGGGTCGAAGCGTTTGAGGCGACCTGTCAGCTGAATCAGCGAGTCGATGAGCTCGTTGACAGGGTCGGCGAGGGTTCCTGGGGTGGAGGCCACAGGAAGAGCCTAGGGTATTTGCTTGCGCCAAGCAACTATCAGCTGGAAGTGTCGTTGCAGCAGGTTGCCGGGGTGGACGGCCGACGGTGACGCTACTTCTTGGGGACTTTGACGGCTTTCGAGGTGACTGAGGCCTTGAGCATCCCTGACTTCCTGGCGGTGATCTTGACCGTGATCTTCTTGCCCCGGTCAGCCTTCTTGAGCTTGTAGCTCGCCTTGGTGGCGCCCTTGATCATCTTGCCGTTGCGGTACCAGGTGTAGGAGAACTTGACTCCCTTGGTGGACGTCGAGACCTTGGCCTTGAGGGTCTTACCGACCTTGAGCTTGCCCTTGATCTTGGCGGTGCCGAGCCCTATCTTCTCCAGTGGCGGCTTGTAGTTCGGGTCGCCCGCCTGAGTGACGGCAATCTGCGCAGACTCTCCGCCGGCTGCCACTTTGAGGAACCCGCTGCGGGTGATGCCTTGATTCGCCGCCACCGACACGACCAGGCTCGTTGCTCCGAGAGCGGAGGTGGCCAGCCAAGGCACATTGGAGGAGACCGACCAGACGGCGCCATTGACCGTCGTCACGTTGACCGTCATGCTCTGTGCGGCGGCTGTGGGATTCCACGTTGCCGTCGACAAGAAGAGGTTGGGTATCCCGGGGCCCTTGGCTTTGATGGTGAACCCGCCCGTGTTGGATGCGGATTCCCAACCGACGTCGAGGGTGTAGGACTTTCCCGCAGTCAGAGACGCGGTAATCGCGAAGTCTTGTTCGCCCGGAGGGCCGAAGGTAGCAGGAACCAGGTCGGAGTTGTCGTCCCAGATGGCGGCCCATATCTGGATGCTCGGACTGGCTGGATGCGATGAGGTGAAGGTGAAGGACCCTGACGCCGGGGCAACAAACTTGAGGTCGTGGATTCGGACGGCGCCGTTGGAGATGTACTTCGGAGCCAAGTCCCATGAACAAGCGTTGCCGACGGTGGTGCAGGGATCGGCGGCGGAGTAGGTGATGGTGAGCGATCCGGGCACCCATTCGTTGTCCTTCCCGACGACCAGGTGGTAGACCGTCCCTGCCTTCAGGTCGATCGAGAGTTGGAAGTCACCAGTCGCGGTGTTGCCATTGCCGGAGGCGAGCTCTTCGCCGGCGCTGTCTACAACCCAAGCCACGAAGTCGACGTTGCCTGTCTGGTTCGACGAGGTGAACTTGAAGGCGCCGGTCGTCGGAGCGGTGAACCTCAGGTAGGTCTCCCTGGTTCCGTCCCCGGCATGGGAGACGATGATCGGTGTGAGGTCCCACGCGCAGGCCGCGGCGAGGCTGTCGCAGTCGGCAGCGTCTAGGTTGACGGCGTCCACCCCGGCGGGAGTGAGCGCAGCGTCTGGCGCCGCCGACGCGGGGAAAGCCCCGCCAATAGCCAAGGCGACGGCTGCGACGCCGGCACCAATCGCCACCGCGATGGGGCGAATGTGTTGTGACACTGAAGCGTCCATTCTGTGATGTGTTTCTGCAGCTTGAGGGCGCAGTCACGGTCACCGGTCAGGGCGAAAGAGGCAACTCCCCAGAGCTGATGGCGCCGAACAGCGTAGCAGCACTCAGACGAGAGCATCCCTCGCCCGCTGCCTGGCCTGCGCTGGTCGCGCCCCGCCGCACCCCCCCGCCCAAACTTGGGAGTGCTCTGCCAGGTTAACTCCGCCTCTTAACCTGGCAGAGCACTCCGAAGTTTGCTGGCCAGCGCTGGCAGGAGCCCGGGACAGGCCTTGAAGGCCCCGCCCTGCCCCTACCCTCGGCCTGGCCCTCGGCCCGGCCGATGACGGCCCTACTTCTTGGAGACCTTGACCACCTTCGAGGTCGCGGAAGCCGGGAGCATCCCGGTCTTTTTCGCAGTCACAGTGACCTTGATCTTCTTGCCCCGGTCAGCCTTCTTCAGCGTGTAGCTCGCCTTCGTGGCACCCTTGATCTTCGCGCCGTTGCGGTACCAGGTGTAGGAGTACGCGACTCCCTTGGTGAACTTCGTGACC
>Ga0123356_10006049_pt1 | contig 12275 bp, 17 predicted proteins | sample TergutEmb28metaG_2_FD_92546 | JGI IMG/M metagenome (GOLD analysis project Ga0123356, IMG submission 92546) | Embiratermes neotenicus P3 segment gut microbial communities from Petit-Saut dam, French Guiana - Emb289 P3 | ecosystem: Host-associated > Arthropoda: Insects > Digestive system > Gut ... | reverse complement strand
TGGTGCGCTGCTTCGACGCGGAGGAATTCCCCGCCCTGCCTGTGATGGAAGGCAAGATAAAAAGAGAAATGCCTGCGCCGCTTTTCCGCCGCATGGTGAAACAGGTCGCGGTGGCGGCGGCCTCCGACGAGATCAGGCCCCTTTTCACGGGGATCTTGCTGGATATGCAGCAGGAAAAGCTGGTCATGGTGGCCACCGACACGCACAGGATGGCGGTCGGCGAGTGCTCCTGCGGGGGTGAGGAAGAAGCCAAAGTGATCCTGCCCTGCCGCAATATGCAGGAGATCGCCCGTTTGGCGGTCAACGACGACGAGCCGGTTTACATAGTGACCGACAAAAATCAAGTCTATTTCCGCACAGGCAGCATCACCTTCATTTCCCGGGTCATAAGCGGTCAATATCCCGAATATAAACAGGTGCTGCCGGCGCCCTCGCTTTTTTCCGCCCAGGCCTCTCTGGAAAAACAAAAATTCCTCGAAGCGCTGGAGAGGGCTTCTCTGGTCGTGAGGGAAACGGGCCGCCTCAAAGGCAATGCGGTGCGCCTGCAATGGCTCGAGGAAGTGATGTTCCTTTCCGCCGACGTGCCGGACGTGGGGAAGATCAAAGAAGAGATCAAGACCTTTTTTGAGGGAAAACCCCTGGAATCCAGCTATAACGCGCGCTATCTGCTGGAGGCGCTGCGGGTGATGGAAGGCGAAAGGGTCGTCATGCGTTTGACCGGGGCCACCTCGCCCAGCATCATCGTTCCCGAAGACAATCAGGATTATATTTATCTGGTGCTGCCGCTGCGCGTGGCGCAATAGGCCCGCCCGGCTCCGGCGATTTTGATTTTCTCTTTTTATGGGGTTGCCGCCACTGGCGGCAACCCCATAAAAAACTCGCTCTTCTTTCTTGGGGAGGGGGTTGGGCGCAAAACGCCTTCCGCCCCGGCTATTTCGCCCATATCCAAAAGACCGAAAAGAGCCTTTCAGGGATTCGGCAAAAAATTCCTCGTCGGTGCCGGAAAGACCCGGGAACAGATTTGAGCTGAAAGGAGAACGAGCATGCCGAACAAGAATTGCCCGTGGTGCGGATATAATTATAAAGAAGTCGGCGCGCAATTACTTTATAAACCGGGACAGTATTCTGCAGGACGATATACATTAGTATGCGGTCACTGCGGGAATCTGAGCAGAAGAATCGTTCGCCCGTGGTTTCCGATAATTTTCTTTGTTTTATGCACAGTGCTTTTGTATCAGGTCAGCGTCCGTTTTTTAATGGTTTCTTTATGGATCGAAATGCTCTTTGCGGCCGGGCTTTTAACGACGGCCATCGCGGTTTTTATTGTCTCTGTCCAGCCCTTTTTCCGTTTGGAAGCGAAGGACGGAAAGACGCACGGTTTTTATGAATTGAACGTCAGCATTGAATGGAATGAACGCGGCGAGCAAAAACGCATCCCCTTCCGCCGTCTGCGGATTCGCGCCAGGGAAGTGTTCATAGTTGACAATGCGGCCGTGACGGAGGGCGGCATAAAGCCTTTTGTGATCGTTCACCGTTTCCGCAAATTCACGGGGATGACGAGAGCAAAAATTCGCGTTCCGGCGGAAGTGAGCATTGGAGAAACATTTAATTTATTGCTCAACGGCAATGCCGTCGCAGCGTGTCGGGTGGAAGAAGACAGAGCGTGAAGCAAACGGCAACCCGCCGTTTGCCCGGATAAAACAGAAGCAAGAAGCGCGAAAGGAGTTTGCGGTGAGATTAATCAGCCTGCGCTTGAACGATTTTCGTAATTATGAACAGGAAGAAGTCTTCTGGCACCCGCGCCTGAATGTCATCAGCGGCAGCAATGCGCAGGGCAAGACCAATCTTCTGGAGGCCGTGTCTTATCTCGGGCTGGCCGCCTCCTTCCGCGACGCGCCTGACCACGAGCTGATCAGATGGCAAAAAGAACTGTTTTTCATTGAAGGCGAAGCGGAATCCCTTTCGGGAAGCCTGCTCATCTCCGCGGCTTATAACAGGGAAAAACGCAAAAACTGGAAAATAAACGGTCAGACCAAAGACAAATATAACGACATTTTCGGCAATTTTCACACCGTGACCTTTTCCCCCGAAGACCTTTATCTGGTGAAAAGCGGGCCGGAAGCGCGCAGGCGTTTTCTCAACCGCGAAATGGTCCAGCTATACCCGGATTTTTGTTCGCTGCTCACCAGATACGGCAAGGTTTTGAGGCAGCGCAACGCCCTCCTGAAAGAAAATTCTTTTTCCGCGGGCGAGCTGGCGCCCTGGGACGAACAACTGGCTGATCTGGGCAGCCGGCTCATCTTGCGCCGCCATGAAACGATCCTGCGCCTGGAACCCCTGGCCGAGCAGGCCCATCGCTTCCTGAGCGCGGGCGCGGAAGAGCTTTCCCTTTCATATGCCACTTTGGCCGCGCCGCAGAAACTGACGCGGATGCGCCTTGAAGACCTGAAAGATTTTTTCACGGCCGAGCTGGCGCGCCTGGCCGCGGCGGAAAGGCTGCGGGGAACCACCTTGGCCGGGCCGCACCGCGACGACCTGCTCGTCCGCATCGACGGCCGGGAAGCCCGCTCCTTCGCCTCGCAGGGGCAGCAGCGCACCGCCGTCCTCTCTTTGAAGCTGGCCGAACTGAGCCTGGCCGAAAACGTGCGCGGGGAAACGCCGGTGCTCCTGCTGGACGACGTGATGAGCGAGCTTGACCCGGAACGCCGCCGGCAGCTGCTGGGGCTCATCCTCGGGCGCGCCCAGACCTTCATCACCGGCACGGAGATCGAGTTCGACCCGGCGGAGGGCAAAAAATTCCTCGTCGAGGCCGGAAAGATCCGGGAACAGATTTGAGCTGAGAAAGGAGAACGAATATGCTGCATAAGAATTGCCCTTGGTGCGGATATAATTATAAAGAGGTTCCTCCGCTGTCACATAGCGGAACACATCTTAAATTGGGAATATACTTAATATCTAAAATAAGATGCGGTCATTGCGGCAATGTGAGTTTCAAAGATTTGAGTTTCAGAAAAGACAAGCCCTTGACACCCGCGATGTCGGTTTTAGTTATTTTACTCATAGCGTCTTATTTTCTCATCAGAAACAAAGGCCCTTTTTATGCTGAAAATACCGGGATACTCTTGATGGCCATATTTTTATTGCTTGCCGTTGTGTTTTTCATTCACCATACCCAGCCCCTTTTCCGTTTGGAAGCGATGGACGGAAAGGCGCACGATTTTTATGAATTGGACGTCAGCATAGACTGGAAGAAGCCCGGCGAGCAAAACCGCATCCCTTTCCGCAGCCTGCGGATTCGCGCCGGAGAAGTGTTTGTTATAGACAACGCAACCGTGACGGAGGGCGACATAAAGCCTTTTGTGATAATTCACAATTTTCACAAATTCACGGGGATGACGAGAGCGAAAATTCGCGTTCCGGTGGAAGTGAGCGTCGAGGACAGCTTCAATTTGCTGGTCGGCGGCAATGCCGTCGCAGCGTGCCGGGTGGAAGGATGATAAGGGAAGTTTAGGGGGCTTGTTTATGATTTCGCACTTGGACGGAGCGAAAATAATTAAGTTGAGCGTTAAGGGTGATTATGGAACCATAAAAATACAAGACTATAAAGAAGCCAAAATCCCCGTCTGTTTTTTGGCTATATGTAAATATGACGGTGATGATAAATATCATCTTTTTGACTGCGACAACGAATTAAATGTGGTAGATGATGATTTATGCGACGATTTAGACGAAGCCGTTAATTTGGCGCAAATTTGGTCAGACTTGCCAATAAAATGGGAAATTGACAAAAGCGGTTAATAAAAATTCTCCGGCATCATGCCGGTCTCAGTCCCGCGCTCCTGATCTTCCCTTTTTGGCGGGGTTGCCGCCTTGGCGGCAACCCCGCCAAAAAGAACATTCTTCCCCCCCTCTCCTTGGGGAGGGGGGGTGGGGTAAAACAGAGGTAAGAGGTAAGAGCCTGTTTAATATCTCCGAATAGTGCAGATTCCGAGCAGTTTTTTCCGCCAGACAAGGAAGAGCGACACAGTCGTAGCAACGCTACGTCAAGGAGCGATGACGCCGTATGGCGGAAAAAGAGCCGAAAGATGCCTATGAGTGAGATATTAAACAGGCTCTAAGGGGACAGAAGAAAGAAAAAGAAGGAAGGGGGCCGGGAGATGCCGGACGGATATATAGCCTTTTTCGATTCCGGCGTGGGCGGCCTCCCCGTGATGGCGAAAGCCCGGGCCGTTTTGCCCGCGGAAAATTTCTTGTATTTCGCCGACGCCCTGCGCGCCCCATACGGCCAGAAAAGCAAACAAGAGATCTGCTCGCTGATGAAAGAGAACATCGACTTTCTGCTCTCCTTCGGCCTCAAGGCGGCCGTTTTGGCCTGCAACACGGCGACTTCGGCGGCGGTGGATTTTCTGCGCGAAACATATACCATCCCAATTTTGGGGCTGGAGCCGGCCCTCAAGCCCGCCGTGCAGCAAACCGGCGGGCGCATCGCGGTGCTGGGGACCACGCTCACCCTGCGCGAGGAAAAATTCGCCGCCCTCCTGCGCGGGCTGGGGGAAAACCGCTACATCGTGCCGCTGGCCTGCCCAGATCTGGCGCGGCTGATCGAGCAGGACACGCAAAACCCGCTCATCGGGGATTATCTGCGGGAAATGCTCGCGCCCCACGCGGAGGGGCTGGAGGGCATCGTGCTGGGCTGCTCTCATTATAATTTCGCCGCCCCCGTTCTGCGGGAGCTTTTTCCGCAGGCGCGCATTTTCGACGGCAGCGACGGAGTGGTGCGGCGCCTGGAGAATGTTCTGCGGGAACGCGGGCTTTTTGGCGGGGGAAGCGGCCAAATCCTTTGGGAAACATCCTTGCGGGGCGGCGAAAAAGAAGCATACCTGGCCAAATGCCGTCGCTGTTTCGACCGTCTGTCCGCCGGACAAAGCGAAAACGGGCCGCCGCCGGGTTATTGAAAAACGGCTTTGCGAAACCCGTGCAACAAAAGTTTCAAAAATGGCGAAAGCCCAAAAAACAGGGGTTTGTCCGCCGGACAAAGCGAAAGCGGGCCGCTGCCTGGTTATTGAAAAACGGCTTTGCGAAACCCGTACAACAAAAATTTCAAAAAGGGTAAAAACCCAAAAAACAGGGGTTTGTCAACTGTCACGGCATGACGGCCTGACGCCGCCGAAGGCTTCGCCGGGCTTTCCTCCCGGCGAAAAAACGATCAAAAAACAAGAAGGCAGACATTGCCGCAGCCCCATGCCCGTGACGGCCCGCCCGCCATTTTGCCCGCGCCGGAACAGCCGCCGGACAAAAACATTTGACGCTTTCCCGTCGGATATGGTAGAATATACCCATATTTCGCCGAATCATGTGACAAAAGGGGATACGAAGTTTATGCATGAGCCCAACCCCGATCCGGGTCATCATTACCCGCCGCCGCCCGCACCTCCCCGAGGAAAAGGCATGATCTTTGTCGTCGGGATCCTCCTGATCGTTTTTGGCGCCATAGGTCTTTTGAGTATTAAGACGGCGCTGTCTCACCCCATCTATAGCCACCGGGGAATTGGGCTGTGGTCGACGGTCGGAGGCGCAAATTTCCCGTTCGAGCAGTACGTTTTTCTTATGATGGGCTGCATCCTCGCTTTCGGCATTTTCGGCGTGATCAGCGCCGGCAATGCGGCGAAAGCGAGAACCATCATCATTATGGGGCTCATCATGTGCGCGCTCCTCGTGATCGATCTGCTCGTGACAATAGTCCTTCCGATGAAAACAGGCTTTCCGGGGCAACTGGTGCTTTTACGGCCGTCTTGGAGGTATGACACAATTTCTGTGACGATGCTCAGCTTCGTCCTGCCCATCCTCTTTATCGTGGGCGGGATCAAGAACAAACGCAGCCTGCGGTCACAGTCTTGATTATATGACACCTTAATAAAGCGCCGAACCGCCGCGGATTTTCTGCAAAATCCGCGGCGGTTTTCTGTTTTGCCTTAAAAACGAATACGCGCTCTGCCTGTGGAAAGAGTTCTGCGGTTCCGTTCCCCGGAGCGAAGCGGGGGAAAGGCGTTGGGAGCCTTGGGGTTGCAAGGGCGATGTAAAGGCGTGCTTGGTTTTTTAGGGGCGATGAAGCATTCTCATGCGAAAGAAGTTTATTTCGATGAGCCTTGAGGCTCCGCCGGCAACAGGCTCTTATAGCGCCGGAGCGACTGACAGGCGTTTGGTTCGGCCTGAATCAGCCGCCCCTATTCTTCCGTGAAGCCGTCTTGCGGCCCTGCCGCCGGGACAATGCCGCCGACCTGCCCGGAAATCTGCCGGGCCGCGTTTTGCAAAAGATCCACGTCCATATTGCCGTAGCCCTTTTCCGCCTCCCTGATGACGGCGGCCACCATATTATAATTTTCCGGCGAGAGAAAATGCCCGAACTGCTCAAAAAGGGCCTTGATCTGCCCGAGGTTCTGCGGACGCAGGAAGCTTAATAAATCGTTCATCTGATCCTCCCAAAAATTTTTATTTATACCAGGATGACACCATCGCGTTCACTCCCGCCCAGCTCGGCGTGTCGAAAGCGCCCCTGTCGCAGGGGTTGGGGCAGTGGGCGCAGCGGCACAGAGGCTCCTCTTGATAGGTTTCCGGCCATTCCGCGGACGCGCTCTTGGCGCGCGCTTTCGGCGCGGGCGGCGGCGGCGTCCGGGGCGGAGCCTCCCCCCGCCGCGCCTGATGACCCGGGGGAACATTAGGCGGCGGCGTATGACCCGGCGGAGTATAAGGCGGCGTGTAAGGCGGAGCTGCATAACCCGGCGAAGCGTTAGGCGGTTGCGTGTAAGGCGGTGCGTTGGGCGGCGGAGTATAAGGCGGCGGAGTATAAGGTGGCTGCGTATAAGGCGGTGCGTTAGGCGGCTGCGTGTAGCCCGGAGCGGCATAACCCGGCGGAGGCTGATAATAGGCATTTCCGTTTTCCGGCGCGGGTGGCGGCGGAGCCTGGCGGGGAGGGCTTCCCGCCGTCTTCGCCCCGCCTCCCATGCCTCCAAACAGGGAGGAAAGGGCTCCCAGCGCGCCTAAGGGGTTTGCGTTTCCCGCGGCGGCCGGGCCGTTTGCGGCCCCCCCGCCGCCCGCCAGGCCGCCCAGGGCGGAGAGGATGCCCAGCGGGTTGCCTCCCCCCGCCCCGCCCAAATTGCCCATGCCCCCGAGTGCGGAGAGAATGCCCAAGGGGTTGCCTCCGCCCGCGCCGCCGAACAGGTTGGCAAAGTTCATCCCGCCGCGGCGGTTATTGCCGCCGCCGAAAGAGGCGTTTTGTCCTTGTTGTTCGCTCATGGCGCGTCGAACCGGCGCTTTGCGGATGTTTCGGGCACGCGGCTCCCCCTCCTCCCTGAATAATCTTAAATTTTCTTTGAATATCTTCCGTTTTCGCGGTTTTTCATCAGGACAAACAAGGCGCTTGCGTGTTCAGGCGGCGTCAGGCGCCGGTTTCAGCGAGAAATTGGTATGACAAGGCCGGCGTCAAGAGTTTTCCTGATGTCAGGCCATGCGGCAAACCACATTTCCTGCGGCAGCAAATCGCCCATATCTTAGAGCCTGTTTAATATCTCACTCATAGCCCATCTTCCGGCCCTTTTTCCGTCAAGACGCCGCCGATTCTTGTAATAACGAGTGCCTGCTCTGAGGCGCTGAACAGAAGTAAGAAGCCGGAAACGAGGAATGTGAAACCAATCTCCCGGCTTGTTTGGCGGGGTTCCGCCGCAAGCGAAAATCGGGCCGCTCTCTTGGAAACCAGATCGTTCTCTGCTTTCAGATTATTCCGCGCTTGAGTCAAGAGTGAGTTTCCGGCAAAAAATTGCGGCCGGAAACCCGGCCGCAATTCTCCTTCGGAGTTTTTCGCCAAACAAAGCGCCAAAATTTGCGGAGGCGTCCGGAAGATTTGGGAGCGCGGGAAAAACCGTGCGCGCGGCCGCATTTTGCAAGCCGGCTCAAACACGGGCGGCTTCCCTCCCTCCGCCCAAGACACAGGATCAGTGCTCGCGGCGCGTCCGCGCCGCTCCGGCGTTTCCGGCTGCGAACACAGGCTTTCAGAACGCGCTGCCGCAGGCAGGCGCCGGAGCAAAGCCGTGGCCGCCCCTGTTGCATCCGCAAAGGATGTTCCCCACAAACTCCAAAATCACAATGAGAATGATGAGGCTCAAGAGGCAGCCCCAAATTCCGTTTCCGTCCCCGCAGCCGTTGCCGAAACCACCAAAACCGTTAAACATAGTCATCTCTCCTTTTGGCTTTCTCTATTTTCGCTTATCTACAGTGGCCGTTCCATCCGCCAAACAACCCGCCGAGCAGGGCAATCGCCAAGATTGGCATGATTATGCCGTGACCGTCGCGGCGGCGGCAGCAGCGCTCCTCCGATGAGCAGCCGCAGTCGCAGCAACAATTGCCAGGATAGCAATTCATCAGACTTCCTCCTTGGTTAGCAGGATTAAAGGGACCGCCGCAAGCAAGCGGTATATAGTACATGGTATGAAAGGCGGCGGCCTTTTGCCACCGCCGGACAAAACGAAAAAATTTTTTCGTGAAACGGAAAAGTTGATAAATAAGAACCTGAAGCCGCCCGTTTGTTGGATAAGCCGGAACGGCTAAGCTCACTTGCCCGTTTCTGTCCCCTTGCTTTTGTTTTATGGGAAAACGGTTTTGTCTCCGACGGCATCGGGGTCCCCAAAAGGCGTTTTTCAGCCTTTTGGGGTGATTACGGGGGGCCAGGGGGATTCCGATTTCCCCCTTAGGCCCCCCGGAACCCCCCATAACCCCTCAAATCACCCCACAAAACCAAGGTTTTGCGGGGGCCCCGATACCGGCTCAAGGGCCCTTTGCCCTTGGAACCCGCGTTTGTGGGCAAGAGGAAGCAACAAATTCTTAACAAAAGCACAGGCTTTGAGTTTGCTAAAAATTTCTGCGAAATTTTGTCGACGCGCGGCAGGAAACCCTCAAAAAGCAAAGAATCATTTATTGTTCGCTGGTTTGCGTCCTGACAACTCTCCGGGAGGGAGCGGGTTTTTTGCGCGGAGGAAATTTTTTCACCCAGAACAAACTCCTGAAAACCTGCATGTCTTTCGGGCTTCTGCTTGGTCTGCGCATCTATCTCATCGGGATTTTGCTCGGCGGCTGGCTGGACGGCCTGCTCGGTTCCGCGCCCTGGTGCCTGCTCGCCGGCGTCCTTTCGGCCATCTTCTTTTCTTTTTATCAACTGATCAGGGATTTTGCCGCCGAAGCCGGCAAAGACGAGGAGCCCGGCGCCGTTTACAAAAATTATGACGATTATGACAAAAAAGATAAAAAAGACGGCGGAGACAAGTGGGAAGACTGGGATAAATGGGACGACAGGGAGGAATAGCTTTTGGCGGTGGTGGATGGCATTTTGGCCTTTCTGGCCGGAGCGGTTTTCGGCGGACTGTTCGCCGCATTGAAATATTTCCTGCTCTGGCGGCCCTTCGGGCGCGGCAAAAAGCTGCGTTCCACCTCGGCGGTGATGGGGCGCTACGGCATCGGGCACGGCATAAACATCGCCGCCCTTGTGACGGTTTTTCTTTTCAGAAATGTCTTGCCGTTTCCCTTCGAATATGCTTTAATAGGAACGGCGCTTGCTTTGGTGCTTTTCGGCAAGTTTTATCCCGTCACCAGATATTTGCCCGAATTGAAAACGGAATCCAAGCCGGAACAAAACCCCGAACAAGGTTCTGAGGAGGTCTGATTTATGGGCCACGAATCACACGGTCTTTTTAATGTCCTGGGCCTGGAAGTCACCAGCGCCATGACCACCATGCTGGGGATCACCGTCCTTTTGGTGACGCTCAGCTTCCTCGCTTCCCGGCGGATGCAGGCGGTTCCCGGCCGCTTTCAGGCCACGGTGGAGATCGCGGTGGAAGCCCTTCGCAACTATTTCGGCAGCATTTTGGGGGAAAACACCCGGCGCTATCTGCCGCTTTTGGGCACGATGTTCATTTTCATCCTCGTCTCGAACTATAGCGGGCTTTTGCCGCAGGCCGGGCATATTCCGGGCCTGGCTGCGCCGACCGCTTTCCTGAGCGTCACGGCGGGCCTGGCTATCGTCGTTTTCATCTCCATACACGCTCTCGGCATCAAACACAAAGGCCTGGGTTATTTCAAGCACTTCCTCTCCCCGGTCTTCTTCATGCTGCCCTTCCTCATCATCGAAGAGATCGTGCGCCCCATTTCGCTTTCCTTGCGTCTTTACGGCAACATCTTCGGCGAGGAAACCGTGGCGGCGCAGGTCTTCGGCCTGGTCCCGCTCATCGCGCCGCTGCCGTTTTATGCCCTTGGGCTTTTGTTCGGCCTTTTGCAGGCCATCGTTTTCACCACGCTTTTCTCCATATATATCAACGGCGCCATCGGGGATGGGCATTAAGAGCCTGTTTAATATCTCGCTCATAGCCCATCTTCCGGTTCTTTTTCCGCCATACGGCGTCATCGCTCCTTGAAATAGCTTATGCTATGCCTGCGTCGCTCTTCCTTGTCTGGCGAAAAAATTACTCGGAATCTGCGCTATTCGGAGATACTAAACAGGCTCTAACAAACGCTTGTTCACGGATACAACCGTTTACATACAGCATAAAGCATAAAACGACGGAAGGGAGGTTAAGTATATGGAATATATCGCGGTTGCCATTGCGATTGCTCTTTCCACCTTTGGGCCCGGCATCGGGCAGGGCATTGCCGCCTCAAAGGCAATGGAGGGGATCGCCCGTCAGCCTGAGGCTGCCGGCAAGATCCAAACGGCTTTGATCATCTCCTTGGCCCTGATGGAAGCTCTGACGATTTACGGGCTGCTCATCGCTTTTATGCTTTTGGGCAAAATTGCCTAAACCGGCCAAAAATTCGGATTTGTTTGGGGAGGCGGGCGTTTCTCCGCCCGCCTTCGGGTAACACCCTTTCTTTCTGAGAGAAGGAGGTTTATAGTTTGGAAATACATCCTGACTTGTTGATTTTCGCGATCATCAACTTCTTGATTTTGGTCTTTGCCCTTTACAGGTTTTTGTGGAAGCCCTATCTGAAAATGCTGGACGACCGCAAAGAAAAGATCAGCGAATCTCTTTCCGCCGCCGAGGCGGCCACCGAAGACGCCAAGGCGACCAAGGCCGCATTGCAGGCGGAGATCGCCCGCGCCCGCGCCCAGGCTGATTCGCTGCTTTCCGCCGCGCAAAAAAACAGCGAGGAAACCAAGCGCGACATCATCGCCCAGGCCAAGCTTGAGGCGCAGCGGCTGACCGAAAAGGCCAAGGCCGAGATCCAGCGGGAAAAAGAAGCCGCCATCATGCAGATTAAACAGGAAATCGCCTCTCTGGCGGTGGCCGCGGCGGCGCGCATCCTGAAAGACGAAATGAACGACGACCTGCAAAAGAAACTGACCGACAAATATATTCAAGAGGTGGGACGGGTTCAATGATCGAAGGAACGGTTGCCCGCCGCTATGCGCAGGCGCTTTTCTCCCTCGCGGATGAAAAAAACCGCGTTGAGGAATATTTGCGGGATTGGCAGAGCGTGGTCGAGACCATGCAAAACGAGCCGCGGCTGAAGGAGATTTTTTTCAGCCGCCAAATCGGCATTTCCGCCAAAAAAGAGTTGATTTCCCGCGTTTTTGGCGGAAAAGTGGCAAAAGATGTCGAAAACTTCATTTATGTGCTTTTGGATAAAGCCCGCGAAGGGAATCTGGAGCGGATATCAGGCCATTTGCGCGCCCTGGCCGACGAGAAAAACGGCGAGCTCCTGGTGCGCGTGCAGTCTGCCGCGCCTTTGAAAAAGAAGCAGGAGACCGCTCTTTCCGCCGCGCTTTCGAATGTCACCGGCAAGAAGATCCGGCTGGAAGGCACGGTCAACGCGGAGCTGATCGGCGGCATCAAGCTTGTCGTGGACGACACCCATTATGACGGCTCGGTGTCCGGGCAGTTGTCATTGCTGCAGCAACACCTGGCGAGGGGTTAGCCGTTGCTCCCCCTGCCCTTGCGTTCCTTTCGCCGCCCCGGCCGTTCCGAAAGACAAAAACGCCTTTTCGAGGCCCCGGGCCCGCATTGTCACCTCTTGGCATAGTTTTCGCTGTGCCCGTGTCGTTCCGCCTTGTCCGGCGGCGAAAAGCCTCACAAATCCAATACGTTTTTAGCTGGGAGGGGAGTATATTTTGAGCATTAGACCAGAGGAAATCAGCGCCATCCTGAAATCACAGATCGAGAACTATGAATCCACGATCGACGTGGCCGAGGTCGGGACGGTGATCAGCGTGGGCGACGGCATCGCGCGCATAT
>Ga0123356_10006048_pt1 | contig 12275 bp, 14 predicted proteins | sample TergutEmb28metaG_2_FD_92546 | JGI IMG/M metagenome (GOLD analysis project Ga0123356, IMG submission 92546) | Embiratermes neotenicus P3 segment gut microbial communities from Petit-Saut dam, French Guiana - Emb289 P3 | ecosystem: Host-associated > Arthropoda: Insects > Digestive system > Gut ... | reverse complement strand
CGGCAATGCGGTCATTTATGCCTTGATATTCCTTCATGTATATCGAAGTACATGCCATCGGGCTTTGAACGGGTGACAGTCTTTTTAATAAATCGCGGTGGTACATTTCGCAGTATGTAACAATTGCAGGGCAAGGCTGAGTTATAATCGGAGCACCGCCTGTTTTTTCAATGTACTTGATATGAGCCCATACGCAAATGTCCGCGCCTAACGACACATCGTACACCTTATTAATACCCTGTTGTTTCAGGTATGTGAAAAGCCTCTTATATTCAGGCACATTTGTCCTGATTGCCGGCGCGGCAATTAATGATATAGGGACTCCGGCAGCTAAATCATCAAAGAACCGCTCTGTATCATCAGCATAATAACGTGCGTCATGCTTACATGCCAAAATGCATCTGCCGCATGAAATGCATTGATCATGATCGATTCGAACCTTGATGTTATCGTCTTCATCCAGATATGTGATACATGCCATTTCCATCGGGCATTCCCTTACACATCTGTTACAGCCTGCACACAAGTCGTCCTTTGATTTAATTACCTCTGTCATTATTTTCTCCTGATATATGCCGATTATTGATATTATTTGCAAGATTTATTATCAAAATTCAGTATACCATAAAAAATGTTATTTTGTTCTATTTTTTGAGCCCGCCAGCGAGTTTTTCACTGAGGGCTCAAAGTTATCAGGAATCTATTTCTTATTTTTGCGGCTTAAGCGTCCGCGCAAGTAAGCATTAAGCTCCTTAAATGCCGATCTGGTACAAATACTGTCAATGGTTTCAATAAATGCCGTAAGCATCTCATCATCCATTTCTTTTCTGCGGGAAAGAGCAGCTGCTTTTGACCTGACAATATATCTTAAAATGAGGTCCGTTTTCTCTTTTGCTTCCAGCTTCTTGCCGACCGCACCACTTCTTGCGGCAAACTGCATAAGCTCTTTATTCATAAGCTGATGCGAAAATCTGCCCTTCTTATCCGAGTATTTTTCTATAAACGCAGCGTATTCGGCCGACGTAACCACATCGATATCACATTTCTCATCCTCTGTCTCTTTTTCTACGGATGATTCTTCACAAGGTTTATTGACATGTACTTTTGTAATCTTCCCAAGTCTTCTGTATGGTAATCCCTGAGTTAACTCCAAAACCTCATTGATAACAGTTTCAGTGAAAATATCCGTGTCAACCTTACCGTACGGAACGCACTTACCGTCACGCTTGTTGATTGTAAAAGTCGCCCTGTCATCAGGCGTTAAGATAGTGATACCGGAACCACCGGCAGTCAGCTTTTGCCTAAACCCCATACCGGGGATTGTTGTCGTCTTAACCGCTTCTGTTCTAATCATTGAATTTTCCTCCAAAAGTTATAATTAACAGCAACTTCTCAGTATTGCGGAATTGTGTTTTAAACTAATATCTTTGCCGATATTATCTCCTCATCTTGTCGTTTAGTGTAGCATAATTGACATGCTTTAACAAGTGTATGTCATATTGCCTGCCACATTGCCGCATCCCCTTTATTTTTGCAACCTCTCTAATGTAAGCTGTGCTATTAGACCGGTCAGCGCTCCTGTGAAAACACCTGCAATAATGAGCACCGGTAGGTAAAGGATTATTGTCGGTGTTCCTGTTATCAGCATCGCTGCCGCAATCTGACCGGTGTTATGAAACACAGCCCCTGCTGCACCGCACACCCATATCTGCTTATTTGATACAAAGCGCTTCATAATAACCAACGCCGCAAAACCCAGCAGACCACCTCCAAGACTGTACAAAACAGCAATCGGCCGTCCTATGAAAAAAGCACCTAGCACAATACGGCATAAAAGAACAGCGAAAACATTAGCCGTTGTCAGGACACCGGGACGGTTCGTCTGTCCTGCTCCATAAAAAAGCGCAAACAACGTAACAGCATTAGCAAGCCCGAGCTTAACACCCGGTATCGGTACGGGTAAAGGGATTTGAGCCTCGATAATAAAAATTATCAAAGCAATTGCCGTTAATAATGCCATTAGTGTTAGTTTTTTTATGGTCATAATCACCCTACCGCCGCATCAATATCATTGTCTACAGCTCCTTCAAATTTCACTACCACCCGATTTGGCAAACATACAATCGGCATAATGCCGCCGCTAACCCAACCTTGGCGCACACATATTTGAAACAGGCAGTCAGACTCAGCCATGCGGACTCGATTACGCTCTACCTCAACAATATTGAGCCTTCCAATGCTTTTATCTCTGGCATCAATGCCTCCATCAATATCAATCGTTTGCGGTTCAGTCAATGCAAGCAGATTTCTCTCCGCAAGCAATTCCCCTTCTTTATAAACCCGTACATAACCTGAGGGAGCTTGATTGTAAGGCAACCACCATAAAAGCACTGCAACGGCAGCGGAAACAAGCACCACCCCGCCAAGCACAATTAACCAAAACCTGTTAGATTTCAACTGCAGAACCTCACATCCCCGAACTCAAGCCACTCTCCGTTATCAAGTACAAGCACCGCACCGATAAACCCGTGAAAGTGCTCAAACAACTCCGAAACCCCATCACTACCTAAAAGCACGGCAAGAGTTGATAACCCCTCTCCGACCATAGCAGTTTCAGTTATCACAATCGCGCTGACAACATCAGTATCCACTGGCATCCCTATTCTCGGGTCGATAATATGATGATATGACACACCATCAAGCTCAAATTGCCGCTCATATGTCCCCGAACCTAAAACAGACGCCCAACTCACCTCAATAACACCAATCCACTCACCCTGTCTGCTAAACGGGTCACGCAATGCAATGCGCCACGGACTGCCATCGCGCCTGTTCCCCACAGCAACAACATCTCCGCCCAAATCTACGAGCGCACCGGAGACATCGGAAGCGGCAAGAAATTCAGCCACTTTATACGCAATGTAACCCTTTGCTATAGCACCCAAATCTATCCACGCATCAGGGTTTTTTAGCTGTACAGTACTCCCGTCAATAACGACCTGTCTGTAATCAACTGTCGCAAGTGCTTCTTCAAGCTCAGAATGCAGGGGGATATTAAAATCCCACAGGCGGCTTACCCGTCCAATCGTTATATCAAACATCCCGTCCGACAACTCACCAAACTCCAAACCCGCCCGGATAACCTCAATAGTCCTCTCATCAACAACTACAGGCTCACCCCCGGCATGATTAATACGCCACACATCGCTGCCATCACGTGTAATACTGAAAAGCTTCTCAAGCTCCGCAACATAATTAAAAGCATCATCTACTATAGCTTCAAGCTCTTCAGCAACGAAATCTCCATGTGCCGTTATAGAGCAAAAAGTATCAAGAAGCAGCCGGGTTTCGCTGACTTGCGTTCCCAACTGCTCATCAGCACATCCGCCTAGCGGCATTAGCGTGAGCAAAAAAACAAGAATAAGACAGAGGAACCGTCCCCCTGTCTTACAACGCATCGCCATCACTATAAAATGCATTTTGTCATACATACATCGACGCACTCTCTGCAGCCGTAACATATAGTATGGTCGATAGCCGCTAAAGAGTCTGTTACTGTAATCGTCTTGGCAGGGCACACCTTTTCACATTTCTTACAGCCGATACAGCCTCTTGAGCACTTACTCTTTACGACAGCGCCCTTTTCGGTGTTGTTACACATAACGGTTACGTAAACAGGCTCCGGCTCAACCGTAATAATATTGACAGGACAAACCTTTACGCACACTCCACAGCCGCTGCATCTGCGCGGGTCTATACGCGCAAGACGGTCCTCAACACAAATGGCATCACTTGGACATACATGCTTACAGTCACCATATCCTAAACAGCCAAACGTACAAGCCCCCTGACCGCCAAACAACTGTTTTGCCGCAAAGCATGTGCTGACCCCGACGTACTCCATCTTTTCCTTCATGGTTTTTGAATCACCCAGACAATGCACTCTGGCAGTAAGCTTCGCAAGACCTTCACCCGCTTCAAGACCCAAAATACCGTTTATTTTCACTAAACCCGCTTCTCCCGCGGGGAGACAAAGATTGGACGCAGCCTCACCCTTTGCGAGTGCTTCCGAATATGCGTCGCAGCTGCTGAACCCGCACGCGCCGCAGTTTGCACCGGGTAAACAGTTACGAAGCTTCTCAACACGGACATCGACTTTAACAAACATCAGCTTCGACGCAACAGTTATAACCGCTGCGCAAACCAAGCCGATACCCGATAATAAAATTACAGCAAAAATAATTGTGTTCATACTGCCCCTACACTGCCCCTAAATCCTGATTTCTGTATATTACTCCCTAACCGCCAAGTAAATTCTCAATAACTCCGTCGAAACCGAAAAACGCAAGCGAAAGAATTGCTGCCGATATCAGCGTAATCGGCACACCTTTAAAAGCCTCGGGCGGGTCGGCGGACGCCGTTTGCACCCTGATACCGGTAAAAATAACCATTGCCACGAAGAAACCTAGTCCCGCTCCAACCGCACTGACAAGCGCCTCAATGTAAGAATACCCCTTGTTAATATTGGAAATTGTAACGGCAAGCACTGCGCAGTTCGTCGTCATAAGCGGTAGGTAAACACCCAACGATGCAAACAATGAAGGAGAATACCTTTTCAATACAACCTCAACCAACTGCACCAGCGTTGCGATAACCAAAATAAATACGACAGTCTGCATGAAACCGAGACCATTCGGAGAAAGGAGAAAATGCTGTATCGGCCATGTTACCGATGCCGCCATAAGCATGACAAACATAACGGCAAGCCCCATTCCGACAGAGCTTTTTGAATCCTTTGAAACACCTAAAAACGGACAGACACCTAAGAACTGCCGCAGCACATAGTTATTAACCAGAACCGCACTCATTAAAATAACCACTAAAGCCCTAAAATCCATACCTTCTCCTAGCCTTTCGTGCAATTCTTCCCGCAAGCCTCAGCCGCCGGACACCCTGTACAATTAAAATCCCTGCTCACATCATAAGCCTTTGAAAGCTTATTAACCACCGCAAGAAGACACGCAAACACAATGAATCCCCCAGGTGCAAGCGTAAATATCATTATATTATTATCCGCAAGCCATGGAAGCGATAAACCAAACCATGTGCCGCTGCCGAAAATCTCACGAATGGAGGCAATCGCAAGCAGCGCCAGAGTAAAACCAATCCCCGAACCAAGAGCATCCAGAACCGAGTCAAACACGGTGTTCTTGCTTGCGAACATTTCGGCACGCGCAAAAATTATACAGTTAACAGCAATAAGCGGCAGAAAAATACCCAACGATTGATATAACGTATAAGCATAAGCCTCAATCGCCATCTTCGCAAGCACGGTAAAGCTGGCAATAAGCACTATATAGCACGGTATACGCGTCCTGCCAGGGATGATATTGCGTAAAAGCGAAATGACTACATTAGAACCTAAAAGCACAAATGTTGTGGCGACTCCCATCCCGATAGCATTCTCAGCCTGTGTCGAAACAGCCAGCGCGGGACACAACCCGAGCACAAGCACAAGCACAGGATTTTCCTTAAGAATACCTCTTGAAAAAATGGTTTTTTTATCCATTGCCGAAATCACCTCAAATCAATTAACCTGCGAGTTCACCAACCTGAACGCCTTAAAAATATCTTCAACAGCATGAATATACGCACGTGTCGAAATCGTTGCGCCGGCAACCGTGTCTATCCCGTCAAGATTATTATCAAGCCCCTTAAAAGGAACTAAAAACGAATCCTCTTCGAGAATTGTACCGATTCCTTTTGTTTCCGTATGCGAAAGAGTCGCGCTTTCAATAATAGTACCATCAGGTGTTATTCCGCATATAACTGTTATATCACCGCTGAACCCGTTTACCGCAGCGATAAAAATATACCCTTTGCCGTTCGTTGTCCTGTATATCTCCCTGATTGACGAAGGAAGCTCACCGTCAATATAGCTTAAATCAATCGCTTCAAACCCTTCCGCATCGGGAATTAGCTTTATCATCGCTTCTTGCGCCCGCTCCGCCGCGGCTTCAGCAACAATCGGGCTTGTGATGCTATCCATAAATGCAAGCGCACCGGAAACAACAAGACATATTACAGTTAAAACAAGAAGCGGCATGACATAAGTCTTTTTCATGACTGTTTCCCTCCGCTACCGCCGAGCGGCCTAGTTTCAGTGAACTTATTAATATAAGGTGTCAGAATATTCATAAAAAGAATGGCAAAAGAAACACCCTCCGGATAACTGCTGTAAACACGGAGTATCACCGTAAGAAGACCTGCTCCAACACCAAAAACTATTCTGCCTGTATTAGTTTGCGGAGTTGTAACATAGTCCGTCGCCATAAAGATAGCGCCTAAAAACAAACCGCCGGCAAATAAGTGATAAACGGGGTCCTGCCCTATAAGTGCCGAAAAACCGAACACCACGACTATAAACGTAACAGGCGCGTGCCACGTAATGACTCTGCGGATTATCAAATAAAGCCCGCCAATAAGCAGCGCAAGATTGCTTGTCTCACCAAGGCTCCCGCCTCTTACACCAAGGAACATATTCCAAATGCTTGGCAATGCGTCAAAATGCTCATTTTTTATCAGCGCCAGTGGAGTAGCACCGGCAACACCGTCTATCGGGTAAACCCAGATAGAAGTACCCTCATAAGGCGATGACCAGGTTGTCATTGAGACAGAAAACGCAAGAAACATCACAACACGTGCCGTAATTGCAGGATTTGCGAAGTTTTTGCCCAGACCGCCGAAAAGCTGCTTAACGAGTATAATGGCAACGGCGCTGCCGAATACGGCTTGCCAAATCGGTATCGTTACAGGCAGATTAAATGCCAGTAAAACACCTGTAATGCAAGCGGAATAGTCGCCGATAGTATTTGGTCTTTTTGTTATTTTCTCAAAACCCCACTCGAAAAGAATGCAGGAAATAACACAAACACAGGTCACAACAGCGGCTCTTGCACCAAAAATAATAATAGAAGCTACAAAAGCCGGAACAAGCGCTATAAGCACATCGAGCATGATGCGGCTGGTTGTGGCATTATTATGAATATGAGGCGAAACCGAAACAGCCAGATTTCTCATACTACTTCGCCCCCTCTTTCTCATGCAGCCAAAGTGCCTCTTTCCCCAATTGAATCGCCTGCACAAGCGGCCTTTTTGCGGGACAAACGTATGCGCAGCTGCCGCATTCGACACACATATTCAACTTGTAGTGCCTGAGCGCATCAAAGTTCCTCATCATATACGCAGTCTCAAAATTCGGCGGCATCAAACGCATCGGACATACCGAAAGACATCTGCCGCACTTTATACACGCTGTCGCGGACGGAAAGTTTGCTGACCTGTCCGAGCATGCAATCAAACAGTTCGTAGTCTTGACAACAGGCACATCCAGGCTAGGCTGCGCAACACCCATCATAGAACCGCCCATTATTACCTTCCTCGGCTCATCATCCACAAAACCACCGCAAAAATCAAAAAGCTCTCTAATCGGAGTACCAATCGGAGCAAGAACATTTGCAGGAGACTTCACGGCAGGCCCGTCAACAGTAACAACTTTTTTTATAAGGGGGAGACCGCAGGCAATATACCTTGCAAAAACCGCAACCGTCGTAACGTTGGTAACTATGACACCGATATCGGCAAGACGGGCGCCCTCAGGCACAATCCGGCCCGTAATATTATATACAAGAACCTTTCTCTCGCCCTGCGGATATAAAGACGGCAGAATGCACACCTCGACATTATTATCATACGCAAAAGTTTCCTGCATGACCTTTATTGCCTCAGGCTTATTACTCTCGATACAAACGCATACCTTTTTCGGTCTCATAAACTCCATCAGCAGCTTAACACCGACATAAACATGCTTGGCATCAGCCACCATAGTATTTGAGTCCGCAGTAACATAAGGCTCACATTCGGCACCGTTTATCAAAATATAATCAAGCTGATCAAGATTCTTGATAGCAAGCTTTGGAGCAGCAGGATAACCCGCACCGCCGAGCCCGACAGCACCGGAATCCCTGACAGCATCATAAAAATCCTGCAGGCTTTTAATATTTGGCCTTTTAATATCAGGGCATAAGGTATTCAGCCCGTCAGACGCAATTGTGATGGACACAGCTTTTTGCCCCGTGACCGGGTCACGTTCATTAATACTCTTTACACAACCGGACACAGTAGCATGAATAGGCGACGAAACAACACCGCCCATCTCGCCGATTAACTGACCAAGCTTAACATCTTCGCCTACCTTAACAACCGGCACCGCAGGCTTGCCGGAATGCATTTTCATAGGGATATGGACCTCCGCCGGAATCGGAAGCCTTCTTACCTCACTGCATTCAGTATTCTTATTATGAGGCGGCGAAATCCCTCTGATTTTCCTTTTCCTCATCCGCAAGCTCTCTCCAATCGGCATTGCTATTCAATAAACACATTATAGGTTGGTTTTACTAAATAGTCAATTCATGATATACTCATTTTAATAAAGAAATTTGGAGTTGCATATGGAAAAAACAGCTAAACCGCGCATTACGCTGCCTCTCCCTTATGCCGTAATGCTAGTTGTCAACCTGACATTTATTGCAATGGCGTTCATACTTGAAAGCCCCGCAAGTATATTCTATGGATTTATAGATATAATAACATCCCGCTCGATTCTTATCAGCGATTACATGGCAATCGGCGGAATCGGCGCTGCGTTGGTAAACGTAGCAATAGTAGGTATTTGCAGCCTCGGTTTACTGGTCAGCACACGTATAAAACCCAGCGGCGCGATAATAATGGCACTCTGGCTGACAGCAGGATTTGCGTTTTTCGGAAAAAACGTTTTCAACATGCTGCCGCTCACAGCAGGAGTCTGGCTCTATGCAAAGTATAAAAAAGAGCCGTTTTCCAACTACACACTGGCTTCACTACTGGTTGCGACACTCTCCCCGATTGTCAGTGAAATGAGCTTTCTGGGAGCAATAAGCATGTATGTGGAGATATTCCTCGGAATAATGATTGGATTCCTTGTCGGTTTTATCTTCCCCCCGATATCCTCTCATGTGGTACGTGCACATGGCGGCTACGACCTCTACAGCATGGGCTTTGCGGGAGGATTGATAGCGACAATTTTCTCAACAACAGCACAAGGTATGGGTATAGAAATCCCGGCAGTAAGAATCCTGCCCGAAGGTAATAACTTGCCGCTATCAATAATGCTTTACTCATTTTCAGCGGCAATGATAATAATAGGACTTCTCGCGGGTGAAGAAAAAAAACCGGTGGAAAATATCAAGACAAACTTCAAAGAGTTTCTAAAATTCCACAAACACTCGGGACGGCTGATTACGGACTTCTTCTTCCTATATAAATATAGCATTTATATAAACATGGGATTACTTTGCGCGATAGCGACAACACTGGTTCTGCTCCTACAAGCAGAACTCGCCGGAATAGTGCTTGCGGGAATATTCACAGTCGTGGGCTTTGCATGTTTTGGCAAACATCTTTTAAACATAACACCCGTGATGATCGGTGCGCTCGCATCGGCATACTTTAACATCTGGCCACTGACAATGCCGTCAAATATCGCAGCCATACTCTTCTCAAGCGCACTTGCACCTATTGCTGGGCGGTTCGGTTGGGGATGGGGTTTAATAGCGGGATTTTTGCATGTCAGCCTTGCAATGTTTGTGGGTGAATTAAACGGAGGACTAAATCTATATAATAACGGCTTTACAGCAGGGCTCGTAGCAATGTTCCTTGTTCCCGTTATAACGGTCTCAGAAAGGATGAGAAAAAATCATGAAGAATAATTTGGAAATAGCTCTGAAAATATCGAGCGACCTGATGAAGTATTGCCACAACAACGGAGCCAAGTATTACAAAACAAAAATATCAGAAGGCGAAAAATCGATAATGTACGTAATTACCGCATACCCTGTCACGGTAACCGAAGAGCAGCTGGAAAAGCTTAATAAAAAACTGAGTGCGCCGCGGCAAAGAGATGTCGAGCGCGAATATTGGGAGCTTATAGGGGAGTCCGACAGCTTCTCCGAACTGACACTGGTTGGCATGTCATGCGACGACGCCCGTATAGATTACAAAAACAACACCATGACATTCACGCTAATGAGGCATAATTAAATGAGTAAAATTGAAATGAAAACGCCGCTTGTTGAAATGGACGGCGACGAAATGACCCGCGTACTATGGCATCTGATTAAAGAAAAGCTGATACTGCCGTACGTCGATTTAAAAACCGAATACTACGACCTCGGACTGCAACACCGAAACGAAACTAAAGACCATGTTACCATCGACTCCGCACATGCAACAAAAAAGTACGGCGTAGCTGTCAAATGCGCGACCATAACACCAAACCGCCAAAGAATGGAAGAGTACCCCGAGCTCACGGAAATGTGGAAATCCCCGAACGCTACAATCCGCGGAATCCTTGACGGCACAGTCTTCAGAACACCGATTACGCTCGGCTGTATAAAACCCACAGTCAGGACATGGAAAGAACCCATAACCATTGCGCGCCATGCTTACGGTGATGTCTATAAAGCCGCCGAGCTGCTGACAGAAGAACCGGGCGAATGCAGACTGGTATTCAAAGGAGAAAGCGGCAAAGAATCGGAAGTGGCGGTCCATAAAGTAAAAGGTCCCGCAGTCTGGCTGGCACAGCACAACACGGATAAAAGCATCCGCAGTTTTGCGGCTTCATGCTTCCGCTACGCAATTGACTCAAAACAAGACCTTTGGTTTTCAACAAAAGACACCATATCCAAAACATACGACGGGCATTTTAAGGAAGTCTTTGAAAAAGAGTTTGAAAACCACAAAGCGGATTTCGAAAAGCTAGGCATCGAATACTTCTACACACTGATAGATGATGCCGTTGCGCGTGTGGTACGCTCCAAAGGCGGCTTCATATGGGCATGCAAAAACTACGACGGCGACGTAATGAGCGACATGGTCAGCTCAGCGTTCGGCTCGCTTGCAATGATGACAAGTGTCCTCGTATCACCGGACGGCAAATACGAATATGAAGCAGCACACGGTACAGTAACAAGGCATTATTACAAATACTTAAAAGGTGAAAAAACCTCAACAAATCCGATAGCGACTATCTTCGCATGGACAGGCGCACTGAAAAAACGCGGCGAACTCGATAACACACCGCAACTGGTGGAGTTTGCGGAAAAACTGGAAAAAGCAAGCCTCGACACCCTCCAAACCGGAACCATGACCACCGACCTGACAGGACTGGTCGAACACGGCTTCAAAGCAAAAGCCGTAAACTCCTGGGACTTCATAGACGCAATAGCAACACGGCTGTGAGCCATTGGGGACGGTTCTTTTGACAACAAATGATGAATTTTTCACCATAACCAAAGGGGCTGTTGCACTTTAAAATGCAACAGCCGCCTCTTTTTCCAATGCCTCTTATCAGGAAAGTGGCATAATGCCTTCAAAAAGCACAATCAGCTTATCCGCTGTTGCCAACTCCGGAATACTTCTTGTCGAAATACCGTATATCACAATTATTTTTCTGTTGAGTTCAAAGTCAAATTCACTGAAATCCTGACCATCCTCAAGGATAATTTCCGTGTTCTCATCAACACTGAACGCGAACATCTCGTCCTGCGAAATCATCCTCCCGTCAGCATTATCTTCCCATTTATGGAAGCGGTCAACCTTAATATTAACACCCTCTGGAACACCTGCGGCAAGCACAGCAATATTGTACTGCGGCGGCCAAATCATAATCATAGGCATATCAGAAAGATACCAACCAGTGACCGTATCACCAACATCGAAACTGTCGGAAAACGGAAAAACAGTATCCTCACTTATAACCAAAACCGCCGGATTTCCGTCAACATCTTCAATATGTATATGAGTCAAACCATTAACATCCTCAATGGACTCAATAGTCCCTCTTGAGAAAAGAAACGCCGGAAATATTGCGTTGGGATCAACCGCTCCGCCCTCACCCGGCAAAATTATATCACCGTCAAAAATTATATCAGACCCGTCACCCTCAATTACATCACCCGGGAGATCCTCAACAACATCAGGAAGCGGAACCGGCTCAGCACCGGGCGCACCGCCGGGTGTCGGCACATCACTACCGCCGCAACCAACAGTCGCAAACGCAAAAACCCCTACAACCATTAATAATAATAAAACATACTTTTTCATATCACTAACCTCCAATTATACTCATTTATCCTAACACATCTTATGACGCAAAAACACCAAAAAAGTTCCAAAGT
>Ga0123356_10006047_pt1 | contig 12276 bp, 9 predicted proteins | sample TergutEmb28metaG_2_FD_92546 | JGI IMG/M metagenome (GOLD analysis project Ga0123356, IMG submission 92546) | Embiratermes neotenicus P3 segment gut microbial communities from Petit-Saut dam, French Guiana - Emb289 P3 | ecosystem: Host-associated > Arthropoda: Insects > Digestive system > Gut ... | reverse complement strand
CGAATCGGGAGAGCGCGAGGCTTCCTGATCGTTCCATTTCACCTGTCCCCGGGTGGGCCTGGTCACAGAAGCAATGATTCGCATTAGCGTAGATTTTCCCGCGCCGTTCGGCCCAAGCAGCCCCAGAATGCCCGGCTGCACGGCTAGACTGAAATCGCGCAGTCCCCAGACGCTTGCTGAGTACTGCTTGCTGATGCCACTGATTTCCAGCTGCACGCGTTTCCTCCCGTCTGACACCAATGGAAAGATACAAACCGTCTGTAAGAAATGCGCAATGCGTGGCGGGCCGGATACGTACCCTCCATAAAACAGGCTCGCACCGACTTATGAACTTAGGTAGAAGGATAATCCAGATGAAGTACTCAATCGATGGTAGTTCAGCAAAACGGGTTCGTGGGCGGATTTGGAAGGCCGGTCTATTCCTCCTGAGGGATTGGATGAATTTGGCTAGAGTCTGGCTCCGGAATGGTGAAGGGCGAATGGCTAGGTGTGCTGCCAGTCGTTCCATTCGCGGTTCCTTGGCCGGTTCCTGTGCAGCTCGGCTTGGGGAGTGCTGTTCATGTGGGTTGCTGCGCAGGCGCAGGACCCGGTGCTCGCCGTCCTCGAACGATTGAGCGACGCGCCGGGGCCGCCGGGCTACGAGGATAGGACCCGGTCCGCAAATTGATGGTCCGAGTACGAGCGGCCCCTCGCAGACAAAATATCCTTCGACGAACTGGGTTCGGTGATCGCGCAGCAGGAGACCTCGGGACCCCGTTCCGACGAATTGCCGGCAGGTGCTCGTCATCATGGTCGATGACCACATGGACGAACTCGGTGGATGGTGCGCCGCATCAGGCCCGACGGGTACCTGACCATGCAGATGCTGGGATAGTGGGATGCGCATATTACTCCGCGTGCCGATGGACGTCAGCCCGAGCAGCGGCAGATGTACCGGTGCGCGGAATCCGGCCGATGTGGAAGCGCTAGGGATTTTGCCCGGTGATCTGGTTGTCCCGGTCTCGCCGTTCTCCGAGCTTGTCAACCGACGCTATCTCGGGGAGGCCTGGGACGATCGCGTGGGCTACGCCTTCGTGGTGGAAACCATGCGCCGTCTCGCACATGCTCTGCACCCCAATCCGGTCTTTTACGCCGCGACTGTGCAAGATGAGGGCAGCATTGAAATGCCTGGCGCGCAGACTTCGGCGCAAATGATCGATCCCGACATTGGGATTGCGCTCGAGGTTGGAATGCCGAACGACTTGCCGGGAACCGATCCTGACGCCTCTCTTGAAACGCTCGGCGGCGGGCCGGGGGTGATGCTCTATGGCTTCAGCGAAATCGCCAACCGCAGGCTGGTGGAGTTTGTTAAGCAGACGGCGCATGCCCAGCACATTCCCCTGCAGATCTGCTGGTTTGCCCATGGTCGAGAAGCTCGATCAAAACATGGCTGCGCACATCAGGAGTTTTTGAACCGTGATGCCGCTTTCGCTACTGCGGAGAGAGCCGCGCACATTCCCGGGCAATCGCCCAGTCTTCCTGGGCGCGAATCACGAGCACCCGGACCGTCGATTGGGCGACGGCGATATCGAGATCGGGCTGTGCCGTCCGGTTCTTCTCGCGATCGAGCTCGAGGCCGAGAAAGCTCAGCTTGGCGCACGCGGCATCGCGAACTTCGGCGGAATTTTCGCCGATGCCGCCGGTGAAGACGACGGCATCCACCCCGCCGAGCGAGCCTGCCATGGCGGCAATCCCCGTCTCGAGCCGGTGCACGAAGATGTCGAACGCGAGTTTCGCCCGCTGGTTGCCCTGGCCTGCGGCCTCGAGAACGTCGCGCATGTCGCTGGAGACGCCGGAAATGCCCACCAGACCCGAGCGGTGATTCAGGATATCGTCCAGGCTCGCGGCGCTCGCCGTCTCCCGGCGCAGGAGATGAAACAGAACCCCCGGATCCATGGAGCCGCTCCGCGTCCCCATCATCAGCCCTTCGAGGGGAGTGAATCCCATGGTTGTGTCTACGCTCCTGCCGCCGTCGACTGCCGCCAGCGAGCACCCGTTTCCCAGGTGGCAGGTCACGATCCGCAGCCGGGAAAGATCCCGCTTGAGCATGTGTGCGGCGCGTTGCGCGCAATATTCATGATTGATTCCATGGAAGCCGTAGCGCCGGATGCCCTGCGCCAGCCATTCATAGGGTCCGGGATAGACCGCGGCAGCGGGCGGCAAGGTGCGGTGGAATCCGGTGTCGAAGACGGCGACCTGCGGCTTGCCGGGAAGGAGCGCTTCCGCGATGCGAATGCCCTCGAGTCCGCTCTTGTTGTGCAGGGGTGCGATATCGGCGACCCGGGCAATGGCGTCGGTGACTTCGGACGTGATTACGACCGGCGCGGTCAGCCGGGCTCCGCCGTGAACAATGCGGTGACCGATGACGTCGATTTCTTCCCGGGAAGAAACCACCGCGGTCTCGCCGCTCCACAGATTGCCGAGCAGGGCTCCGAGCGAAGCCGATCCCCCGTTGGAGGGACCCTCCCGCGTGGCCTGGATTTTTTTCGCGTGCGAATTGCGGATGCTCAGCGTTTCTTTCGTGCCGTCCCACTCGAGCTTTCCTTCCCAGACCGGCGGCACAGGATGATCAGGAGAGTCCGTGCCCAGCTCGAAGAGTGCGCTCTTCTGACTGCTCGAGCCGGAATTGAGAACGAGAATTTTCATGCGAGAGACCCTCGCGCGGCACCGGGCCGCGTCCTTGGAGGGCGGTTTGGCGTTTCTAAGTCAACCGCCACAACCGGACCCCCGGAAACCCAAACCCGTCAGTACTTCCACTTCCAGTTGAGGATCTCGGGCATGTCGATCCCGTGCTCATGCACATATAGTTTGTGTTCGATCAGCTTATTGCGCAGGAACTGCTTGAAGCCCCCGCCCACACGCTGCAGTTTGGGAACGCGGTCGACAACATCTCCGGCCAGATGGAAGCGATCGAGGTCGTTCAGCACCGTCATGTCGAAGGGAGTCGTCGTGGTGCCCTCCTCCTTGTAGCCGCGCACGTGGAAGTTGTCGTGATCGTGACGGCGGTAGGTCAGCCGGTGAATCAGCCAGGGATATCCGTGATAAGCGAAGATCACCGGCTTGTCGACGGTGAACAGGGAATCGAAATCGGCATCGGACAGGCCGTGGGGATGCTCGTTCGAAGGTTGAATGGTCATCAGATCAACGATGTTGATGACGCGAATTTTGAGGTCGGGGAAGTGTTGGCGCAGCAGATCGACCGCCGCCAGGGTCTCAAGCGTGGGCACATCCCCGGCGCAGGCCATGACCACATCGGGCTCGGAGTTGTGGTCGTTGCTCGCCCATTCCCAGATCCCGATGCCGGTCGTGCAGTGCTCGATGGCCGATTCCATATCCAGCCACTGCAACTCGGGTTGTTTGCCGGCCACGATTACATTCACATAATGGCGGCTGCGCAGGCAGTGGTCGGCGACCGAGAGCAGGCAATTGGCATCCGGCGGCAGATAGACGCGCACCACGTCGGCTTTTTTATTGACCACGTGATCGATGAACCCGGGGTCCTGATGGGTGAAGCCGTTGTGGTCCTGCCGCCAGACGTGGGAAGTGAGCAGGTAATTCAATGACGCGATCGGGCGGCGCCATCCGATAAAGCGGGTGACCTTCAGCCATTTGGCGTGCTGGTTGAACATGGAATCGACGATGTGAATAAAAGCTTCATAGCAGGAGAAGAACCCGTGGCGGCCGGTGAGCAGATATCCTTCGAGCCAGCCCTGGCACATGTGCTCGCTCAAGATTTCGAGCACGCGGCCGTCCGCCGACAGGTGCTCATCGACGGGCAGCATCGGCTCGAGCCACAGTTTGGGCGTGGCGTCGTAAATCTGTTCCAGGCGATTGGACGCGGTTTCATCCGGCCCGAAGACGCGGAAGTTTTTCCCTTCCCGGTTGAGCTTCATCACGTCCCGCAAAAAGCCCCCCAGCACGCGCGTCGATTCCGCCTCGATCGTTCCCGGCCTTGAAACCTCGACCCGATACTGGCGGAAGTCGGGCATGACCAGGTCGCGCAATAATATTCCGCCATTCGCGTGCGGGTTGGCGCTCATGCGGCGATTGCCCAGCGGCGGCAGTTCGGCAAGCTCGGGAACGAGCGTTCCGCTTTCATCAAACAACTCTTCTGGTCGATAGCTGCGCATCCAGTCTTCGAGAATCTGGAGGTGGGCGGGGTTCGAGGCGAGATCGGCTACCGGCACCTGGTGCGCCCGCCACGTGCCCTCAACCGGCTTGCCGTCCACCGTCTTCGGTCCGGTCCAGCCTTTCGGCGTGCGCATCACGATCATCGGCCATTCCACCCGGGTCCCGTTTTTCGCCGTGCGGGCCTCTGTCTGAAGGGAGTCAATCTCTTCGATCACGTGGTCGAGCGTCGCCGCCATCAGCTGGTGCATGGGCTCGGGCTCATGGCCCTCAAGGAAGTAGGGCTTCCATCCGTAGCCGGAAAACAGCTTGGTCAGCTCATCATCCGACAGGCGTCCGAGGATGGTCGGGTTGGCGATCTTCCAGCCGTTGAGATGAAGAACCGGCAGCACCGCCCCGTCGCGCACGGGATTGATGAATTTGTTGATGTGCCACCCCGTGGCCAGTGGTCCGGTTTCGGCCTCGCCATCTCCGACCACGCAGCACACCAGAAGATCCGGATTGTCGAAGGCCGCTCCGGCAGCATGACTGAGCGAATACCCAAGCTCGCCGCCTTCATGGATCGAGCCCGGCGTTTCCGGGGCGTCATGGCTCGGGATTCCGCCCGGAAACGAAAACTGCTTGAACAGGCGCCGCATCCCTTCCTCATTGCGCAGAATGTTGGGATAGAGTTCCGTGTACGTGCCTTCGAGGTATGCGTTTGCGACCATCCCCGGTCCGCCATGACCGGGGCCGCAGATGTAGATCGCGTTCAGATCGTGTTTCCTGATGACGCGATTGAGGTGCACGTAGATGAAATTGAGCCCGGGCGTGGTACCAAAGTGGCCGAGCAGGCGCGGCTTGAGGTGCTCGAGCTGGAGCGGCTCGCGCAAGAGCGGATTGGCATACAAGTAAATCTGTCCCACCGAAAGGTAATTGGCGGCGCGCCAATAGGCGTGAATCCTCGAGAGTTCCTGGTTGGTTAAAGGTGAGTGCGAAATGCCGGGGAGGGAGTTCACGGTCGTCATTGACCACCTCGATCTCGCACTTAATGATGACGCAGCCGATGCCTTATTGTCTCGGGGCTCAAGAATAAATTTTGGTGAATTTTCCCCATGGAGGCCGAGGTTAGCAAAAGCCTTTCGAGGTCAAAACGCGAAGCCGCTGCGGGGGCGCTTCTTGCCCACCCGCGCAGAGAATCCCCGGGCGCCAGGCCCGGGATCCCAGCGCTGACCTTAGGGTTTCTTCGGGGTGAGATCGCAGGCCTGTTTGACCGCGCCGAGATCCAATCCGGCTGGCGAGAACTCCGCAATCTGCGGCCCGTCCGGAGTCGAAAACTCGATGCGCACGAGGTGCGCTCCAATCAGCTCGCGCACCGTACCCTTGTCCATGGCCAGGAAGTGCCCGTAAATCCAATTCCAGCTGTGATCGCTCGGAGTATCGTTCACCCGCACCCGGACGCGCATCTGCGGCTGTCCCCAGAAGCCGGGCCAGTTCGGCCGCGACAGGCGCTCGCCGGGGTGAAAGTCCGCCAGGGTAAGCTTGCCATTGGTGCAGTTGAGAATCACCTTTGCGCTCGGATCGCTCTTGGGAGTATTGTCTGCCGGCAGCTCAAATCGCACGCGCTTGGCCGCGGTCATGCGATCTTCAGACGAATACCGCATCCAGTTGCCCCCGGCGCTGGTGGCGCCCGCCGTGCCCTCATAAACCTCCTGATCATTCCCCGGCTCTTGTGGCCTGTATTGAGCAAACAAACTCACGCCAAAAACCAAAAACACAGCGACTAAAGCGCCCCGAATGAAGTTGCGGTTCATAGGTCTCGAGATCCAATGGCTTCCCTGGTTTTCCTTGCCGAGCGGCACGCTCGAAGTGTCGGATGTGATCTTCTGATACACAGAATTAATATACAGGTGCGGTGGAACCACCTTACCCAGTAGTAACCCGGAGGCGCAAAAAAGTTGCGCTTCGAGATGGTTCTCCGCGCCGGACGCAGACGGCGAGTTACCAGATACGCACTCGGTCCGGCGACGCGAGGTAAAGCGTCTCGCCGGGTTGTACGTTGAAGGCTCGGTACCAGGCGTCAAGATTGCGCACCGTGGCGGTACGGAACTCGGCTGGCGAGTGCTCATCGGTTGCAACTTGACGGCGCAGGGCAGCTTCGCGCGCCTTCGACTGGAAAGCCTGGGCGAAAGCGACAAAGAACTGCTGATCGCCGGTGAAGCCTCCTACGACCGGCGCGGCCTTGCCGCCGAGCGCTGCCCGATATCCGTCGTAGGAAGCAGAAATTCCCCCCAGGTCTGCAATGTTTTCCGCCAGCGTCTGTTTTCCATTGATGGCAAGATCGGGGAAAGGACGGTAACTCGAATACTGCTTTGCCAGCGCTTCGGTCGCGGCGTTGAAATGCTCGCGATCGGCAGCCGTCCACCAGTTGCGCAGAGCGCCTTTGGCGTCAAAGTCACTCCCCTCGGAGTCGAATGTGTGGCTGACCTCGTGACCGATGATGGCCCCGATCGCTCCATAATTGGTGGCCTCGGGAGCGTCCGCGTCGAAGAAGGGCGGCTGCAGGATCGCTGCCGGGAAGTTGAGCGCGATCTGCAGCGGCAAATTGACGGCATTCACCGTCTGGGGAGTCATCGACCACTCGTGCCGGTCCACGTCTTTACCCAGGCGGTTGACCTCCCGGCGATACTCAAACAGATGGCTCTGCCAGAGATTCCCGAGTGCGTTGTCCGGCCTGATTTCGAGCCCGGAATAATCGCGCCAGGTTTCCGGATAGCCGAGGCCGACGTATAACGCGTCGAGTTTGGCTTGTGCTTCGGCCTTGGTAGCCGGCGCCATCCAGGGGAGCGCGTCGATGCGCTGGCGGAACGCGGCCACGATGTTTTTTACCATGGCCTGAGCTCGCGCCTTGGCCTCAGGCGGGAAATAGCGCTGTGCATAGAGCTTTCCCACCTCGTCGCCAAGAATGCCGTTTACGAAAAACACCGCCCGTTCCGGCCGCGGACGTTGCTGGGGCTGTCCGGAGAGCAGCTTTCCGAAGAAGGCAAACTGCTCCTCTTCGAGGGCTCGGGGCAGAACCTCGGCATAGCGTTCGATGAAGTGGTAGGCAAGCCAATCCTTCCACACATCGAGCGGCGTCGAAGCTGCCAGCGCCGCCTCGCCCGTGAAGGCGCTCGGCTGCCAGACGATGAACATGGTTTGTTCCGCGAGGCCCGCGCCCCGAAAGAACTCGTCCCAGTCAAGACCCGGGGCTCTGGCCGCGAAGTCCGATCGCTTCCACGGATTATTTACCTTGGAAATGTCCTGATCGTCTTCAAGGTTCCAATGCTTTTCGGCGATCGCATGCTCCAGTTCGAAAATGCGTTTCGCCCGCGCATCCGGCTCGATGAGTCCTGCGAGGCTGAGCATTCGAGCGACATGAGCAACATACTGGGTGCGCAGGTTGCGCATATGTTCGCTGTCGCTCAGGTAATACTCGCGGTCGGGCAGTCCCAGTCCGCCTTGCAGCAGGTACGGGGTATAGTGATCGGGGTTGTTAAAGCCAGGAGCCACCCACAAGCCGAACAGATGAGTGGTGTGAAAATTCGTGTTGTTCAGCGGATCCACATCCGCGCGCATGCTCTCGCCGAAAGCATGCGCCAGTTCTTGTTTATCGTGAATGGCCGCAATCGCGTCGAGATGGGGTTTCAAGGGCGCGAGTCCTTTGGATTCGATCGCGGCTTCGTCCACATACGACCTATAAAGGTCGGAAATCTTGCGTTCACCCGAGCCGGGCGCGGGGTTTGACTTCGAAACTTCCTCGATGAGCGCGGATGTGCGCTTGATGGTAAGGTCAGAGAGCTTCGAGAACGATCCCACCACTGCCCGATCGGGAGGAATTTCGGTTCGCTTGAGCCACGCGCCGTTAGCGAAGCGAAAGAAGTCATCGCCGGGTTTCATGGATCGGTCCATGTCGGCAACGGCGATGCCGTGCACCGCGTCAGGGGAGGTTGTTTGCGCGCTGGCGGCGAACCAGACGAGGAGCATGAGCGCGAGTAAAAGGCGAGTGAGGCTGCGAGGCAGTTTCATGGCGAACTCCGCGTACAAAGAGCCAACCTAAATTTATACGCTGAAAATTTATCCCCCGAAAGCGCGGAAAGTATGCAGGTCGAACGCGCCGCCGGCGAGCCGGGGCAGAGGCTTATCGCCGTCTCTGTCGGCCATGTTCAGGGCACAACGCAGGCAAAGTTCGCCGCCTGGTTGGTATCGCCGGAACCGGTGTAACGAGCGATTTTCGGGTAGGCACAGAGAGGGCGGGTGAATGAAGCCTTCATCTCGGCATTGGGCTGCGCTTCATACTTGGTGGCAACCACGTTCTCCTCAGGCGAACCTTTTTCGACCCAGTTCTCGAGCGAATCAAAGAGCCCGTATTTCGGCCCCTTCGAGGTCTCGATGCCAAACTGCCCGAAGGCGCTCGCACCGGGTCCGTTGGAGCAGTGTTCCATGCCGGGAACCATGTACAGGCGAACAAACGTGCCCACCTTTTGTTTGCCCATTTCCCGTTCCAGGCTGTCGAAATAAGCGATGGTGTTTTCGGGCGAGATGGCAGGATCGTTCCAGCCGTGGTAGAGAATCAGCTTTCCCCCGTGCGCCCGAAATCGGCTGAGGTCGGGATCAGTCGAATCCAGATCCGGGGCGCCATTCGCTTTGGACTCGCGAAGTAGTTCGTCCACGCTGGCCGTGAGCACGTTTGCCTTCGGATCGCCCACCACCATGTACCGGAAATAGTTCTGCACGAAGCGGGATGCAAGCGAATTCAGCGGATCTTCTCCGACAATCCACTGTTTCCAACTCGTCTCATCCCCCATGGAGAAGCCGGGAAAGACGATTCTGCCCTGTCCGTCCTTGAACCCGGAGTAGATCATTTTAAGCGAATCGATTTGAGGCGGAGTCAGGCAGTCTCTGGCATCGTCTCCCTTGCAGAGAAGGACCTGAGGATCGAAGCGGCACTTTGCCGGATCGCCGACCACGTTATCCTTCACGCCATCGAGCGCGTCACAAGCTGCGAGCGAAGCCCGTTGAATGGCGCCCAGTTTTCGATCCGGAATGTACGCCTTCGGATCACCGGTCAGGCCCTGCATGAGACTCGCACCGCCTGCCAGGATCGTCGACCAGGCATTGGCGGGCGCGCCAGCGAGAATTCCGTCGTAGTCCTGGGGAAACCGCTGGGCTTCCATCAGCGCCTCCCGCCCCCCGTCCGAGCAGGCGTCGAAGTACGCTTTGTTGGCCGGCTTGCCGTAGTAGGCATTCAGAATTCGCTTCGAGGTCTCGGCGGTCAGGTGGATCGCCCGCCAACCGAAATCCTTTACCTTTTCGGAATGTCCATAGGCCCAACTCGCGTCCGTTCCCTCTGCCTGGTGGCCGGCGTCGGTTGCTGACGCGGCGAACCCCCGCCGCAAGTAACCCGCGAGCTGCTGGTAATAGATCGAGCCTGCGAAGCCGCCATTTCCGGTACCGAGTAACCGGCCGTTCCACCCTTGCGCCGGCAGCCAGACTTCGAATCGAATCTGGGAATCGCTTGTAGGACGAAGTTCACCGGCAACGCGGCAGAAAGCCGGGAGACCGCTCAAGCGTGTCCCCGCATCGGCGATCTCGAGCGAACCCGTAGTGACCGATTCCGCCACCGTGATATGGGTGTCCGCAAGTCCCAGCGTCTTGAGACTCGCGCAGTCGGCGGCAAAAACCAGCGACGAGCATCCTGCCAGCAAAAGTGCGAATCCACGTGCGACCCATGGCATTAGAGTGACTCCTGACTTCCCGCCTTTATACCAGACCGCCAATGCGGCTGAGAACCTATCGCGAATCGAGCCGCTTCGTGAAACCTGGAGAAAAGCATTGTGATTCTAGCTTCGAGGCGCAAGGAAGCCGAACAAACGGAACCAATCCTTCACAGCGTCAGGAACGATGTCGCGCCATGCAATCCCACCATCGAATCAGCCCCGCGCACGCGGAAATATCCCGCCGGGAGCATCTCGAACCGCGGTTGGTCCGCCAATTTACGTGGCGAATCGATTAATGTATAACCCTCGTCGCGACCGCGCCATTTCTCGGATGTCGCGTTCGCGGGGAGGACCCGCGCTCAAGAATGCGAATAGCCGTGACGATGAGATCCAAGGGAACGGGCTTCTGCCGCGAGTTGGAGCAGGTCCCGGGCTACGCGGTCGGCGTCGTGGCGGGCGACGTGATCCTCGGACAAATGATCGCCGAGCACCGGACAGACCCCCAGTTTATCGATGGCTTCAAGATCCACTTCGATCTGCGAGGCGCCTTCCAGTTGATACTTGGCCTTGAGTTCGTGGGAAACGGGCTTTCGGTTGAGCAGCGCGTAATCGAAGATCTGGAACCCGGCATGATCGATCAGAGCCCGGACATGGTCGGCGGCGGTGCGTCCCAGGCTTTCGTTTGTCTGCGTCATCAGGTTCGAGATGTAGACTTTCGTTGCCGGCGATTCCTGAATCGCCCGGGGAATCCCGCAAACCAGGAGATTGGGAATCAGGCTGGTGAAAAGCGATCCCGGGCCAACGGTGATGAGGTCGGCCCGAGCGATCGCGGCCAGCGTTTGCGGGAGGGGCTGGGGGTCGGAAGGCATCAGAAAGAGCTCCTGGATCCGGCCCTTGCTGGCGGTAATCTTGGTTTCGCCCCTGACCCGCGAACCGTCTTCCATCAAAGCTTCGAGCTCGATGTTGGCGATGGTGGCCGGGTAAATGTGTCCCCGGGTAGCCAGAATTTCCGAAGAAGCCCGCACGGCCTCGCCAAAATCGCCGGTCACGGAGGTGAGCGCGGCAAGGAAGAGATTTCCGAAGCTGTGGCCTTCAAGCCCGGTGCCTTTCTCGAAGCGGTGTTGAAAGACCTTCGACAAAAGCGCCTCATCTTCGGAAAGGGCGACGATGCAGTTGCGCACATCGCCCGGGGGGAGCATGTTGAACTCTTTGCGCAATCGCCCGCTCGAACCCCCGTCGTCGGTGACGGTAACCACTGCGCACAGCTCGGAAATGCGAGCCGAATCGCCGGCGTCGGCAGCCGGGCACACATACTTCTTGAGGCCCTTCAGCAGTGTAGAGAGACCGGTGCCTCCGCCAATGGCTACCACCCGCAATTCGCGTCGATTGGGGCGCGGCATCGCAACTAGCCGATCTCCCCAACCCCCTCTTCTTCAGGAGGCAGGGACATTTCTGCGCCGGGATCGGGATAGATGAGCTCGGTAAAGCGCGGGTCCTCGGAGAGGTTCTGGAAGTCGGAGTCGTTCCGCGCCTGGAAACGCAGCCTCGGGTTCAGACTGATGGCGCGGGAAAGGTTCTTGAGGGCATCCTCGACCTGCCCGCTCAAGCAGTCAAGCGCTGCCAGGCCGTAGGCCACGTAATCCGCCTTGGGCACTTGCTTCGAGAGCTTGTCCAGGTGCTCGCGGGCGCTGACGTAGTTGCCGATATTGATCAGAGAAATCGCGAAATCGTAGTGCTCCTCGACGGTTTTGAACTGCGTCGCGCCCCGGTCGAGCTGTTGATTGCAGGCATTAATGTGGACGGCAGCGCGGTCGGCGAGCTCGCGGTTCGAGCCGGCCACCACTTTCTGCAAGAGCCCTTTTGCCTTGTCGTACTTGTGCTCCTGCATGGCGCGCAGGCCGGCCTCATAGGACTGGAGCAATTGCGCCAGTTGAGGATCGCCTGCCAGGGTATGTTTGGTTGTAGATTTTTGGGCCATGTAAAGAATTTTCCTGATTCGACCATTGAAATGATTCAATCATTCGGCCAAGGAATCGTTAAGTCATTGGAACCCGGGAAAGTGTGGGGTACGGCGCACCCTTGGCGGGAATCCTTGGCGCTTGAATTTCGACGGTCTCAACGCCTTAATGACTGAATGAACAAATGATTGAATGACTCAGTTGATATTGCCTGCCCGCTCGAGATCGATCTGCTTCCACTCTCCGGCGATAATTCCTTTGCGAATCTGCTCGGCCGTCTTGTGTTGCCTGGTCATCAAGTAGCTGTAGAAAAGCTCCTTCATGCAGGTTGAGCATTGAGCGCCGTGAGTGCCCTCGAAACAACTGTGCAGGCTCTTGTGCCCCGTTCGGTCACAATAACAATAGCAGGGCTG
>Ga0123356_10006046_pt1 | contig 12277 bp, 12 predicted proteins | sample TergutEmb28metaG_2_FD_92546 | JGI IMG/M metagenome (GOLD analysis project Ga0123356, IMG submission 92546) | Embiratermes neotenicus P3 segment gut microbial communities from Petit-Saut dam, French Guiana - Emb289 P3 | ecosystem: Host-associated > Arthropoda: Insects > Digestive system > Gut ... | reverse complement strand
GTTGCGCCAGGTGCCCGCCGATGAAGCCGGTGGCGCCGGTCAGCAGGCAGACCTCGCCGCGGTCGGGGTCGACCGGGGTGCCGCGGAACGGCGCGGTCTCGAGCGTCTCGTCCGGGCGGGCGATCCGGCGGCGCAGGGTGGTGGTCGCGATGTCTCGGACGACGCCCCAGTTCTTGGCGGCGGCGCCGTGGCAGTCGGCCAGCACCGCGTCGAGCGCGTCGAGGAAGCGCCCGGCCTCCGCCTCCGACAGCGTCAGCGGCGGCAGCAGCTTGATCACGTCGTTCTTGCCCGACGCCATCGTGATCACGCCGTGGTCGCGGTGCAGCGGGATCACCACCAGCTGCGGGAACAGCCCCTCGCTCGCGAGGTGGATCAGGCGCCAGTTGACCCGGGCCCAGCGGGCGTCGGGAGCGGTCAGCTCGATCCCGAGCATCAACCCGGCCCCGCGGACGTCGCCGACCATCTCGTAACGGTTGCGAAGCTCGCCGAGGCCGTCGCGCAGCATCGCGCCGACCTCGACAGCGTTCTGGACCAGGCGATCTCGCTCGATGATCCGGAGCGACGCGAGCCCGGCCGCCATCGCCAGCCGGTTGCGGCCGTAGGTCGACTGGTGCAGGTAGGAGCGCTCGAGCGTGCCCACCGCGCGCTGGTAGATCTCGCGGGTGGTGGCCATCGCGGCGACCGGCATGTAGCCGCCGCTGAGCGCCTTGCCGACCAGCACCACGTCGGGCTCGAGGTTCGAGTGCTCGAGCGCGAACCATCTGCCCGTCCGCCCGAGACCCGTCTGGATCTCGTCGACGACGAACAGGGTGCCGTACCGCCTACACAGCTCCTGCGCAGCGCGCAGATAGCCAGGCGGCGGCGTCGTCACCATCCGCCCCTGGATTGGCTCGACGATGAACGCGGCGACGTCGCGTTTGCGCAGCGCCGCCTCGAGCCGGTCGAGGTCGCCGAACGGAACCCGGGCGCAGCCCGGGAGCAACGGGCCGAACCCCTCCTTGAAGAACTCGTCGCCGACCAGCGACAGCGGTCCGAGGGTGACCCCGTGGAAGCTCGAGTCGCAGGAGACGAACCGGGGCCGCCCGGTCGCCGCCCGCGCGAACTTCATCGCGGAATCGACGGCCTCGGCGCCGGCGCTGCAGAAGTAAACGGCATCGAGTCCCCGCGGGAGCCGCCGCGACAGTTCCTCGGCGAGCATCCCCGCCAAAACCGAGTAATGGATCTGGACGCCGTCGACGAGGTCGGAGGCGAGCGTCGCCTGGAGCACCTCCCGGACGCCCGGATGGTTGTGGCCGAGGCTCGCGAATCCCTCGCCGCTGTGCATGTCGAGGTACGCGCGGCCGCCGGCGTCGTAGAGGTAGGAGCCCTTCGCTGAGACGTACTCCCGGTCGAACCCGAGGATCGCGAGGACCTCCACCAGCGACTGGTCAAGGTGCCTGGCGGCGAGCGCCAGCGTCTCGGGGCTCCGGGCGCTGGCGTCGCTGAGGATTCCCAGAGAGTCCATGCTGACGGCGCAGGTTGCCATTTCTGGGACCCGCGTGCGCCGATGTGTCCCGCCCCTGGTCCCGCGAGACCAGGGGCGGGAAGGAGCGTTCAGCGACCCCCGGGCGCGGGCGCGGCAACCAGGCCGGCGCCCGTCAGCATGAACGCGACATCGCCGTCGAGTTCGTCCGCTGCGAGCGAGCGGAACGCCTCGCCGGCGATCTCCGGGGTGACCGCCGGGCCCTGGGCCGACAGATACTGCTCCTCGCTGACGCCGCGGCGCGCCGCGTACGCGCGGACGGCGGGACGGCCGAGCTCGGTCGCGGCCGTGATCCGCGGCAGCACGGCGAGCACGCGGATCCCGAGGCCGTCGCGTCGCGCCTCCTCGTCGGCGTAGGCCGCCATGAACCTGATCGTCGCCTTGGCGCCGGCGTAGCCGCCGCTCAGCGGCGAGCCCATCACCGCGGCGCCGCTGCTCATCATCAGGACGCGGCTTCCCGGCCGCAGCGGCTTGCGCAGCGCTGCGCCCAGCCAGTTGAACGCGATCCGGACGTCAACCTCCCAGTTCTGCGAGAACGTCTCCCAGGTGTGCCGGTGGATCGGCTCGATCGTCGGGGTCGCACCGGCGATCACCGCGAGGATGTCAGGGTCGCGCGAATCGATCACGCTGCCCGCCACGGCCGGATCGGTCGCGTCGGCGACGGTCGCCTCCACGGAGGGGCTGGTGGCGCTGAGCTCGGCGAGCGCGCCCTCGTCGCGGGCGAGCGCGACCACCGTGGCGCCCGCTGCGCTCAGGGCCTCGGCGACCCCGCGGCCGAGGCCGCGGCTGGCGCCGACGACGACGGCCGTCTTGCCCTCAAGCATCGGAATCACCGTCGTACTCGTCGTGGCGGCGCCACCAGATGTCGGGCTCGTTGCGGCCGAGCGGCGCCCGGTCGAGCAGCTGGTACATGCCCCAGATCCCGTCGACCCCGCGGGCGTAGGCCGAATACGTGTGGTAGACGTCGCCGTCGTCCAGCGCGAAGGCGCTGAGCCCGGGTGACTCCTGTTTGTAGGTCGGCCAATCGACTCCGGAGCGGTTCGCGAACAGCTTGATCCAGGGGCTGTCGGGCGGCGCCACGAGCCCCGGGCGCCAGTCGGAGGTGGCGAAGTTGTACTCGGTCGCGCCGGACTGCATTGCCTCCGGGGTATGGCTGCCGCGGAAGTCGTAGTTGAAGTCGCTTCCGTAGGAGGAGGCCCACGGGAAGCTCCAACCCATCCGCTGCTTGTAGGCCTGCAGCTTCGCCAGCGGCGCGCGCGAGATCGCCCACATGGTCACGTCGTGGTGGGCGAGGTGAGTCACCGATCCGTTGAAGCCGTCGGCGATCGCCGAGCACGACGGGCACCCGGCGGTGTAGTCGGGGCCGAACATGAAGTGGTAGACGAGCAGCTGCGAGTTGCCTCGGAACAGGTCGGTCAGCGACGCTGGGCCGTCGTCGGTGTCAAACCGGTAGTCCTTGTCGATGCGCACCCACGGGAGCTCCTGCCGCATCCGCGCGACCTCGTCGCCGCGACGGGTGTGCTCCTTCTCGGCCTCGAGCAGCTCGAGCGAGGCGGCCAACCACTCCTCGCGGGTGCCGACCTTGTGATCAGTCATCGTTGTCTCCTTCACATCGCGTGCATCGGCCCGGCGGCCGACATCGAGGGCATCAGCCCGGGGACGGACGAGGGCGAGGCCAGGATCACGACCCCGAGCGCGACGATCGCCAGCGCGACCGGCAGGTCGAGCGCGATCCGCGCCGGCAGCAGCTTCTGGGCGACGATCACGACCGCGATCGCAGCCATCCACCCGAGGCTCATCACCCCGATCACCACCAGCATCGCCATCAGCCCGATGCTGGAGCCGACGCACTCAAGGCCGAAGCCAAAGCCGGAATCGACGCGCTGACGGCAGCGCGTCCGGCAACGGCGCTTGACTGGCGTCAGCTCGTAGACGCCGGCCGCGATCACGACGATCCCAGCGAGGACGGTTCCGTGCGGCCTGTAGAGCGCGTAGACGAGCGCGCCGACGACCGTCCAGACGGCGATGTAGGACGTCACGAACGGGGTGACGGCGCGTACGACGCCGCTGCTGCGGGCCCGCAGCGAGATCGCCGGCATCGCGCCCGGCAGCATCATCGCGGCCATCATCGGCGCCCAGATCCCGAGGAAGAACGCGAGTGACCCGAGCTCGGTCGCGACGCCCATGTTCATCCCGCTCATCCGCTCGGCGGTCAACGCCCAGCAGCCACCGGCGAGGACCAGCGTCGCGGCGATCGCGACGCTCGTCGACCGGGACCCGCTCATCGCTCTCATGTTCCTATAGATCCGAGCCACGGGCGAAATTCATCGCTGTTCGTATCCTTTGTCGATCGCGATCAACGCCGGTGAGACAGGGCAGGGCCGGTCAGCCGATGCCCGAGCCGCATCCGAGCGGGTTCGCCAGGCGGCGACGCTCGAGTTGCGCGACGTCCAGAAACGCTACCCGGGCCAGCGACAGCCGGCGATCGAGTCGCTCAGCCTCGAGGTTGCGGCGGGCGAGGTGTGCGTGCTCGTCGGTCCCTCGGGGTCGGGCAAGACAACCGCGATGCGGCTGATAAATCGCATGATTCCGCTGACCAGCGGCGACATCCTGATCGGCGGGCGCAGCATTCTGCGCTCCTCGCCGACCGAGCTGCGCCGGCAGATCGGCTACGTCATCCAGCAGGGGGGTCTGTTCCCGCACCAGACCGTCGGCGACAACATCGCGACGGTCCCGAGGCTGCTCGGCTGGGATCGCCGGCGGGTCGCGGCACGCGTACGCGAGCTGCTCGAGCTGATCGGCCTCGACCCCGACGAGATCGGCGGGCGTTACCCGAACCAGCTGTCCGGAGGCCAGCGGCAGCGGGTGGGCGTCGCCCGCGCGCTCGCGGCCGACCCGCCGCTGATGCTGATGGACGAGCCATTCGGAGCGATCGACCCGGTGACCCGGGCCCGGCTGCAGGACGAGTTTCTGCGACTGCAGCAGCAGGTTCGCAAGACGGTCGTGTTCGTCACCCACGACATCGACGAGGCGATCAAGATGGGGGACCGGATCGCGATCCTGCGTGAGGGCGGGCGGCTCGCCCAGTACGCGACTCCGGCGGAGCTGCTGACCGCTCCCGCCGACGAGTTCGTCGCGGATTTCGTCGGCGCCGACCGGGCGCTCAAGCGACTTGGGTTGACGACCCTCGCCGACGTCGAGCTGCTGTCTCCGAACGGTCTGCGGCCGGGCGCGTTACGCCTGGTCGAGACGACCAGCGTCCGCGACGCGCTGTCGGCGGTCCTTGCCGCGGGCGGCGCACCGCTGACGGTCGTCGACGAGCACGGCGAGGTCGTCGGGATCGCGACGCTGGAGCTGATCGGGGGCCTGTTCGGCGAGGGCGCGTCGCTGGCCGGTGGGTCGGCTGCATCGGAGGCTGACGGCGAGTGACCGGCGCCGGGTTGGCATTGGCGTCCGCGGGTCCGGTGATTCCCAACTTCGGGAGCCCGAAGACGTTCGCGTGCGAACGCGCCAACCGCCTGTTCTGCTGGGACTGGGTGTCAAGGAACTGGCAGAGCGTGCTGTGGCCGGCGCTGCGCCAGCATGTGGTGCTGACCGCGATCGCGGTCGCGATCGGGTTTGCGATCGCGTTCAGCCTGGCGCTGCTGGCGTACCGCTACCGGCGGGTCGAGCAGCCGGTGATCGTGGTCACCACGATCTTCTACACGATCCCGTCACTGGCGCTGTTCGAGCTGCTCGTGGGAGTCCCGGGGCTGGGGCTGAGCGTGGCCACGGCAGAGGTCGCGCTCGTCTCATACACGCTCCTGATCCTGTTTCGCAACATGCTCACGGGCCTGCGCGAGGTGCCGGCCGAGGTGCGCGACGCGGCCGCCGGAATGGGCATGACCCGCCGCCAGATGCTGCTGCGGGTCGAGCTGCCGCTGGCGCTGCCGGCGATCATCGCCGGATTGCGAATCGCGACCGTGACGACGATCGCGCTCGCGACGATCGCGTCGTTGATCGTCAACGAGGGGCTCGGCGTGCCGATCCTCACCGCGATCAGCAACTCGGTGTTCAAGACCGAGCTGATCGCTGCCGGGGTGCTGGCGGTCGCGCTGGCGATCGTCGCCGACGCGCTGCTCGTCGGGGTACAGCGTCTCCTGACCCCGTGGGCGCGGGCCCGCACCGCGTAGGGGGGACCGTGTCGAACTTTGTCGAGGCCTTCAGGTTCATCGGGCGCAACGGCGAGATCCCCGGCCAGCCGCACTTCCCGACGCTCGCCTATTACGCGCTCGGAACCACGAAGATCGCCGCGATTGCGATGGGGATCTCGCTCGCGATCGCGCTTCCGGTGGGCTTCTGGCTCGGGCACATCCATCGGGGATCGTTCATCGCGATCAACATCGGGAACGTCTGGCGGGCGTTGCCGAGCCTGGCGGTGCTGGCGATCGGCGTCGCGATCCTCGGGCTCGGGCTGAAGAACGTGCTGCTGGCGCTGATCGTGCTGGCGATACCGCCGATCATCACCAACTGCTACGTGGGGATCGACCAGGTGGACCGCGATGTCGTCGACGCGGCCCGGGGGATGGGGATGACCGGATGGCAGATCCTGCGGCGGATCGAGCTGCCGCTCGCGGTCCCGCTGGTGATGGCGGGCGTTCGCACCGCCACGCTGTTCGTCGTCTCGACGACTACGATCAGCGCGCTGACCGGCTACGCCGACAGCCTCGGTGAGATCGTCAACGACGAGGCCAGCTACCACCTCTCGGGTGTGCTCGGCGCCGCGATCGTCATCGCCGCGCTGGCACTGGTGCTCGAGGCGCTGCTGGCCGGGGTGCAGTGGGCGCTGACCCCGGCGGCGCTGCGCGGGACGCCCGACCAGATGTTCGAGGAGGAGTTCGGTCCGCTCGTTCCCGAGCTGCTCGCCTAAGTAAGGTCTTAGGATTGAGGACGCTTCAGATGGGGATCGCTGACAAACAACAGGAGGAAACATGAGGAGTCGCAGAACCTTGGTGGGCTTGCCCATCGTCTTAGCCCTGAGCGCCGTGCTGGCCGGATTCGCGGCTCCAGCCGGCGCCAGCCAGCGCGGGCACGCCGCGGCCGCCAAGCCGGGCGTCGGCAAGCCGGCGTTCACGCTCGGCGACAAGAACTTCGCCGAGGAGTACGTCCTCGGGTCGCTGTACCAGCAGGCGCTCGAGGCCCAGGGCTACACGATCAAGCTGAAGCCGAACATCGGCTCGACCGAGGTGACCTTCACGGCGCTCAAGCACGGTCAGATCCAGGGCTACCCCGAATACGACGGGACCCTGCTGGCGACCGTCGCGGGCATCACCGGCAACCCCTCGAGCGCCGCCGCTGCGGCCAGCGAGACCAGCAAGTGGGCCCAGAAGCACGGCTACGTGTTCACCAAGACGACGCCGTTCAGCGACTCGGACGCGATCGCGGTCCTGAAGTCGTATGCCCAGACGAACCATCTGAGCACGATCGGCGATCTCAAGAAGCTCGGCAAGAACCTGAAGCTGGGCGCGGCGCCCGAGTTCCAGACGCGCAATCCCGACGGGCTCATCGGCCTGAAGAAGTTCTACGGCGTGGACCCGACCTTCGACCCGGTCAACATCGGCAGCTTCTACCCGCTGCTGGATAAGAAGACGGTCGATGCCGCGGCGGTGTTCACGACCGATCCGCAGCTGAAGAGCGGCAAGTACGTCGTCCTCAAGGACACGAAGTTCATCTTCGGCTTCCAGAACGTCGGGCTGGTCGCGAGCAAGAGCGCACTCAGCGCCGAGGGACCGGACTTCCTGAAGACGGTCAACAAGGTGAGTGCCCTGCTGACGCAGAAGGCGATCATCACCCTGAACGCGGCGGTCGAGCTCAATCAGCAGTCGCCGGCGGTGGTCGCGAAGGCCTTCCTGAAGGCCAACCACATGCTGTAGGAGTTTTGTCGGTGGAGCCCGGGTTCACGGACCCGGGCTCCCCGGCTCGCGTCGCCGGCCGCCGGCTTCAGGACGCTGCGGTGAAGACGACGTGCCCCTCGACGTGGGCGCGGTGCGGGCCGTGCCCGATGTAGCGAGCGCGGCAGGTGGAGCTGCAGCTGACGACGACGGTGCCGGCGCCGCCCTCGGCGACGGTCAGCAGCTGTCCCGGTTTGACGCCGGCTTCCGTCAGCGCGGCCCGGCTCAGCTTCAGGATCTCGTCATCGCCCGGATTGCGCTTGTCGGGCGGGAAGCCACGGTCCGAGACGAGCGCCTCGCCGAAGCGCGCCGGCACGATCCCGAGGCTCTCGGTGCCAATGTCGCCGCCGCCCGGGACGCCGGTGCGGACGACCAGTTTTGAGTGTCCGTTCGGCATGAACGCATAGACCTTGCTGGAGTACTCGTCGGCGGCGAGCAGGTCGCCGGCGAAATTGCCAAACGTCGAGGGTGCGACGACCATGCCTCCCTCGATGCGGGGTCCGGTGCGGGTCAGCGTTTGAACGTGTCCGTTGCACGAGATCGCGTAGAGGGTGGTGACCCTCGTGGGCTTCTTTGTCGTCGTGGTTGCCGTGACCAGCAGTCGGTGTCCGAACCTGCCGGTCGTGTCGAACGCGATCCCGTTCTCGAGGCCGTTCGGATGCAGGCTGACGAGGTTGGAGACCTGGCCCTGCGGCGTGACGACCGTGATCCCGGGGTCCTTCGTCAGCCGTAACGCATAGAGGTTGGCGGCGGGCCAACCGCAGCCTGCCCCGGGAACGCGCTGGCCCGAGGAGAGGGTCATGTACGCCTCGAGGCCGGACGGGGCGCTGTAGCCGGGCGCGAACGAACGGATCGCGCCGCCTGTGCTGATCACCTTGAGGCGACCGTTCGCCGCGACGAAGATCGAGCCGTCGGGCCCGGGTCCGGCGAGGTCGACGACCTTGGTCTCATGGTGGAGTCCGGTCCAGTCGACCGCCGGATCGCTCGCGGCGCCGGCGCCGGCACCGGCCAACCCCAGAGCGGCCGCGATCGCCAGCGGTGCGACTCGGTGAACGAGCATGGCGTCCAAGCGACCTTACACAGCGCCCCACCGGGGCGGCGCCCGCCTGGATTGCCGTTGGCCGTCACGCGTTGGCCCTGTGCGGTTATCGCCCCCCGGGCTAGAATCGCCTGTCTCCGGGCGCGTAGCTCAGCGGGAGAGCGCTCGCTTCACACGCGAGAGGTCGGTGGTTCGAAACCACCCGTGCCCATGCCGAGAGGGCGTCCGTCGGCGGACACTCCCAGGACGCCCTCGCGGGCGACTCGGCGCGGGCGGTCGGCGTTCAGCCTTGGGGCAGCGTCGGCTGGTAGGCACTGTTGGGGACCGCCGCGCCGTCTTTGAGGGGTGCTCCTGTGTTGTTCTCGAGCAGCGCGAGGAAGGTTTGTCCGTCTGACGCGATGCTGAGGTCTGCGAAGAGGGTGCAGCCCTGGTCGTAGTACCGCTGCCGTGCGCCGTCAGAGAATTGACCGCCCGGTTCTTGCCGCGTGGCGGCGAACTTGGTTGGAACAGTGCGGCCGGCGGTGGTGTCGAGCAGATGTCGGACCAGTTGTTGAGCGCCCGCGAGCGTGTAGCAGCGACGCTCGGTGGCGGTGAGAGCCTGTGTGAACGTGCGCCTCGCGGCTTGCTGGATCGAACGTGCGGCGCCGGACAGGATCGTGACCGTGTGGTTGGTCGCATCGAGCGCGGCTGCGACGTTCCACGTCGCCGCGCCGCCGCCCGGGAAGTCGCCGCACGGCCCGGCGTACTGAACATTGAAGGCAGTCGAGGTTCCGACGACCGCTTTCCACCCCGTGAACCCGAGCCGTTGCAGGTCGGCTTGGGCCTCCTGCGCCAGCTGTTGCGGTGCCGTGCAGTCGGCGCGGTTGTAGTCGGCGGCGAGAGCCTGTTGGAGGGCATACACCTGCGAGTTGGCAGCGGCGTAGTTCGCTGGCAGCAGGGCAAGCCCGAGCGACTGGCACTGGTTCGGGTCGCCATTTGACTCGTAGACGACCGCTCCGATCTTGGGATCGGCGCACGCCACCAGCCTCGTCGCCGGCTCGCCGATCAGGGTCGCGCACACGGCCGTCGGATTCTGCCCATTCTGGGGCACGTCGTAGGCGGCGTTCGCGTCGTTGCCGGTTCCCGAATAGCACGACAGGCCGTGGGCGACGAGCGTGGTGGTGCTCTGATCAACGATCGCCGCGCCAGCGACACCGCCGCCGACCGCGAGCACCGCCAGCCCGACCATCACGCGCGGGCGCACCCACTTCGGTCTGCGGTGCCGACGCGGCACCCGTGCAGGGGAGACGTGCTGCGAGATCGCTGTCTCGAGCGCGTCGCCAAGCTCCTTGACGAACTGGATCTCACTCATGTCTGTCCCTCCAGGGTTTGGCGCAGACGCGCAAGGCCGCGGTGCACACGCACGCGCGCGGCCGCCTCCGTGCAGTTCAACCGCAAAGCGATCTCGGGGTAACCAAGCTCGCCGACCACGCGCAACTCGACAGCCTCGCGCTCAGCGGGCGACATTCGGGTAAGCGCGTCGGTCAGCCCGGACTCGCGCTCGTCACGATCAACGAGGCTCGCGATCGCGCGAGCCGACTCGTAATCAAGCTCTGGCACGGTGAACCCGAGCCGCTCGACGGCCCGCAGCTGCACACGGTGACGACGGAAATAACGCGACACCTCCCGGCCCGCGATCCCGTAGAGCCAAGCGCCTCCGGGCGCCCCGGTATCTCGGAACCGCTCGCGCTTCTCAAACGCGATCGCGAACGTCTCAGCAAGCAGGTCGGCGGCCACCTCCGAGTCGTAAACCCGACGATAGAAATAGGCCAACAACTGCTCCGCCCAACGGTCATACAACTCACGGAACGCGTGCGGGTCCGCGACGGACGCGGCGATCAGCTCGGCATCCGAGCGGTCGGTCTCCAAGCTGCTCATACCCCTTAACGCCACAACCGCTCCCGCCCGTTACACGCGGCGCCCACAAGACAGCGCTGCCCGCAAGCCGCAACGGGAACCAAGGTCAGCCGTGCTCGAGCCGTCACGAACGCGGAAAGCGTAGCGGCGCCCCGCTGGTCAACGGACGTGCGGATACGTCGCAGTCACCCGTGCGTCGCGGGTGGCTGCTTTCGGTCGACGTTCCGGCACTTTGGGTGCAGCTCGGTTAGTAACTTGAACCGCGACGGCGCGTGGCCTGGCTCGGGGACCGGCTTGGTCACCGAGCCCCTGAGATAATGCGGCAGCTCGAGCGGAGGCTGACGGCTGTCCTTGTGAGTGTTTCGTGCTCGCGGATGAGCTCACGTTGAACGGCGCGGACGGCGTCAAGCTGGTTGTCGGTGAGCGCTTTGTAGAAGCCGGTGAGCGGGCCGCCGGAGTCCAGCACGTAGTCGCAGGCGGTGTCGATGTCGGGGAATTCGGCGCCCCACTCAAACCGCACGGTCTCGACGCGGTGCATCCCGGCGTTGGTCAGCCACGAGGTGATTGTCGAGGCTGATGCGAGGCTCCGGAACATGGCCGGGATGTCCGGGACGGCGGGGCCGAGGGAGTCCTGCATGCGTTCGAGGGTCCGAATCCCGAGGCGCACGGCGGGGTTGTCGTCAGCGCTGGTCCACATCGCGATCGCGAACGGCGCTCCCGGGGTGAGGACGCGGGCCAGTTCCCGCGCCCCGGTTTCCCCGTCGCCGAACATCAGCAGGCCGAAACGCGAGACGGCCGCCGCGACGCTCGCATCCCGGAGTCCGAGATGCTCGAAGAAGCCCTGGCGGAATTCGACGTTGTCAAGGCCCTGGGCACGCGCCCGCTCGCGTGCGGTCTCGAGCGCCTGCCCGTCCTGGTCGAGACCAACGACGGCGGGCCACTGGCGGGCGGCGGTGAGAGTCGGCTCGCCGACGCCGCAGCCGAGGTCGAGCAGCGGTGCCCGCCCGGACGGGTCCCCGAGCGCTTCCAGCAGCACCGGGGTCACGGCCGCCAGCTTGGCCAGCCGCAGCGTGTGCTCGTCGGCCGAGCTGGTCGGGTTCGGAGATTGGGTGTTCATCGGTCCTCGCATTGATCGGGTATCGGGCACGGCCTTATGTAGCGGCCAATACAGAACCTGCAGCCGCGAGCCTAACACACTTCTGTATCAACGGCTACAGAAGTGGTTTGGATGGCTAGTATTTGCGTCGTGACCGGCCGCCCGCGCTCCTTTGACCGCGACGACGCGGTGGCGCGCGCGCTTGAGGTCTTCTGGCGCGACGGCTACCGCAGAGCGTCGCTTACCCGCCTCACCGAGCGGCTGGAGATCAATCCACCGTCGCTCTACGCCGCCTTCGGCAGCAAACGTGAGCTGTTCGACGAGGCCTCGGCGCTGTACGCCAGCACGTTCCGCCTCATGTTCGAAGAGCGGCTCGCCGCGCCCACCGCGCGCGCCGGAGTCGAACGGCTGCTCCAAGACTTTGCCGCGCGCCGCAGCCAGCCCGGCTCGCCGCCGACCTGCATGATCTTCGACGAACCCCTGCTGGCCGGCGAGCGCGCCTGGGCACGCGCGCGGATCGCCGAGCGCATCGCCCGCGGCCGCGATGACGGTGAGAGCATCGACGACGACCCCGACCAGCTGGCGGACTTCATCTTCACACAGATGGCCGGCATCAACGCCCGGGCCCGTGACGGCGCGACCAGCGAGGAGCTGCTCAGCTGCGCCGCCGTCGCCATGCGCGCATGGCCGGCCCGAGAGAATCTGGCCTCACCAGGGCGCGCCGTGGACCGCCAGGACTCTCACGTCGACGGTGCGTTTTCTGCTTGACGGCGCCCAACCCGAACCAAACTACG
>Ga0123356_10006045_pt1 | contig 12278 bp, 6 predicted proteins | sample TergutEmb28metaG_2_FD_92546 | JGI IMG/M metagenome (GOLD analysis project Ga0123356, IMG submission 92546) | Embiratermes neotenicus P3 segment gut microbial communities from Petit-Saut dam, French Guiana - Emb289 P3 | ecosystem: Host-associated > Arthropoda: Insects > Digestive system > Gut ... | reverse complement strand
GGTTGCTGGTCGTTATGTCGATTTTAACGGGATTGACTGTACCCGTTACTGCCCCTGACCAGCCTGTGAAAACATATCCCTCCGCAGGCCGAGCCAGCGCCTCAATTATTGTCCCGGCATTTTGTTGGGCGGCTCCCGCCAGCGCGGTGCCGTTGACGAATACCGCGCCGCCGGAGGCGGGCGTTGGGTTGACCGTGAGCGTGTACACAGTGGGAGTGAACTGCGCGACGAGTGTTTTGCCGTCATTCATACTGATAGTGGTAGTTTCTGATGTAGAAATAGACGCTCCCAACCAGCCCGAGAAGGTGTAGCCCGGTGCCGCCGTGGCAGTTGCGGTTACGTCTGCTCCGGTGCTGTGTGTTGTCGTGTTTGAAGGATTAACCGTGCCGCCGTTTTGCGGGACTGCGGTGGTAATGAGCCGATGTTCAGTTGCGCCGGGGGCGCTCTCGGGGTTGAACATCGCTACTAACGGCTTGTTGCTGTCCATGGTAACGGTAACTGTATTATTAGTGGACGACGACGCCCCCGCCCAGCCTGCAAACCTATACCCCGCTGCCGCTGCTGCGCTGATAATGACTTGTTCTCCGGCAATATAGTTTACCGTGTCTTCGGGGGTGCGCGTTATGATGCCGCCGTCTGCGGGGACGGAGGCGGTGGAGAGGGCGTAGCCGCCGCATGGGGAACCTCGCGGGGTAAAGCTTTCGTCGGCGCACCTCATGCCGAGAACGTGGTTCTCGCAGGCATCGGTAAGGGGGTTAAACGTTTTGCCGTCGCACAGGGGGTGCGCCTTGCCGGAAAAGCAGAATTGGTAATCGGGGTCGTAGCGATTCCCTCGGCTGCAGTAATCGGGAACTTTTTCGCAGGTAAAAAAGAACACCACCGCAACAAGGCAAAATAATACTCCGTACCTTGTAGGGGCGGCCCCACGTGGTCGCCCATTGTGTCGGATCGGCGAGGATGGGCGGGCACACGGGCCCGCCCCTACGAATTCATTTTTACCAATCATCTCGTAACCCAATCCATTCTAAAAGAAAATGTGGATAGTTACACCGCTCGCAATAAGCGACCCGCCAACTATGTAGCCGACGTTGCGACGCGTTGCGGCTCTGTCGGCTTCAGGCTCTTTGGCTTCTGCTTCTTTGAACTTCACTACGTTATTATCTTCAAAATATCCGTACGCAACTGCGCTCACGCCCAAGATATCCAAGCCTATTGCGGTATAGCGGAAGATTTTCTTCCTCTTTGCACGCTGCGCTCTTGTCTTGTCTGCCTCTAACAGTTCGAGGGCGATTTCACGTGCTATCCGCGCCATCTCGTTAGCGTTTTTAAGGCTGCTGGTTGCGGTAACAGAGCGCAGGATTTCTGCGGTAACGACATCCACCAGACGCGTGTCAAGGTAATAACGTTTACCTACGGCGTTAATACCAGAGATACAGAGGTATTGGACGCCCAACTGTTCTCCGAGGGCTTTTATCTGCTCGTCATCCACCGCACCGCTGCGTTGGTAGGTGTGTTCGCGGGCGAGTTGGTCGAGGATGGCTTCGGTGCGGTCTACGGCGAGGTAACTGTCGCTTTCGCTTAATATCCTTGCGAGTTCTCCGCCCATAATGTTGTGCACACCTCTTGCCCCTTGGGGTTCTTCTCCTGCCATGTAGATTGCTACCGCCTGTTTATCTTGTGCGGCTGCGGTTTCGGATATAGGGACGGTTGGCGCAACGACGTCACGGGCGACCGGGACGGTCGCCCCTACAAGTTCGGGTTCAGGGATAGGTTTAGGCTCAGCCTTTGGCTCGGGTTTCGCTTCGACTTGGCGGGTTTCTATCAGCATGATGTCTACGCGCCTGTCGTGCGTACAGTTTTCCGCTGTGCTGCCGGATTGGACGGGGTTGATTATGGTGACGATGTTTGCTGTTGGAACGCCGTTTGTCCGCAAGTAATTCACCATTGCCTCAACACGTTGGACGGAGAAGCGCAGGGTGCTGCTTTGTTCTCCGGCGTCGGGGCAGGAGTGCCCGTGGACCTCAAAGCGGCGGTGCGCGTTCTGCTTGATGTGGGCGGCGATGCTGTCGAGCGAGGCGGACGAGGGCGGGGTGAGTTGCGTACCGTCAGGTTCGAAGTTGACCCGTATCAGCAGAGAGCGGAACTCTTCTGTGGTAAAGGCAGGGTTGGATTCCTGTCCGGCTGGTTCGGACAGGTCTTGGGCGAAAACCGCCGTACAGAGGAGCGTAATCAGAAAAACCGTTAATTTTTTCACCTAAATATCCCTTTTTACCAGTAAAAGAGTCTTCATATCCCTTTTTACCAGTAAAAGAGTCTTCAAAGTCGTCCGTCGGCGCAGATACTCGCGGCCTATACATTTATAGTATATAAAATACATCGGGGCGGTTTAGGGGGCAAGATACTTAAAAAATTTTCTACCAATGAGGCAGGCATGCGGGCAAGGTATTACGGATTAACCGGCCGCAACTTCTGTTCCTCGACCAACAGCTATTATTAATATGCTTTATCCTCGAGTCAGAAAAAAATTAAGAAAAATTTGTTTTTTTAGGTACGGGCATGTATATTTATAATAACATTACCCCCCACGCCTCTTAACAATGCGCAAAACCGGGGGGCATTTTTTTTATAGGGCATTATGAAGCAAGCAACCACGATATCAGAGCAAATCGGACTGTTAAAATCGCGCGGTCTGACCTTCAAGGATGAGTCTACGGCGGGAATCCTTCTCTCGCGAAATAATTACTACCGTTTGTCTGGGTATTGGCGCAAGTATCAGGTAGACCCCAGCGGGAAAAACGATACCTTTCTCCGCGATACAATATTTGAAGACATCATCGAAATTTACGAATTGGATACGGCCTTAAGGAACCTCTTGCAAAAAGGGATTGGCATCTTCGAAATATGCTTCCGCTCCCATTTTGCCTATTCGATAGCCCACTCGGCACCAAACGGGCAATTTCTGTATTTGGCTCAAAGCTCGTATATCGATAAAACTTCCCGCGATGAGGATGTCGGCGACTTACTGATAAAGATAAATGACGAATTACTGCGCTCTAACGAAAAATACGTATCACATTTTAGGGCGATAAACGAAGTAATCCCCGTTTGGGTCGCAGTTGAAATATTAAGTTTTGGCACTGTGTCAAAGATGTTCTCCAGATGGGCTGATAAAGCCGTCGTCAAAAAGGTCAGTCTGCAATTTCCGTTTTTCAAAAGCTATGACAACGCGATACATTTGATACGGGCTTTGGTATATCTGCGTAACTTGTGCGCGCATCAAGCGCGTATTTGGAACAGGGAATTAATAGTAAAAACCGCCGATAAAGACTACTTTCAGCACTTTGGGGCTTCAAAAGAACGTGCGCAGTGGCGAGTGATTTCAATACTTATGTCGTTAATCGACGAGATAAACAGGAACGATAGTTATTCAAAAGAAGTATTAGGGCTATGCAAGCGCAATGCCGAATTTTACAAGGGACTGATTGAGCCAACCCTGTAACTCTCCGGCAAATCGAACTATTGAAGTCGCGCTACCTGATTTCCGGGATATATTTATGGATTAACAGGCCGCAAATTCTGTTCCTCGACCAACAGCGGGTTGGTGATTTCGCCGACCCGTTTCTTTTTTATGAACATCGTGAATATCCCCGCGGCGACTATAGTCGCGCATAGCGCCACGAACCAGTCGCCGAAGCGGCCGTAGTAGGTCATTATGCGGTACGTTGGTACGTCCATTACCACCATTTCCCTTGTGTAAAGGCCTGTCTTTGCCAGCACTCTTCCTACCGGGTCTACGAACATGCTTATTCCCGAGTTTGCCGCTCTTGCTAAGCTTATTCCGTTTTCGATAGAGCGCATTTGCGCCATGGCGGCGTGTTGGTATGGGCCTGATGAGCGGCCGAACCAGCCGTCGTTTGTTACGTTTACGAGCATGGTTGTCGATTCTTTCAGGCGGCGCCTTACGAATGACGGGAAGATTATTTCGTAGCAGATGTACGGCGCTACTTCTAATTCGTCGTCTACGCGGAAGACGGATTCGGACGTTCCCTTTTTAAATCCGCCGGTGCCGAGGTTCATCCTTGAGAGGATGGGCAGCTGCGCCTGGAACGGCATTGCTTCGGAGAAGGGGACCAGCATTATTTTGTGGTACGGGACGAGTTTGTGGTTTTGTGTCAGGAATACGGTGTTGTAGACGTCGTACTCCTGCTTTGCGGCGCTTGAGGAGGCGGCGTGTTCCCAGTGCAGCGCTCCGGCCATGATGGGGGCGCCGGTGGTGGCCGCCCATGAAAAAACTTTTTGACGGATATCGGGGCGCCTGTCCAAAAAGCACAGGAGGGCGCTCTCGGGGAACAGGATGAAGTCTGGGTTTTCCTTGTGGGCAACCCTGATCATGCTGTCGCTGACCGTTACGGCAGTGTCTAACGAATTTTGTCCCCAGTTGTACTGGTCCATATAGGTTTGCATCAGCGCGACCCGCGACGTTCCCGTTTCCTCCGGCGGTGCGGTGTTCAGCCTGAACGCTCCCCACACGAAGATCCCCACCGTCAGCGCGGCAAAGGCGCCTAATGTCAGCCACTTCTGCCCTACGTCTCCCCTTGTCTTATAGGCGCGCAGCAGTTCCCATATAACTATGTTGCCGAGGACGATGAGGTAAGACAGGCCCCAGACGCCTGTGAAGGATGAGATTTGGGCCAGCGGCAGTATGCCCGTCATGCTGTAGCCTATGTACGACCACGGGAAGGCGAGGTCGGTCAGCGTTCTGAAGTATTCCACAAGGACCCATACCGCCGGGTAGACGATGATGTAGAGGCGCGGGAGTTTGTTGTAGCAGAACCTGAACGCCAGCGCGGCCAGGAAGTACAGCGCGCCCCACACGAGCGATATCAGGCCCACGCCTATGATTATCAGCACCCAGAAGCCCTCGGCGGTAACGAACCCTATCCAGTAGTGCTGCCCGAGTATCATCGCGGCGCAGTATATATATGAATAGGCCAGTCCCCGCCGGCGCGGCATCATCCTCGCGAAGAAGAAGAAGGGTATAAGCGCCACGAAAGCCAGAAGCGGCATGGGCGTTAAGGCCGGGTGCAGCATGGAGTTGAACGGCGGCAGGGCGAGCGAGTAGGCCAGCCCGCACAGGAACGGGATCCAGAAGCGGTTCCGGCCGCCGCAGTAGCCGGCCGTCTTTTTTATGATATTGATTAAAATGTGTGCCATATTGTCTATAAATATACATCAAAACACGGCCCGTCAATAAAAAATTAATAGTTCGTGCATTATGCCCATCTGTGGGCATGGGGGGCGGGATTTTTTAAGAAAAACAAAGCGGCCTGTTGAACATAACTTCAACATTTTATTACCCGCAGCACTACCATTACCGCGTTTAATTGACTATATTAAGATATGTATTCGAAATTTGTTGAACCATAAATTCAAAGAACCATAAATTCAAGGGGAGGTCCCAGTGGCCCAAAAATCATTCCTTATCCGCTCCGCGGCCGTTTTATTGTGTGCTGCGGCAGTATTAACAGTTTCTTTCGCGCAGGCTCCGCACGTTTGGCGGCCCTACAGCCCCAACATCAACTACGACTTCAAGACCGCTCCCGGGTTTACTCCCGTGCCGACGCCTACGAGGAACGACGCCCCGTCGCGCTGCGTCGTTGAAGGGTCCCGCGGAAACGGATGGTGGGTGTTTCACTGGGGGCCCAGAGCCCACGGCTCTCTCACGACCAACAACAACCGCGTTGTGAGGAATGAGATTATAGACCCCATGCTCGAGCGCATGAACGAAGAGTTCGCCTATTTCAGGGACGTGATGGGCTGGCCTCCCGACAGCAGGGCGAGGAAAGGTTTGCGCAGCGCCATTTACCTCTTCGGTTCCGGAATGGTATGCTCGGACAGCCAAAGAGACAGCACCGCCCAGGGCGGGTGGCAGAGTTCGGACGGGTCGGACCCCATGGTGCTTCTCTCATGGCGCCCCGTTTTGGCGTTCCACGACGCGAGCTACCGGGCCGCTGGGTTTAATGACGCGGCTTCCCAGCGCGGCGGGGTGGTTCACGAAGGCATACACTCGATTCTGGCCAGTATGCTGGACGGGGGCGGGCAGGCGACCGGCAGAAACGTGCCCGGCTGGTTCCACGAGGGCGGCAACACCTGGCTTCAGAAACAGGCCGACGCGCAGCGCAATAACAGGTTTGGCACCTGGGCGATGCTGGACGGCACCCAGTTTATAGCTCCGTTTATGCCCATAGAGTGCTACAGCGGGTGGCTGCAGGACGGTTCTTTCGGCGGCCCCAACGCAGAAGGCGTCAACAGAAACAACAGCTCAGGCCAGCAGATCTGCACCTGGCGCAGATGGCTCGGCGGCACCCAGTACGGCAACGGGTTCCCCTCGTTCATGGGCGAATGGTTAGGACTAGGTTCCATTCCCTGGATATGGGTGAACTCTACCAACCGCGAAGACAGAGTTCTCGGGACAATAGCAAAAGGGCTGGGCGAAGAGCAGACAAGGCGGCTTATTTATGAATACAGGGCCAAGCAGGCTACCCTGGATTTGAGAAGGTGGACAGAAGGCGCCAGAGCCCACATCGTCAGCTATTTCGGCCAAAACCTTGGGCCGGAAGGAAACACGGCTGGCGGAAACTGGTTCCCGAACCTCGCGCCCTGGAGATCAACCCCTTACGCCATAACAACCAACAACAACGGCGTGCTGACCCCCGATCCGCTGACCCTGCCGGGATGGTCGGGAGCGAACCAGATACCGCTCACAGTGCCGCCGGGACTTGACAGGATTACTGTTGACTTCATGCCCGACACCGCAAACATGGTCCTGCAGCTCGCCTACAGAGACGTCAACGGCCGCGCGGTTTACAGCGCACCGATGACAACCTGCCGGGCCGGCCAAACCTGTCCGGTCAGTTTGGACCTTGTTACACGCCCAAGAATGGGGCCCGGAACAGGCTCCGGCAACGACAGGCAGGTGGTAATCGCGGTCATATCGAATACCGATTATCGTTACAGAGGCGAATCATCGCGCTTTGCCAAATACAAGTACAGAATCGGGATAAAAGACGGCGTCACCACCGCAAGCGTCAATACCGCGTGGTTTAACATTACATCGCCCGCCATGGTGATGTCCCCAGAATATCAGGAGGCCGGCACGATGGACATCGCCGATAACGCGACGGGACGCAGGCCCGGGGTGATGGCGACAGAGTTTAACGTACGAATGAACAAGTCGGGAATCATGCAGGTCAACTACAGCGTGACGGACCGGGCGCAAGTGTACTTCGACGTCTACAACACCGCCGGTGTGCGCGTGATGTCGGTTCCCGTGGGCTCCAAAACTGCGGGTGCGTACACTCAGGAGATCGACATGCGCCGCGAGGGGCTGGCGTCGGGGTCGTACGTAGTCAGAATGAGGGGCGCGCCGAAGGCGGCTGCGGCAAAATCAGTGTCGTTTGTGCGGTAGTGTTAAATGTGGATTATCGGGATGTGAATGCAGGGCGCGATTTATCGCGCCCTTTTTTTATTACCACCCAGGCATACCGCTCGCCTTAGCAACATGCTCCAATATCTGTTCCTGCATCACCCAGTTGTCGTGCTGGCCCGACCCCACGTCTTTGCAGAAGATGGCGAAGGCGTAGGTTTTGTCGTCTAACAGCAGGTATCCCGCCAGCGCGCTGACCTTTACGGAGTTGAGCGTGCCTGTTTTGCCGCGGACGATCCCGCGCAGTTTTGAGCGCCTGAAGCGCGAGGCGAGGGTGCCGTCTACGCCCGATGAGGGCAGGGCGGCTACGAAGTCGGGGTAGTAACTTTTTTGTTTTGACACGTACGACAGCAGTTCGGCCGCCTGTCTTGGCGTCATGAGGTTTTCGTACCTCACGCGCCCCACGGTTCCGTCTGTCCCTTTCGACGTTTTTTCGCCTCCCATGCCTGAGCCGTTTATGATTTGCGGCTTGCCGGAGAGTCCGCGGGACTCCCACCATTCGGCGATCACGTCGGTGCCTTTGGGCCACGTGCCCGGTTCGCCGTACTTGATGGCGCCCATCGTCTTGAAGAGCATTTCGGAGACGAAGTTGCTTGACCACTTGAACATGTGCCTGACGAACTCTGTAACCGGCTCGCCGCCGAACGCGTAGAACGCGCCCTGGGTGATGAGGGTGTCGGGTGTGCGGCGGCGGTGCGTGCGGCCGTCTATGCGCAGGCCCTGTTCGATGCACTGGGCGCGGAAGGCGCCGCCGAACGCGTCCCAGGACTGCCACATCCTGCGGTAGGTGTAGCCGGGCTTCTCTTCTATGCCCATAGTCCCCTTTACGTTGATCTGCGTAACGCCGCCGCTCAGTTCCGTGCTGACATCGAGTTTCCCCTTGTTGCCGGCGACGGTGGTGGCGGTGTTGTTGACTCGGAAGCCCTCTACCCTGGGGAACATATCTATGAATATGGGCGCGCCGACCTCCGTGCCGGGGCGGTGGTGGACCCCTACGGAGCTGTAGTTGGCCGGGAGGGCGCTTATGAGCGACTGGTAGGAGCGGCTTTCGCGTTCGGAGAAGCCGGGGCCTACGCCTACGTCGTCGAAGAAGAAGTTGTCTATTATCAGGTCGCCTGTTACCCTCTTGACGCCGCGGTGGCGCAGGTGCTGGACCAGCAGCCAAATTTTCTCGGCGTTGAGGCCGGGGTCGCCCGCTCCCCGTATGTACAGGTTGCCGCGGATGATGCCGGAGTCGGCGTCGAACACCCCGTTGGTGTAGACCCTGGTGGTGTGGATGTAGTTGGGCCCGAGTATCTCGAAGGCTGCCGCGCCGGTAACGAGCTTCTGCACCGAGGCCGGGTTCATGGGGGTGTCGGCGTTAACCGCGACGACGATGGAGTCGTTGGAGAGGTCCTTGAAGACGACGCCCAGGCCCCCCGTGTCGTACTTGCGGGAGCGCATGAGTTCCTCGATGCCGGCCTGCAGGGACTGCGGCTGGGTTGCGAAACCGGCGCCGCAGAGTACAAGCAGAGCCGCCGTTACTGTGATAATTTTTGTGCTGATTTTCATGCTTTTTCGCCTTCGCGCCCCCCTGGAACCATTTTTTTTAGATTTTTCTTTCATTCCACCCCCCCAAAAATCTATATTTAAGAGTGTGGTGCTAATAGCAATATAATTTTTTATTGCGGGAGTTAGCAATATTTTTTAACAAATTTCGGGAGTTACGAAATGTCCAAATACGCAATAGCGTTTATCGCGCCCTCCGACAAGGCGCAGCTCCGCCACGGGATCGTGGATGGCGAGAACAGAGAAGCGGCGCTCAGGAGCTTCTTCGGCGACAACGCCGTAGAGTTCTACTCCAACGACGAGAGCGGGTTCCTGTACTTTAAGGAAGACTTTTTCTTTGACGGCAACCCGTCGGGAAGCGTCATCGAACTCGGGTAAATGAGCACTTCTTCAATAGGGGTCTGCTTCGGCTCGTCCGCAATCAAGATGGCCGAAATCATCCGCGACGGGGACTGCATCCGCATTGGTCGGGTGGAGTCTGTGAGCCACGAGAGTAACCCACGCAAGGCCTTCTTAGAGCTGATCGACAGGGTCGACGTAGCCGGGTACGACTTCGGGATGTTCACCGGGCGCAAGTTCAGGGACCTGGTCAACGCCAAATCGATAACCGAGCCGGAGTGCATAGAGTACGCCCTGAGGTTTCTGAGCGTTAGCGGGCAGTACGACGTACCCGCGCAAAAACCGGGCGCCGTAGCGAGCCTCGGGTCGGAAAACTTCATTGTCTACGCGCTCGATGATGACGGGATGATCTCCACCGTAGAAACCGGCAACAAGTGCGCGAGCGGAACCGGCGAGTTTTTCCTGCAGCAGATACGGCGGATGAACGTAGGCGTGGAGGAAGCGGTCGCCCTCGCCGCGGAATCGGAAGAGTTCAAGGTGTCGGGGCGCTGCTCGGTCTTCTGCAAGAGCGACTGCACCCACGCCCTCAACAAAAACATCCCCATCGGACGGGTCAGCGCAGGGCTGTGCAGGATGATGGCGGAAAAGATTTTAGACCTGCTCGAAAAAGTCCCCAACAAAAAAATCATCGCGGCCGGCGGCGTTACGCATAATTCCGTTATAATGAAGATGTTGAGGGAACACGTGGATGACCTTCACATCCCGGAATTCGCAGACTGCTTTGAGGCGGTCGGCGCGGCGTACTACGCGCTTGTCAACGAAACATCGCTCGGCATAGATAAAAACCATCTATTGAAGGACGGCGGGACATCATTCACTTTGCTGCCACCTATCGAGATGGGGAAGACGCTGGTGCGGTTTGAGGATATCAAGCTACAGAAGGCCAAGGATGGGGATGAGTTGATACTTGGGCTTGATGTAGGGTCTACGACCACAAAAGCGGTTGCACTGAGGACGAAGGACAACGCAATTGTCGCGTCGATATACTTGAGGACAAACGGCAATCCCGTCAAGGCATCCCGCGAGTGTTACTCCGCAATTTTAGAGCAGATAACCGTCCCCGTAAATATAATCGGGCTGGGGACGACAGGGTCGGGGCGGCAGATAGCCGGTTTACACGGGGGAACCGACGGCGTCATCAACGAAATTATCGCGCACGCTACCGCGGCGGCTTATTTTGACAAGGATGTGGATACTATCTTTGAGATAGGCGGGCAGGACGCCAAATATACCTTCCTCACAAACTCGGTGGCGTCCGACTACGCGATGAACGAGGCTTGCAGCGCGGGGACGGGGTCGTTCCTTGAAGAATCGGCCGGCGAGACCCTGAACATAGGCTACAAGGAGATTGAGGGCATAGCCATCAAAAGCAAGCGCCCGCCGAACTTTAATGATCAATGCGCGGCGTTCATCAGCTCCGACATCCGCACAGCGTCGCACGAAGGTGTGGCCAAGGAGGATATCGTCGCCGGATTAGTCTACTCCGTGTGCATGAACTACGTCAACAGGGTCAAGGGGCAGAGGCCGGCAGGAAATAAGATATTCATGCAGGGCGGCGTATGCTATAACAAGGCTGTCCCGCTGGCGATGGCCAACCTCATCGGCAAAGAGATTATCGTCCCGCCCGAACCCGGCCTGATGGGTGCCTTCGGTGTTGCGCTGGAGGTTAAGGACCGAATTGAGAAAAAGTTGATGGAAGCCTCGTCGTTTGACTTGAAGACGCTGGCCGACAGAGAGGTCCACTACGGCAAGCGCTTCGTATGCGCCGGCGGGAGCGAGCACTGCGACCGCAAGTGCGAAATTAATACCATGATTATTGACGACAAAAAGTTCCCGTTCGGCGGGGCCTGCAATAAATATTACAACATGATACATCACGTACAGTTTGAAAAGAGCGAGTTTGATGATGTAGCCGTCCGCCAACACATGGTATTCAATGATTTTGCGGCGGTATCAGCCAATGACGCTGTTAATACCGGTCGAATCGACCCGTCAGCGGGCAAAAAGACGGTCGGCATCAACAGAGCGTTCCTGACAAACACATTCTATCCATTATACTCGTCGTTCTTTACATCGTTAGGATTAGAGATAGTGATGTCTCCGTCTATAAGCGTAGACGGCATGAAGCGCAAGCGCTCGTCGTTCTGCTATCCGGCGGAAATAGCGCACGGTGCCTTACACAGTTTGCTGTGCGCTGACCCTGATTTCCTCTTTTTGCCGAAGATCGTAGAACTTTACGTAGAGGGAATGCCTGTCCGCAAAAAAGAGTATCAATGCACGTGCCTGCTGCTGCAGTGCGAGCCATACTATTTGAAGAGCGCGTTTAAGGATATGCTGACGAAGACGAAGCTCCTCTCCCCTAACATCGACTTTTCAAAAGGCTACGAGACGATGGAGGGGACGTTCGTCCAACTAGCGCAGGAATGTGGTTGCAGTGTTGATCAAGGCAAAAAAGCATTTCACGACGCGCTAAACGTTCAACGCGAATTTTTTGCCGCTTTGAGAAAGCGCGGCGAGGAGGCTCTGAAAAAATTAGAGGAAGACCCGACCAAAATCGGCATCGTCCTCTTCGGCCGCCCCTACAACGCTTTTGCTGACGAGGGCAACCTCGGCATCCCCGGCAAGTTCGCCTCGCGCGGCGTTGAGGTCATACCATGGGACATGCTGAATTACTCGTTAGAGCCCTGCTCGTTAGACATAAACTGGGCGATAGCTCAAAACATCCTCCGAACCGCAAAAATTGTTCAGCGCCATCCGCAGTTGTTCGGCGCGTTCATCACTAATTTCAGTTGCGGGCCTGATTCTTTCGTAGTAGGCTACTTCAGAGACATCATGAAGGACAAGC
>Ga0123356_10006044_pt1 | contig 12278 bp, 10 predicted proteins | sample TergutEmb28metaG_2_FD_92546 | JGI IMG/M metagenome (GOLD analysis project Ga0123356, IMG submission 92546) | Embiratermes neotenicus P3 segment gut microbial communities from Petit-Saut dam, French Guiana - Emb289 P3 | ecosystem: Host-associated > Arthropoda: Insects > Digestive system > Gut ... | reverse complement strand
GACGGTCGCAAGGATCCGGCGATGATGAAGAAACTACCGTCGAGGTGGCAAAACAACGCGAAGGTTGTAATGTGTTTTGGACTCATCGGCACAAGTATGTTCACTCTTTCAGGCTGTTGGGGTAGCAGAGGTGGCGGGATGCCCGGCTTTGGGCATCATGGTGGCAGCGCTTCTATGCCAATATATGTTGGACAAGATACTGAGCAGGAGATCTCCGGCAATAATATAACAGAAAATGGCACAGAGTACTTCGTGCCAACACAAGTTATTATTGATGAACTTGAACTCCGGGCTCATTACGGCGGTTCAGCAAGCGGACCGTTTTATGTAGTATACATGACTGAGCAGGAAGCAATGAGCATCATCCGCTCACAACTGGAAATCCTCGGTCTTCGCTTTGATGCAACCCCTCCTGATAGTGTTGTAGAAATAGAGGATGACTTTACTCTTTCTGTCAGCAGATACGGTCTTGACTTATTCGATAAGGGCAATATGGTCGCAATAGCAAATGTAGGATCCAGTACGGGAAGCTGGCGAGCGGATCATGTCGCAGAAGGGTTTGAGCAGCAAGATAATAAGTTTGTTGTAGGCACGTTTTACACTCCGGGGCTAAGCCCGGACCGTGAGTTTGGTTTTTCGTGGAATATGAATTTTGATGAAGATACATGGGACATCATCGAACCGGATTACGAAGAAATAGCAGACGCAAAAGAGAGAGCGAGACCAATACTGGAAGAACAGCTCAATGCACAAATCCAAGAGTTTGTCGAGTTTCTAATATCAGAAGGAATACTGCTATAGGATTGTCGGCAGTCTGATTTAAAATATATGAAGCATCAAAATAGTAATACTCAAAATGAACCTAATAATGTAAGTAATTACACCTTAAGTCATTCTAAGTTTGTCACCGGTGTGTTTATTGTTTGTGCTTATGCTTCTCTCGGACTTGCGCATTTAATTCAACTAGATGGACATGGAGTTATTTCATATTTATACATTTCACCGGTTACTCTTTTTTGTGTCTGGATGGCAATCCTATCAGTAAAGTGGAAAGTCAAAGTCAGAGGCGATCGTATCACCGTGTATTATCCTTTTTTTAAGCCATACAGCTTTACTTTTCAAGAAATTACAAGAGTAAAACATGGGCTTTATCTGGTCGTTTATAAAAAAAGGAAAAGAGTCCTTTCTGTAGATAAAATCGCAACCGGGTATCATTACTTGTTTAAGCAACTATGCGAGCTTGATAAAATGGATGGATATCAGGATAAAGACAACTTCTCGAGTAAACCAATAATAGCTGTAGTTATTTTGTCATTTGCGATGTCCTTAGGTTTCGCTTGGATTTCAATAGGGCTTGCATTCGAAGTAGGTACTATATCCTTTACAGTTGCTTTACTTGCAATCATTGCGATAACACTTCTTTATCTGGGTTTTTTAGTTTTAAGATATAGAATAAAGGTCAAAGGTGACAGGGTTTATGTTCGCCGTGCGTTTAGCGAAAAAAGGTACTCGTTCAGTAAGATAAAAAAAGCAGAAATAGATTTTGATAGCCTTAGAGTTAAAAGACTTTCTGTTTACACCAAAAATAAAAGGTTAGTCAGGATTCTGAAGAGTGATGTAGGCTATATAACATGGCTTAAGAAGCTTGATAGCGAGGGAGTGAAAGTCGTCTACAAGGGAGATTGAAAAGTTTCAATAACGCCAAATATTGCCACACTTTTAGGATGACTAAGAGTGTGGTAAAAATAATTTGTGCATTATTTTTTAGTTTGATGCAACTTTCTTTTGACACGGTTCGTGTTATATATAAGATGAAAGAATACTTTCATCAATAATAATCATTTTTGAAAGGATCGAGTATGATGAAGAAATTTCCAAAGTTGTTGGCGGCATTGCTAGCTGTAATGTTGCTTGTTGCTTGCGCTGACGATAGTGCTGATTCAGAAGAAAAACTGCTATCAAAGACCGGTGTGCCGGAAGAAGTTGAGGAAACAGCACCGATTATCGAAGCGGTACCGGATGTGGTTGAAGAGGAGCCGATTCCGGAAGAGCCGGAGGAAGAGGATCCTGCTGGGTTCGTGCCACAACCACTGGATTCACACGTTACTCGTGCATTGACATCGAGAGCTATGCGAGAGTTTGAAGCGGAGCATGCTGTGACGACAGAACAGGAACGGTATCTTGCTTTTGGTGCATATGTTTTGACGAATAACAGGGAGTCGATCCGCGTGTTTGCAATGGGGGATTCGGGGAATCAAGCCGCGATGATTTTACGGGATTTCTGGGGTGTTGAGGACCGCGAAAGTGCAATGACACAGTTGGAGCAGTTATCGACAGCAAACGGGCAATCCCCGGTTGCGGATGATATATACCGTACTCTTGTTTTGACCGATAGTTTTGAGCATTTAGATGGAGTTACTATGTATCTTCTGGGGATTGAACCAAGAGGGCTGGATAATGTGTTCAGCAGTGCCGAGAGAAGAGTCGAACGAATGGAACTTGAGCTTGAGAGTATGATGGAACTCCTGGAAGCTGATGAAGAAGATCGTGAAGAAATTTTTCAGTTGCTCGTCTACATGCAAGCTACAGAACGTATAAATAACGGGTTAGACGCTTATATTGGAGCAAAAGAAATGCTAATAAACTTTCTCGGCTTTACCGAGGAAGAACTCCTGGATCTTCCTACTCTTGCAGCATGGGACTACGGTAGAGTAGCTATAATTGCACGATACGGAGTTGCAGCCGGGTATTTACAAGAAGATGTAGCGTGGGAGTATTTACAAGCCGCTGCGGAAAATGCTGCTGAGATATACACTTGCTGGCGTCAATATACGGCAGCACATATTTTGGGGCGTGCTTTGGCTTTCGGAAATGACTCAGATGACTTTCGCCATTCGCTTAATTTCTTGCTGTATCATCCCGAAAGTTCGTTTCAAACGATTAATTTTAAATAATTTTAAAAGCTGTGAAACTTTTATTAGCTTTGATGCGTGTTAGTAGTATAGCACTTGACAAATGCAATAACGCAATGCCAAGTCTAAAAAATAAATTTTAATATAGGAGAAAGAAATGAAAAAGTTAAACACATTAGCAGCAATAATCCTTTGTGCGATGCTCTTACTCGCAGCTTGCGGGGAAGGGTCGTCTCCTCCCGAAGAGGAGAGCGCCGGTGAGGTATCACTGGGCAAACCGTTTGAGTATAACGGTCTGGAAATCACACTATCAAGAAATATTGGATTCACGCAATTCAGAAGCAGACATTCCGACAATGACGGCGCATATGTCTTTTATATCCCGACAACCGTCAAAAACATCGGCGAGACAGCCAATGGCTTGAATATGTTTGAAGTTACAGTGTTCTCACCTGAAGGAGTCAGTCTGACGAACGCTTCAAACAGCTTTGAAATCGAATTTGCTTTTGAAGAGGAAAGCATTTTCACGATAGGCAACATACAGCCGGATATAACAAAAGAGGGCAATATTTACGTAATGTACGACAGTGATGGTGAGCATATCATTATGTTCGACAACCATACAGATTCAGTCGAAGTAAAGTTCGACCTTACGTTTAATTTTGCTGCTGTTCCTCAAACGAAAACAGAATTCGAAATGGGTGAAATGCTTGACGTCAACGGGTTAGAAGTTACATTCATCAATGATTTATCGTGGGGTCATATTCGAAAAAGCTGGTCAGACAATGATGGTCAGCCCTACTTCTTCTTACCTGTGAGTTTACGCAATACATCTGATGAAGCAAGAGGTTTCCCGTTCGGCTTTGATATCTTCGGTCCGAATGGACAAGCATTGGAGAGTATCGTATGGGATATTGATGAAGAAGATATTACAAGAGCCAGCGATCTCTTACCGGGGGCAAGTGCAATGGGATTTCTTCATGTTTTATATGTCGGAGATGGTGATTATACTCTTCACTTCAACGATTGGAGTCTCTTGGATGACTTGAGTGTCCGTCTGCCGGTTACGCTAGGTCCTGATGATTTGCCGGAGATTCAAACAGAGTTTGCTTTAGGAGAGACATTTGTATTTGATGATCTGGAAATCAGAATAATCGATGATGCCGAGTGGGGAGTGATCGATGCGCGCTGGTCAGACCTGAATGGAAGAGACGTACTCATGCTACCTGTTACAGTGACAAATGTTGGTGATTCAGCCAACAGTCTCGGCTGGAACGTCAAACTTTACGGATCAAACGGCATCGAGCTGGAAAACATTTCATTCTACACTGATGATGATAACGTTTTGAGATCCGGAGATATAAGACCGGGCGCTTCCCTACAAGGAAGAATTTACATCCTATATGATGGCGACGGTGAATATGTGATCGAGTTCTCAGACTGGCGTGAAGGTGATCTCCAGGTCATATTCTATGTCAGAAAGCCAAGCTAACGCATTAAAAAACACATGACGAGGGTTTGATAATGAGTCAAACCCTCGTTTTTTTGTATATATTACACGTTGCGTAATATTTCTTATGTGGGTATAATTAGGTGCTATTGTGTTAAGAATATTGAGGGAGAAATTGATGAAACTAAACGTAATAAATCTGGAGAAAAGTTATGATACAAAGCCTGTTTTGACAGGGGCTTCGTACACATTTGAGAAGGGGAAGATATACGGGCTTTTGGGCAGAAACGGCGCAGGAAAAACAACCATGTTCAACTGCCTTACGGAGAACATTCCGCTCGATGGCGGTGAGGTGACTATCGAGGAAAACGGTAATGCACCACGCCAGACGACTGTTGACGATATTGGCTTTGTGTTTACCGAACCGCATTTGCCGGAGTTTATGACGGGGTATGAGTTTCTCAAATATTTTATCGATATAAACAAAGATAAAATAGGCAGACCTATCGACATTCAACATGAGTTTTCTACAGTCGATTTTCAGCCTGACGACTGTCATAAGCTTATCAAGGAATATTCGCACGGTATGCAAAATAAGGTGCAGTTACTTGCTTTTTTGATACTGCAACCACCTGTGATTTTACTCGATGAGCCGCTTACTTCGTTTGATGTTGTAGTTGCTTTGCAGATAAAGAACCTGATCAAGTCGCTAAAAAATGATCATATCATCATATTTTCAACCCATATTCTTGAGCTTGCGCAAGATCTATGCGACGAGATAGTCATCCTACATAACGGGAAGCTGTCGGCTTTGGATTCAAGCAAACTCCATGATAAGGATTTTGAGAAACAAATCGTGGAAATGCTCACCGAGGAGAATGCCGATGCTTGAACTGACTCTGCTCTCTTTTAGAGTGCGATATACCATGGCAGCCAATCGTCTACTGCACTTTTTGAGACGGTTGCCTGTACTGAAAAAAGTGATTCCGCAAAGTGTGTATGGAGATCATGTACTCAAAGCAGTTTTAACAGTTTTAGGTACTCTTTTTGTTGCGTCGAAAAAACTCATGATGCACATAATGTACATGTTGTTTCTGGTTGTGGTCGGAGTGTTTGTGAACCAGGTCAATGTATATGGCGGGTTTGCCGGTTTATTTGCGGCTGATTCATGGTTTAATGGAATGACTGCGACTAGTGTTGCTCACTATATACTCTTTGCGTGGTTTATCATCAGCTTCATTGGCAGTCCTGCGCAGTCGAACATCATCGATTACGACGGCATCAAAAATGATGAGATCATGCTAAACTATTTACGCGCGGATCCTGCTCTGTACGGAAAATCCCGAATCGTTATAGATCGAATATCAAACTTCGTTTTATATGTGCCGTTTCTTATCATTGCCTTTTTGATTGCACGATTACCTATCTGGGGTGTTTTGACAGCGCTAATTTTGTTTACAGCGATCCGAATGGTTGGCGATGTGATAAATCTGGCGATGTACAAAAAGTTTCGTTATCATTTCGGACGTTATCCGCTGGCTTATCCGGGGTTAGCGATTTTACTTGCTGTTGTAGTTCTCGGTCCCGTTTACACGAATATGACAGATTTGGTTGTTGCGTTGATGATAAACCCCATCGTTGCTCTGGTTTCACTGCCAATAGGCTTTTTTGCGTGGTTATATATCAAGGATTTCCCGCTTTATAGGAAAATGCTGATCGAAAAGATACAAAGGTACAATTACCAGTTGAATAAATATGCAGCGTACCAGGCAGGCGGAAATACACTGGACTTTGTAGACGCAAAAAAATGGAGCAAGAACCTTCAAACAGAGGATCTGCAGCTTGATAAGGATAAGTATGACCATAAAAAGGGCTTCGAGTACCTGAATGCGATTTTTTTCGACAGGCACAGCATGTATTTCAGAAAGAAGCTGCTTATACGGTGTTTGATATTCGCAGCGTTGCCTGCAGCCGCAGTTTTACTCACATTGTTTGGATCTGCGTTCGGCATGTATTCTATTGCTGATATGCTTGGTTTTGGGGATACTCTGCTAAGTGACTTTTTTTATCTGGCACCTGTGTTCTTCTTTATCATCTATATTGCTTCGATGGGAAGGATAGCAACAGCTTCTGTATTTACAAACTGCGATATCCATATGCTGCATTACCCGTACTATCGGACAAGTGAAACGATTTTTGCGTCATTTAAAGCGCGGCTCAAAGCGATTTTACGTTATAATATTGTAATTACGACGATTATGTATTTCTCTGTTGTTTCAACGCTTGGTCTTGTTTTTGGGGATATGGATTACTTGCATGCGGGTGTTTTCTTTGTACTGCTGACGGCTATAGGTGTTTTCTTCGCTTTTAATGATCTGTTTCTGTATTATGTCATACAGCCATACGATGAAGCCGGAAAAGGAAAAAGCATAGTTTACACGATCATAAACTATGCTATATACGCTATTGCATGGTTCAATTTTTATGCCAGGTTCGATTTTTACCTTTACTCGGCAATCATCGTTATTGCGACTTTCTTATACTTTGGAGTAGGTATTGTGCTCCTGCGAAAGCTTGCGCCTAAGAGGTTCAAGCTGCGGTAGATTCAACTTGTGCTAGATTCAACTTGCGGAGTTTTAGTGCCTTAGCGGTGAACTGATGCTTTAACGGAGAGTTTGCTTCCCCGTGATAGGAACTGAAGGCATCCGTATATTATATTGCGGAGTCGGGGTGCAACGTATTCCTCCTTGCTCGGTGCTAATTGCTGTGCGTATACATATGTCAAATCCAGAGCCGGATCCATCAGCACGAAGGTGCCCGCAAGACCGGACCAGCCAAACTCGCCGATGCTGCTGTTACTGCCTCCGCTTGCTTTGTCAACCATTGTTCGAACGCCAAGACCGTAGCCGTAGCCACTGTGATGTAGCCAGTTATAGTCACACATCCGGGCTTCGTCGAGGTGGTTAGTCCGCATGAGTTCAATAGTGGCTTTGCTTAAGAGTGGATGTTTGCCTACGCTGCTTGCCCAACCTTTACTGCCTGTAATTGCACCACCTGCGCTGCTGCCACACGCACACGCGACAGTGGCACATAGAGTATTGGCAAATTTTGCATAATCATCCACAGTGGATATGAGGCCCGCTCCGGGGCTTTCGTATTTATTGTCAAGATCATAGCGTATAGGTAGTGTTTCCGGAGCTGAATACTTTTTAGTTTTCTCATTATATGAGTAGCACTTTACTAAACGCGATTCTTTTTCTTCCGGTAACTTGAAGAACGTATCCGTCATACCAAGCGGGGAAAAGATGTTTTCATCAAAGTACTCACCCAGAGACTTACCGGAAAGCACTTCAATCAAATAGCCAAGAACGTCGTGGCTGAAGCCGTAATGCCAATGTGTGCCCGGCTCAAAGTACAATGGGTCTTTGGATATCGCAGTGGAAAACTCCGCTAGCGAGTAGTTTCCTTTTTTCCTTTTGCCCATCCTTTCGAGTGCGGGTGTTTTTTCATATGTCAGCCCGGATGACATGGTAAATAAGTCCACTATGCGGATAGGATTTCTTGCCGGCTCTATATAAACCTCGCCATTATCCCTGACATGACGGACTTGCATGTTTTTAAACTCGGGCAAATATTCAGAAACGGGATCAGTCAGTAAAAAGAGTCCTTCCTCAAAAAGACGCAGAGCAGAGACACATGTTACTACTTTTGTCATAGAGTAAATAGGGTACAATGTGTCCGGCATTATCGGGGTCTGAGTGTCAATATCGGCAACACCTGTTTGATGCCGGTAAACCTCTTTGCCTTTAATATAAATCGCCAGGTCTGCACCGGGGATCCCGATGTCTTTTAATGAATCCAAAAAATGAGTAACTCTTGAAAAATCCATACAATTCACCTCTCCTTAATAGCTTCAACTTCAATCTCCTATGAAGAAGCTATAGCTTTTTCCGGTAATTGTCAAGACTATAACAGATATTATCGTTGATGCTAAATAATCCCATAGCACGGATACTATACTTTTTTATGTAAAAGTGCAAATTAAACTGTGATATAATGTGTATCACAGTTTGTCTTATGATGTATTTACTTAACGTAGTTTAAAGCCAAGTGATGTTTTTTGCGAGGAGAAAAAATGAACGAGAAAATCTATGAATATGACGCGGTCATCCAATCATCCGCTTCCGGCAGAGGTGGTGCTTATGTGCCTTTTCCGTTTGATGTTCGAGCGGAGTTCGGAAAAGGGAGAGCGAAAGTCCACGCTACTTTTGACGGCGAACCATATGACGGAAGCGTTGTCAATATGGGCGTAAAAAACGCAGACGGTTCAATATGCTATGTTATCGGTATACTCAAAGATATACGCAATAAGATAGGCAAACAGCCTGGGGACAGTGTACACGTAACGATCAAGGAACGATAAGCGCAAGCATATGCTATATTTTTAAAAACACGACATTCAGTCGTCTTGTTTGTCGTGTTAGAATGATTTTATCAAAAATTAAAGGATGGATATACCATGAGTAAAAAAACAATCGCTAAAGCAGAAGAAATCATAAAAAGCAAAACAGCGGCGGAGAATATGGGAGTAGGTGTTGCTTTGTCGTTACTGGATAACGAAGGGTACCCAACTACGTCAACACTTTCTATTTCTAAAGCCGATGGTATCCGCCAAATTACTTTTGCAGCTCAACTTGATTCAAACAAAGCAAAACGCGCAAAAGAAAACAGCCGTGCATCTATTTGCATATTCGATGACGACTATGAAGGTGGTGCCTACTACAATATTACCCTTGTAGGAGATATAGAAGTAGTAACCGACAGAGATACGAAAAAGGAAACTTGGTATCAGGGGCTGGAAGAGTATTATCCAAATGGCGGGCTGGAAGACCCTAACTATTGCGTCTTAGTATTTACCACAAAACGCTATAACTTATGGGTTGATATTAATGAAGCAGAGGTAGCAGGAAGCTTTTAGCTTAGCTAAAATCGTGGAGCGTTGAGCAACGAGATGAAAAAGACAAAGCAGTCCAGGAGAGCTTATAACTCGGTCAAGATGTCCCCTTCTTCTAAACGAAGTGAAAGTGGGGGTACAAAACTGATCAGCAGGTGGGAGTTCAATCTCCGACCTCGTTGAAACGCTTGATTAAATGACTTTGCTCGGCAAAGGAAATTTGATTTCTTGTTTGAAGGAAAAAGCAGCAAACCTTCGATCAGTTCTGATTTCGCCTGTCGCATAGTGCGATTGCGTTGCAACTGTAATATATAGTTGATTGCATCGACGACAAGTGTGCATTTAGCATTATTGAGAAAAAATATGCTAAATGCACTTTACTCTTTTCGCTCGATATGATATAGTGATATTGGTATGGAGGTGGTAGATTTCAAGTATGCAGATGTCTTAGATAGTATCACAAACGACACATTTTCGAGGCAAGATGTCCTGGATGCCATTTTGCAAACATATCCTGATTACAATACCAACTCATTTGATCGGCATTTCTCAAGGTTGTTAAACAGCCATTGTGCCGAGGGTGTCGGAGAAAATGTATATATAAGAACGAAACAGGGGGAAGTAAGAAGGGTTTATACTCATGACTTTCCAAGCGATGCCTTTTTGGATGTAGAATCATTTTTAACCGAAGAGTTCCCACTTGCCGATTTTATTGCCTGGGAGATAACTCAGCTTAACGAGTTCGTTCTCCATCTGTTGGCAAAGAACACAATATTCGTGATGGTGGAACACATATTGATGGATAATTTCTTTTATCGCTTACAGGATAAAAACTTGTCTGTACTCATCTCTCCATCAGCAGATGATATAATGCGTTACGCCGGTCATAATACCATTATTATCGATAGACTTACCTCGCGTTACCCAAAGAACAAAAAACAGCAGCATAGGATTTCTATAGAAAAGCTCATTGTAGACCTGTTTGCTGAGAAAACAGTTTGTTCAATGGTCAGTTCCGGGGATTATCCTACAGCTATGGAAACCATGTTTGACCAATACAGAATCAACGAAACAAGATTGTTCAACTATGCCAGAGCGCGATGTGTGGACGATAAAATCCGCAATGTCATAAGAGATCAAACAAACATTAGGCTTTACACGGATAGAGGGAAATGACATATGATATTAAGGAACAGTTTCACATTGGATCATATTAAGAAGCTACAGGCTGAGTATGGACGCGATCCTATACTATTGGAGAAGGCGATTTTTGCGTTTGGTTTACTTGAGTCTCTTGCAATTACAGGGCTTGATTTTGTGTTTAAGGGTGGAACCTGTCTTCTTTTACTGTTGCAAAATCCAAGACGTTTATCAACGGACATAGATTTAGTGACCAAACCCGGTACAGACATAGACGAATACATAAACAGGGCGGCAGAGATTTTTCCATTTATCCGGTGCGAAGAACAGCATAGGCAAGCTGTACGGAATATTGAGAAAAGACACTTCAAAATCATGTATGATTCTCCCATGTATAGAAAAGAGCATAGTATCATTCTTGATGTTGTTTTCGAAGATAACTATTATCCGACTACAGTTACCGGCATGATCTCTAATGCATTGCTCGAGACAGAAGAACCATATACTGACATCAAAATTCCAACCCTGAACTGCATTTTGGGGGACAAACTTACGGCATTTGCACCAAAAACAATAGGTATTGCATTAGGAATTAATCGGGATATGGATGTAATGAAGCAACACCACGATGTTGCCGTATTGATTGATGAGATAACAGATTTTACAGAGGTCAAGAAGACGTATAAGAAGATAGCAGAGTTGGAGATAGGTTACCGTGAGCTTGATGGTGCTGGAATAAACGATACGCTTAAAGATAGCTTCAACACAGCTATAGCCATCATCGGAAGAGGAAAGATTTTCCCGAACGAATACAAGCTATTAATGAATGGCATCCGTCGCTTGAAAGATCACGTTATGGATAAATACACACCTGACGTTGTAGAGTCGCAGTCATGCCGTATTGCATACCTTATTGCTAACATAATGGCAGATAGTGATGATTTAGAGAAAATTACAGACTTTGATTTATACAAGGATGTCCTTATAACGAACCTTTCATATAATAAGCTGAACCATATTAAAAGAGCCAATTTAGTGGATTTCGCATATCTATACGAAGCGATTAAGCTGGTTGAGCAAGGGAGAGTAGGATAAAATGGTAAAATACTCTATTTCTCAGCATGTATGGAGGTCAATCTACCCCTTATTGATATTTTTTTGCATAGTGTTTTCTGTGAGCTCACTGTCCGGGTACATAGTATATGCAGTAGCTGAAAGCCGGCACGGATTGTGGACTGATGCCGCTGCAGAAGCAGCGGACGGCTTCATAATGCGGTATGGTTTATGGTTTCTTGTGTTAGCGAATATCATAAACTGTGTTTTCTTTATGATCATATGGCGTAAAACAAAGAAAGATCTTCCAAAGTATGAAAACACCAAACTCACAGTAACAGTAACTGCTCTGACGATCCTCTTATGTGCAGGTCTTCATTATACTGTTATATCGATTATTGATTTGACAGGTTTTATGTATTTATTTCCCTCCTTTATCGAAACTGCAGAAGAGATTGCCGCTGTTTTTGCTAACGCCGGTTTACTCGTGCGGATAATCGTAGCAGTCATTGCTGCGCCTGTTGTTGAAGAGATTCTTTGCCGAGGTATTGTACTGAATCGTCTCTTATTATGGATGCCTAAATGGGTCGCTATGCTAGTCAGCAGCGTTTTGTTTGGGGTGATTCATCTTAACATACCGCAAGGGCTACCCGCTTTCGTTATAGGAATCGTATTTTCAATGCTATATCTTCGATATAGAAACCTATGGGTACCGATAATTGCACACGCGGCATATAACTTCGCTAATTTCGCTTTTTATCTTGTAATT
>Ga0123356_10006043_pt1 | contig 12278 bp, 11 predicted proteins | sample TergutEmb28metaG_2_FD_92546 | JGI IMG/M metagenome (GOLD analysis project Ga0123356, IMG submission 92546) | Embiratermes neotenicus P3 segment gut microbial communities from Petit-Saut dam, French Guiana - Emb289 P3 | ecosystem: Host-associated > Arthropoda: Insects > Digestive system > Gut ... | reverse complement strand
TTAGCGCCGAGTATGCATGGTCCTCACACGGCTGCGGTTGGGCGTTGGCGCCTCGTCACACTCATCTAGGCTGATTCTAAGGGTTCCGAGGCGACGGGGAAAGTGCCAAGGCTGTGCTTGCCAAGGCTGCGCTTGCCTAGACGCCGGTTCGACCATGACGACTTTGGTGCAAGACACCCACCGCCACGGTATTGTAGGAATGGTAGGACGACGCGGATTGTTAGCGATCAGGCGGCTCTCGCAACTCTTTGTAGGCGCTATCACATTCGCCGCCGCGCCCTGTTCGGCTCGACGCTCAAGGGCACGAAGCGTCCCGACAGTAATGTCGGCCTGCTGGTGGAGTTCGAGCCCGGCGCGACACCCGGGTTGAACGCGCAGCTTGCGTCGTGGGCGCGGCGATAGCTTTCTCCGCGGAGAAGAATGCATCGCTGACCGATGCCATTTCACAATCGAGCCCCGACACCGAACGCCCCGCGGAGATGGCGACTCTCAAGCAGCAGAACGACCTCATCGCTGGCATCACGGAGGAAGCGAATCACCTCGCCGCATCCATCCGAATTGCGTTGCGCGATGCGGCGGCGGCATGACACCGGCACACGGGCCATTGGATGGGTTCGCGGAAATCGCAGTCGTGCGAAAAGACGGCGCAAGTGACGCAGTGATTGAGCTTCGCTTCGGCTGCCGAGTCCGAGAAGGCCTTGGTGCCTTAACGATAAAAATCTTCTGCACGGAGTCTTCCCATGTCCGACAGGTTCGCGTCGTTCGCGAGGCAATACGTCAGTACCCTCGAGGCCGCGCGGTGGCTCGGGATTTCCGCGCCTACGTTGGAGAAGTACCGCACCGACGGCCGCGGCCCGACCTTTCGTTAACTTGGCGGTTGCGTGGTGTACGCCATCGGCGATCTAGCGGCCTGGCCTGATCAGTCGACATGCCATTCGACCTCCGACCCGTGCTACGTCGATGCTCGGGCCGCTGGCCGTGCCCATCGTTGAGGTCCCGGCGGACCATGCTCCGCGACTTCAAGCGAGCGGGCGAGCGAAGCCGGCGTGACCCCTTTATCGTTGCGACGGGTGATGCTGGTCCGCGCGACCAGCGTTCCATCGTATACGACCGCACCGGGGGGAACACACCTACTAGAGGTCGGGATACATACGGGCCTTGAGTGCTTGAAGCTGCCCTATGACTTCATAGTCCAAAATCCGGGTGAATCTCGGCACGTCTACGCCGTTTACGATTGCCGGCTTATAGAACATGTAGAGTGGTCGCAGATCGAACATTCCGCCATTCCGGTAGGCATAAGCGCCTTCGTATAGCGGCCTGTAAACCTGCATGAAAGCGTCGTCGGGACGGCAGTCATCTTCTGTGTGATGCCCAACTCCATAGATGTAATAGGCATAGTTGTTTAGTGGCCCATTCGGGTCGTGCTTGTAATGGTAGTAATAGCCGGGCTCCGGGCGATTATCCGGGGGCGGTACGTCGTATGCCATCGCGTCCTCGCTGCAAAATGAGGCAGGCTGAGCGCATTAAGCGTCGTGGCCGTGGTACCATGTCAATGTCAAGGTGGGACCTTCTTTTCAGACAAGGACCACCAACACGCCGTGGCGGAACCAGAGTTGCTAGAGGATGCGGTAGCGCTATACGTGGCAGTGGATCGTCACTGCCGCCTCAGGAGCCGGGCGGGCGAAGGTTCCTCGCAGACGCAGCGGAAGGTGATCGGCAAATTTCGGCACCCCGACATGAGCCAGCAGAGCCGGTGTCGGCAGGCCACGCTGAATGGGCAAGCTCGGAACCGGGGCCTGCGCGATGGTCTCGCAGCGCGCAGAACCGGTGACATTGGCTTGCAGGCGCGCCGGAGCAAGAGGGAGTACTGTGGCAGGATGCGGGTTGACCTGCCTACAGAGCGTCGTCCAACCCTCCAGATCAACTGGCCGTGCTTACGTCAGTCGGAGGTCCGCGCTGGATTCCGCCGTCATCGTCCTAACCTTTGAGTGGCCGCAGTCTCGTCCGGGCCAGCAGCGCTCTCACATCTCGGTTAACAGCCGTCGCCAGCACTTGTGCCGTGGCGAGCGTGACATTCTGTCTCCCCGACTCGACGAGCGAGATGTACTGCTGAAGCAGGCCTGTGGCTTCCGCGAGCTGTGCTTGCGTGAGGTCGAATTTCAGCCGCGCCGCTCTCAGGTTGGCGCCGAATGTCGCGACGATGTCGTCCTGATCGCGCTTATCCGTACGGGATCTGCCGGAGCTGCGTCTGGCCATCACAGTCAGCCTGCACCTCGGTTAGAGCCGAGCGTGTATCCTCCTCGCACGGCTGCGGCCGGGCGTTGGCAGCCCGTCAGACTCGTGTGGCCCGACGCTAGACGCTCCGAACGGGCGCGGGAAGTGCGCAAGCTGCGCTCTGGCGGCTGGGCTCGATGTCCTATTGTCGTCTGGCCCGTGCCCGCGCCAGTTGTTGCTTCAGCAAGATGTTGTCCTTCAGTGCGTTGGTGAGACCCCGCTCCTGGGCCTTCAGCTCTGCTTCGAGATAGGCATTGCGATCGCCGAGTCGCGAGACGTCCTCCTCACGGAGCTTGAGTTTCGATAGCGCATCGTGCAAACGATCGCGCATGCTCTCGACCATCTGCCGCTCGAATATGCCGTCCTTCGCTGGGTCGAAGTCGGGGATCCCCGCCGCAACGCGCGCATCGACAAGCCGGACGACTTTGCCGGCAGCTTTGAGCTGGGCACGATAGGCACGCTGTACTTCGACCTGCGGTGTAGGTCCGTCCGGCTTCGGGGGAGCCCGCGGCGCGGCTTTGCAGTCGGGGCCGGCGGTGTCGTGGGTTCCTTCGACATGACGCTTTTTATCATAACCGTTATCAGAAATGAAATGAGGCGGCTCGGCATGAAACAGGCCGGGTCTCAGTGGTCGGATCACCGCTTCGAACGACGCAGCGGCAGCCCACCGCCATATCCAGCGGCGCCATTTTGATAACGGTTATTAGATTGAGTTTCGCCGGAGTTATTGCATCATCTAACGTCCGGCGTTGTGGGCTGGGCCGGCCGAGGCCCGGTTTCCCCGCACCCAGCATTGTTGCGATGGTGACGTCCGGGGGCACAAACGCGATCCTGACTACGCTCAGTGCGATCGTTGGCGCCGTGGTCTTGCTGGGCAGTGCGCCGCCGATTGGAGGCTGGGCCGCCGTGCTCGCGATCCTTGGCAGCCTGTCTTGGGTAGCGGCGGACGGCGGCCACGCTAAACTGGGTGGTTGACGACACGCGCGATGCACCGGGTTTGCTGGAGGTGATCAGATAGCACACCTGGCGGCGTCTAACCGTACCATGACGCGGCGACGCGCGTCCGCAGTCCCAGGCGGACGCAACATACAGGCCGAAGTATTAGAAAATTTCCGCGGGATCCCAGAGAGGTCCAGAAAAGGTCTTCCAGCATGTCACGATTCCAACCCACCCGTGATGTCTCACAGATCTATGCTGTGGCAGAGAAATGGTTACATAGTTGCCTGATCAATGATGGATCCCTCTTCAGCGACCGTTCGCTTTGGTCGGCCGGCACAGTGGCGGAACTCGTGCAGCACTTCGTGCTAAATCCCATCCTGACCCCTGATATCAAGTTCGCCGATAAACTCAAAGACCAGTTATCCCCGTGCCGGCCAGAGGCCAAGCAACTCATGGCCGAATTTATCTACATGCTCATACTGTTCCAGACCAACCTGCGGCCGGATACCAAGCGGGACATGGTTCGTACCGTGTGGTCCTGGTCCGGAACCGGTCTTTCCACGGACCATCCATACCTGAGTGACGCCGTTCTCGTCGGCATCGGCTCCCCCGGGACAGCATTTCAGACACAGCGTTGGCGAGAACTGGCGTACTTCATTCAGGTGGTTGCCGAGTTCAAGAAGCAATCCAGCGGGGCTCGGGGGCGCCTCGGGTCAAAACCGGATGAATTTGCGAGGTGGCTGGACGCAATCGAGACTGAGGGATTCCGCCAGTTCCGTCATATCCTGCTCCACCTCATCTTCCCGGACGATTTCGAACGGATCACCCTGCGGTCCCATAAACGGCAAATCGCCCACGTCCTTGGTCACAAATCCATAGAGCAGGTCAAGGCACTGCCGGAAATCGATATCGACGTCGCCTTGCGTGCATTGCGGGCAGAGCTGTCCAAAGAGCGTGGAACGGACGACATCGATTTCTACGACGATATACTGCGCCCCCGTTGGCAAGGCGCTCCGGACCCGGATCCGCCATCGCAGGCGTGGCTGCTCAGCTGGAACCCGAGGCGATGGGACTGGACGACGTTCGCCCAGGACCGACTCAAGACGATGGGGGGCGAAGCGGTCACGAGTCGGTGGAGTTGTCGCAACGGCAAAGCTTTGCCCGGGGATCGCGTGTTTCTGGTTCGACTCGGCGAAGAGCCGCGCGGAGTCATTGCCCGCGGCAAGGCCATCTCCAAGCCTTATGAAATGGCCCATCGCGATGCTGTCCGCGCGGCTGCCGGGGATAAGCAACTCTCCATCGACGTCGAATTCGACGACATCCGCGATCCCCAGCAGGATGCGTTCCTGAGTGCGACTGATCTGGGCCGGCTTCCAGGGGGCCAGCACTGGACGCCCGAAAGCTCGGGGATAGAAATCGGTCCCGGAACGCTCCCTGCTCTCGAAGAGGCGTGGCGACGCCTTCCCAGGCCAAACGCAGTGCCGGGCAAGCCGGACCGGCCAGCCTACACCGTCGTGGACATGCACGCTGACGGCTGCTTCATCTCGGAAACGGAGACCGAGGCGATACTGGATAGTTGGCGTTTGAAGAAGAACCTCATATTGCAGGGGCCACCCGGAACCGGGAAATCCTGGCTCGCCAAACGCCTAGCCTACGCGCTGATCGGTTACCGGGACGACGCTCACGTCGTCTCCGTCCAGTTCCACCCAAATCTCTCCTACGAAGACTTCGTGCGGGGATGGCGCCCGCGTGGTGACGGACGCCTGGAACTGATGGACGGCGTATTCCTCGAAGCCGTCGAAGCGGCACGACGAGAGCCGGGAATCCCCTTTGTAGTGCTCATAGAGGAAATCAACCGCGGGAACCCGGCCCAGATATTCGGCGAGATGCTGACGCTCATGGAGGACAGTAAGCGTAATCGCGATGAGGCCATGAAACTGGCTTACCCGCGCCAGCCGCTCGAACGGGTCTATGTCCCCGATAACCTTTACGTTGTGGGCACCATGAACGTGGCCGACCGATCACTCGCGCTGGTCGACCTCGCGCTAAGGCGCCGCTTCGCGTTAGTGGACCTCGAGCCGCAACTGAACGACAACTGGCAGACATGGTTGATTGACCGCTTCGGGATCGAGCTACCCGTCGTCGACGAGATTCGTGGCCGCCTCGAGTCATTGAACAAGGAAATCTCCGACGATGACCGTCTGGGGGCACAATTCCGAATCGGCCACTCCTATGTGACCCCGGCGCCCGGCAGTGTGATCCAATCCGCTCCGCTCTGGTTTCGTCAGGTTGTCGAGACCCAGATCGGCCCGCTGTTACGCGAATACTGGTTTGACGATAAGACGGACAGGGCAACAAAGGCCCTCGAACGGCTCTTGAAGGACCTTTGATGCCCGTGGAATCGTTGGGGATCGCCGCTGCGCCGGAGAAACGGTCGGCCGGCGACCGGACGATCGGACGCATACCAGTACGGAACTTGTGGCTCCTGATGCTCTACGCCTCGGAGTTCATTCGCATTGGCGGCGAGGCATGGATCGGGTTGGACGAAGATCCGGAAGACCTGCCGAACCTCGTCGCCGAATTGCTGTGTCGCATCGTCGAGAAACGCCTTAGGCGCAACCTCAGCTCGGGTTACCAAAACCGCCAGGACGTTCTGACCAGAGTACGCGGTCGCATCGATGTGCTGCAAACCGAGCGCCGACGCTTACTGGAACGCGGCCGAGTCGCGTGTCGGTTCGAGCATCTCACCCTCGATACACCCCGCAACCGACTGGTGCGATCGGCGCTCGAGACCTTGGCCCGGATCGTAGCCGGCCATGACCTCCAATACCGGTGCCGCAGACTGGGAGCTGACTTTGTCGCGCTCGGCGTCGGCCCGAGAAAGCCTACCGCCGTCGAGATGTCCGCAGACCGGTTCGGACGGCGCGATGCCGATGATCGCGCCACGGTGGCATTGTCGGAGCTCGCCCACGATCTGGCACTCCCCGCGGAAGACGCAGGGTCCAATCTGCTGTTTGCGCCGAATCGCGAAGAGGTGTGGGTGCGCCGCCTCTATGAGAAGGCGGTTGCAGGATTCTATCAGGTCACGCTGCGGGACCGGGGATGGGACGTGCAGGCCGGCCGACAGTTGAGTTGGCCCGTGGACGCAGGCACGACTGGGATGTCCGAGATACTGCCGGGCATGCGGACCGATATCGTCCTGACTCTCCGCGCCCGCGAACGGCGCATCGTGATAGACACGAAGTTCAGCGCCATCGTTACGCCGGGCTGGTACAGGGCGGAGCTTCTGAAAAGTGGTTACCTCTACCAGATCTACGCATATCTTCGCTCGCAGGAGGGGGACACGATCGCCGACCGGGCTGAAGGACTGTTGCTGCACCCTGCTATCGGTGGGCAACTCGTTGACGAAGCCGTCCGTATGCAGGGGCACGTCATCAGGTTCTCGACTGTAGATCTCAGTGCCACGGCAGCGGAGATCCGTCAGCGCTGGTTGCATGTTGTCGAGAAACCTGTCTTGCAGTTCAATTGAGTCGCCGACTTACGAATGTCTGTTTTCCACCCATGCCATTCCGAGGAAACCTACTTTACGGGCGAACGCGACGGGCAGATCGTCCGACGCCGTCAGAGTGTCGCTGTCGCAACCGGTCAAAACCGCTGCGCCGAGGTACACCCGCCAAAACTGGCGACGCGGTTCGGGGCGAGTTCATTTTGCACCACCTCGCAACGGGGCTGGGATCTCGCTCAGAGTGTACCAGCAATGTGCGGTCTGGATCCGAAACTAAGACGCCATAACGGAACCTAACCCAGGAATCAGAACGCCGTGATGATATGGCTGTTGGTATGGGGCAGGAGGCGGAGCGCAAAAACCGCTATTTCTGAACAGCTTAGAGCAAAGCGCGATTCCGCCCCTGACCTCATTGGCACGGGCCCGGCAGGCGCGGGATGACGCGAGGCGCCTGCTGGCCGACGGATTCGATCCCGCGGCTGAAAAGAAGCGTCAGGCAGATGCCTGGGCTCGCGCCCCGACCTTTCGTGGCATTGCCGACGAGTATGTTACGAAACTGCGGCGCGAGAACCGGTCGGAAGCGACCATGGCAAAGATTGAATGGCTGTGGGGCTTTGCCAACGCGCGGCCGTCGGCCTTCCTGTCCTGTACCTCTTTGAAATCATTGAGGGAACTTTTGGGGCGAAGGGGTTCATCATTCCGACAGAAAAGGAGTGCGGCGGAAGGGTGGTAATCGATACAGGCGATACAAAATCGACGATACCCGACATCAACGCGATACCAATGTGAGATAGGACGATCGGCGAGGAAGAACCAAGGTTCATGTATGGTTCATTTCTACATGTGCCGTTACGGCCGCATCGCCCCGGGGGAAGCCATGCATGCCAGCGACTATTGAACAGTCAGAGTGGGTTCAGCGGGTCCTTCAAGTCGATCCGTCGCAGACAGCCTGGTCGGTTTCGAAGCCGTCGGACGCTACCATTCGCAGCACAGTAAAAGTCTGGAACGACGCGAAAGAGGTGGTAGACCGGCAGTTGAACGCACTTTACGACGTGTTGAGGAAAACGGGCATCCCGGTTCTCGGCGTCGTCGCCAGCGAGATTGAAAACGTAATGTGCAAATATCGAGTGGCGCTGACGAAGACGCTGATGGAATTCGACTCGTCACGTCTGGAAGGAAAGGCAGCTACGCGAGCGCGGGTACTGAAAGCGATTGACGTGTATCAGGCGAGCTTGCCCACAGACAAGTATATCGTCGCCGCTGACACCAACCCGTTCAAGATTCAGGTTACCGCCCGTGCGACGTTGGGGGCTGCACTCGACAAGCTTCGCCAGCAGCTCGCCGCGTGATCGAGCGACGACTGGTCTCAAACTAATCGCCAATGCAAACCGCGGCTCTGACCAAGGGGCAGAAAGACTATGGGCGACAGCGTACGGGCCGAAATCGAGAAGCGCTTGGAGTCAGTCGGCGCGATCTTCGACGACGATTTCGAGAAATGGTTGGCGGCAGTAGGCCATTGCATTCCGACCGGTTCCGCCCAGCCGTCACCGCCGCAGGTCACGGATCCTAATGCCGTTCCCGGCTTCGCCGCGGGAGTTCCCCCCACTCCGTCGCAAAACCCCGTCCCACAGAACCCATCGACCGTAGCAAGCGCTGCTCCGGCACCACAGCGGACATTCGATCAAGCACGCTTGGAAGCTGAGAAAACTCTTGTTGCGGCCGGCCAACTGGTTGACACCTGGATCAACCCGGCGAACCGCAAAATCGCCAAGGGACAACAGGATAAGCACGTCAAGGCACTTACCACCGCCACCACAGCCGGCAACCTCCCTGATATGGAAGCAGTCCTGGTTGCGGCCACGAGTTGGCGGGACATTTTAAGTAACGGGGGGGAACAATCGGTTATCGACGGGAAGACGAGCGCGGAGAACTGGCGCAAGGAGGCCGAATATTGGGTCGATCTGGCTACCAGCAACAATGGCGGTCAAACAGTCGGCGGGGCGAAATACAGACAAGGTACACAAGTACAAGCCAGTTTCGACTCACAGCCTGACATAGATACACTTGCGGCCCAAATCGAAGGATCCATCGTCGCCTTCCTAGATGCCAGGGCCGACGCTGCGCAATCCGAATTCACCCGGCGGTTGAAGACAGCGCTAGACTATCAGGAATGGGCTGACGGTCGCGCCACTCCGAATCCAGTGGCTACAAAGACATCCGAGATGCAGGCCGAAAAAGATCGCGGCGACCGAAACCTGAATCGCGAACAGGCTTTCACAACTTATGCCAACGCCATACAGGACGCGGACAAATTCTTGGATGACGTGCGAACCTCAATGATGCCCGAGTACGAACGAGCCGAAGACCTCATCCAGAGACTCGGGTATAGACTGCAGCATCCGCCCTCCAACGTCGATGATCAGCAGATCAAGGACCTGAACAAGGATTTCAAGAGCATCACCTCGAGGTTACCGGCAACGCTCCAAGGTGCAAAGTCGGTTTCCGACGTAATAACAGGGCTAACGTCCCTGCATGGTGACCTTGGGATCTTGCGGGGCAAGGTCGACGAGGTCTGCGCAGAGGCACTCGATCTGACTGATGCGAAGAAGCAGATTGACGCGACGGTCTCCCAGGTGCGTTTGGCGTTGGACGAGGCCGCCAAATCTGTGATCCTCCCCGACGAGACGAAGCTTGTCACCAACCTGAACACCCAGTTGGGCAAGTTACAACTCGATCGGAACGCACTCGACGGCGAGCCCGATCAGAAAAAGGCCCGTATGCTGGCAATGTCAATGGCGAGAGACAGTCTGTCATTGTTGGAACACGCGAAAAAGGCTTTGTTCTCATCGTCTGCGGCTAACCCTGACGACGTGGTAGCCTCGTTTGGTGGCCGTACGACGACCCCGCAGGACCGCGCCACCTGCAAAGCTGCGCTGTCCGCACGTTTCAAACTTGACATCGACATTCCGGAGGGACTTGAGACTGATCTCCTGCCACGCCTTTATGAAATGTTCGCGAAGGTACCAGACAACCACGTCGGTCACGATAAGTTGCCGAAGCTCGCGTTCAATGGCATGGCTAACGCGGGCCAGTACGATAAGCTCAATGCTAGAATGTTGATGGGGACTTTTGACGGCAAACAACCTGACGGCTACGAAGTCGATGGTAAGGACGTGCAGGTTGATTCGTTCAGCGTGACAGCGCTCCACGAAATTGGTCATGCGGTCGACAACAAATACGGAATAATGACGCCGTCTAACTTCACGGCGGAGGACTTCGGTGGCTGGAATGTTGTTAAGGTGGACGACTTCGCCAGAATGATCGCGGACAACACAATGCAGGAGATACGACAATGCGCCCCTGTCGCGTCCCGGCTCGAGAATGACATTCGCGAGGCGATTGCGAATCGCCTCGCCGGGGGTCGCCCACCGCGGCCGGACGGAATAACCCAGGACCAATGGGACAAACTCTATCCTGTCCTCAATGGATTAGCGCATCATCGCACCGACGCCAAGCCGTGGAACCAGCCAGACAAGAAGACGCTGGCCTTTGGGGGACGCGTGTATCTTGAGTCCTATGCCGGCCAATGGCACAGCTTCTCGCTCGGGGCTTACGGCAAGACCCGTGTCAGCAATTACCAATGGCGCGCGCCGGGAGAGTGGTTCGCTGAGATCTACGCGATTTCCTGGCTCCAAAAGAAGCCCGTGCTCTCGAATCTTCCCGACATGGTTGCAGGATATCTGCCTAAGAAAGGCTGACAGGAGCACTCGGTCATGTCGATCTTCCATACCGCCGTTGCCAAGTGTCCCGGTTGTAACACGCGTGCTGAAGTGGAGCGCGTCGCTAGCGTTAATGCCGATCGCCGGCCCGACCAGCGGGAGGCCATCATCGATGGCAGCTTTCAGGCACAGCCCTGTGCACAGTGTGGCGCGCCTCTCCGGCTCGCGCCACATCTCAGTTACCTAGATATCGGACGCGGCAACTGGATCCTGGCCGAAGACGTGGACGAGATCGCGAACTGGTCGGCGCATGAAGCGGAAGCCCGCGCTCTGTTCGACGGTACCTTCGGCCCTGGCGCGCCCGCCCCCGTCCGCGAGCTGGGCGAAGGCTTGCGACCGCGGCTAGTGTTCGGCTGGCCGGCGCTGCGGGAAAAGCTGCTGTGCAGCGCGATGGGCATCGATGATCTGGCGTTGGAACTCCTGAAAGCCGCCGTGATGCGTTTTGTTCCCGCGGTACCGCTCGGTCGTCAGGGTGTTTCGATGCGGCTGACGGCCGCAGACACCGAGACGGTGGTATTGACGGCGATGAAGGACGCCAGCGAGTCCAGGATCGTGGAGACCGAAGTGCCGCGTGGGCTGCTGGCTGACATCAGCGGCGATCATAAGCCATGGGCCGCGATGCGCGAAGTGCTCGAGCGCCAGGTGTTTCTTGATCTCAACCGGATCCTGATCGCGGCCTGACACATGCTTCGCCTGCGCCGGATGCGTGCTCCGCTGAGTCAGGCGCGATCCAGCTGCGGGCCTTGATTGTTTATCTCCTGATCGAGCTACGACTGTCCAACCAGAAGGCGGCTGATCATTCTTCATCCTCCTTTGATGTCCCGCTCACGAACAACAACTGCACTATGATTAAACGGGCTGCGGCTGAGAAGTACAGACCCACTTATCAGAGCATTCTGCAGGAGATCGCGAAAGGATCATTGGTCCACGCGGACGAGACGAAGGAGGTTGTAAAGGGTGGAGGGCATTACGTCTGAGTATTTACGAACCTAACGACGGGTCGTATCAAACTTCTACGCAGCCTACGACTCGGTACCATGCCCTCAGCAAAAGTGTTTGATACGCCTGATGGTGACATCAATGAAGACTTGCACAAGAACCCCTTTGATGATGAGCTGAAGGGGATAGCGCGGTCGTTTGGCGTGCTGATCCGCGAGATCGTGGGAACGATAGACGCTTATGGTCTAAAGGCCCGGCACTTAGGCAAGCATAACCGATCAGCAGCACGATTTATCAAGCAGGTCTCTGCCATGAAATGCTCGACCGAAGCAGGGTCCTCTCTCCAGAAGAGAATTGAAAATAATCGTGATAAGTTATTCACATTCCTTGGCTACGATGGCGTGCCGTGGAACAGCAATAATGCGGAACATGCCGTAAAAGCGTTTACCCGACTGCGGAATGTGATCATTACCAGTACACCAAAAAGAACCCGAGAATTCACGACGCTGCTGAGCATACAGCAGACGCTGCAGTATCGAGGGTCGCGGTTCTTAGATTTTTTGCGATCAGGCAGATTGGAGATTGAGGCAGCCCGACGATGATCCGCTGGGGAGTGCGTATCATGCGACTGGCACGATCACTGCTGCTACCTGCGCCCGGATCAGGCCAGTCGGTGATTGCAGCACTGCGCGGTTCGCAAATCCCCTGATACTTGTAGATGAAAGAGATGAAAGCTGGCTTACGACCATTGTTTTCGGCGGTCGGGCCGACCGTATCAAGAATTCCTGGTACGCGAATGCACCTTGGGACTGTCATTCGCCTATAGCAGTTCCGTCATAAGC